>Ga0185317_100064_pt1 | contig 42460 bp, 31 predicted proteins | sample DevilsHole_FD_128020 | JGI IMG/M metagenome (GOLD analysis project Ga0185317, IMG submission 128020) | Groundwater microbial communities from Devils Hole, Nevada to study Microbial Dark Matter (Phase II) - Devils Hole (SPADES assembly)... | ecosystem: Environmental > Aquatic > Deep subsurface >...
GTCTGCAAAGGTGGGGGTGCTGAAGGAACCCACATCGGTGGTGTTAAAGGGGTTGTCGGTGCCGGTGACTGAGGTGAAAGTGCCGCCGTCGTTGCGGTAGAAGTTAATAGTGCCGTCAATTTCCCCAATGAAAGCGTCTAAATCCCCGTCGCCGTCAATGTCTGCAAAGGTGGGGGTGCTGAAGGAACCCACATCGGTGGTGTTAAAGGGGTTGTCGGTGCCGGTGACTGAGGTGAAAGTGCCGCCGTCGTTGCGGTAGAAGTTAATAGTGCCGTCACTTTCCCCAATGAAAGCGTCTAAATCCCCGTCGCCGTCAATGTCTGCAAAGGTGGGGGTGCTGAAGGAACCCACATTGGTGGTGTTAAAGGGGTTGTCGGTGCCGGTGACTGGCGTGAAAGTGCCGCTGGAGTTGCGGTAGAAGTTGATAATGCCGTCCCATTCCCCAATGAAAGCGTCTAAATCCCCGTCGCCGTCAATGTCTACGAAGGTGGGAGAACTTTCAGAACCCACATCCACGTCGGCAAAGGGATTGTCGGTGCCGGTGACTTCCGTAAAGATTTTTTTGGGACTCTGGTCTAATATCCCCAGGGTAGCAGAAGCGCTCGCCCCCAGCTTGAAACCAGCCCCTTCCTGGAGGGTGAGGATAACTGTCTCGTTGGGGTCAACAACATTATCCAGGACCGGCGTCACCACAATCGTGGCGGTGCTTTCCCCAGGCGCAAAGGTGACAGCACCCGATAGGGTGTCGTAGTCTGCGCCCTCTGTGGCAGTGCCGCCCAGGGTGTAGTTTACCGTAATCCCGGCATCCGGTGCTGGGTCAGAAAGGGTGACGGTGAATGTCCCAGGCACTGCAGTTGCGCCCGCTTCCGAGGCGGGAAGAAGGGCGGTGACGCTGACAGTGGGCGCATTCTCGTAGAAGTAGACAGTGCCGTCAACTGCCCCAATGAAAGCGTCTAAATCCCCGTCGCCGTCAATGTCGGCAAGGGTGGGGGTGCTCATGGCACCCACATCGGTGCCGTTAAAGGGGTTGCCGGTGCCGGTGACTGGCGTGAAAGTGCCGCTGTCGTTGCGGGAGAAGTTGATATTGCCGTCCCATTTCCCAATGAAAGCGTCTAAATCCCCGTCGCTGTCAATGTCGGCAAGGGTGGGGGTGCTGAAGGAACCCACATCGGTGGTGTTAAAGGGGTTGTCGGTGCCGGTGACTGGCGTGAAAGTGCCGCTGTCGTTGCGGTAGAAGTAGATATTGCCGTCCAATTCCCCAATGAAAGCGTCTAAATCCCCGTCGCCGTCAATGTCGGCAAGGGTGGGGGTGCTGAAGGAACCCACATCGGTGCTGTTAAAGGGGTTGTCGGTGCCGGTGACTGGCGTGAAAGTGCCGCCGTCGTTGCGGTAGAAGTTAATAGTGCCGTCACTTTCCCCAATGAAAGCGTCTAAATCCCCGTCGCCGTCAATGTCGGCAAGGGTGGGGGTGCTGTTGTAACCCACATCCACGTTGTTAAAGGGGTTGCCGGTGCCGGTGACTGGCGTGAAAGTGCCGCTGTCGTTGCGGTAGAAGTAGATAGTGCCGTCATATTCCCCAATGAAAGCGTCTAAATCCCCGTCGCTGTCAATGTCGGCAAGGGTGGGGGCGCTCCATGAACCCACATTGGTGCCGTTCAAGGGGTTGCCGGTGCCGGTGATTTCTGTGAAGGTTTTGGGAGTCCCGTCTAATATCCCCAGGGTAGCAACTTTGGCCCCCAGTTTGAAACCCGTCCCTTCCTGCAGGGTGACACTAACCGTCTCGTTGGGGTCAACAACATTATCCAGGACCGGCGTCACCACAATCGTGGCGGTGCTTTCCCCAGGCGCAAACGTGAGGGTTCCCGACAGGGTGTCGTAGTCTGCGCCCTCTGTGGCAGTCCCGCCCACAGTATAGTTTACCGTCAGGCCGCCATCAAGTGCTGGGTCAGAAAGGGTGACGGTGAATGTCCCCGGCACTGCAGTTGCGCCCGCTTCCGAGGCGGGAGTGCCGGTGGTGATGCTGGCGGTGATGGCATTCTCGTAGAAGAAGTTGATAGTGCCGTCCAATTCCCCAATGAAAGCGTCTAAATCCCCGTCGCTGTCAATGTCCGCGAAGGTGGGTTTGCTGCTGAAACCCACATCGGTGGTGTTAAAGGGGTTGTCGGTGCCGGTGACTGGCGTGAAAGTGCCGCTGTCGTTGCGGTAGAAGTTGATATTGCCGTCTCTTTCCCCAATGAAAGCGTCTAAATCCCCGTCGCCGTCAATGTCTGCAAAGGTGGGGGTGCTGAAGGAACCCACATCGGTGGTGTTAAAGGGGTTGTCGGTGCCGGTGACTGAGGTGAAAGTGCCGCTGTCGTTGCGGTAGAAGTTGATATTGCCGTCATATTCCCCAATGAAAGCGTCTAAATCCCCGTCGCTGTCAATGTCTGCAAAGGTGGGGGTGCTGACGGAACCCACATCTACGACGTCAAAGGGGTTGCCGGTGCCGGTGACTGGCGTGAAAGTGCCGCCGTCGTTGCGGTAGAAATTGATATTGCCGTCTCTTTCCCCAATGAAAGCGTCTAAATCCCCGTCGCTGTCAATGTCTGCAAAGGTGGGGGTGCTCAAGGAACCCACATCGGTGCCGTTAAAGGGGTTGCCGGTGCCGGTGATTTCTGTGAAGGTTTTGGGAGTCCCGTCTAATATCCCCAGGGTAGCAGAGGCGCTCGCCCCCAGGTTATAGTCCGTCCCATCGGTTATGGTGAGGGTAACAGTCTCGTTGGGGTCAACAACATTGTCCAGGACCGGCGTCACCACAATCGTGGCGGTGCTTTCCCCTGCGGCAAACGTGAGGGTTCCCGACAGGGTGTCGTAGTCTGCGCCCTCTGTGGCAGTCCCGCCCAGGGTATAGTTTACCGTCAGGCCGCCATCCGGTGCTGGGTCGGAAAGGGTGACCGTGAATGTCCCCGGCACTGCAGTTGCGCCCGCTTCCGAGGCGGGGGGAAGGGCAACGACGCTGGCGGTGATGGAATTCTCGTAGAAGTTGATAGTGCCGTCCAATTCCCCAATGAAAGCGTCTAAATCCCCGTCGCTGTCAATGTCCGCAAAGGTGGGGGTGCTGAAGGAACCCACATTGGTGCCGTTAAAGGGGTTGCCGGTGCCGGTGACTGGCGTGAAAGTGCCGCTGTCGTTGCGGTAGAAGTTGATAGTGCCGTTATTTGCCCCAATGACAGCGTCTAAATCCCCGTCGCCGTCAATGTCTGCTAAGGTGGGGGCGCTGCTGTAACTCACATCGGTGCCGTTAAAGGGGTTGCCGGTGCCGGTGACTGGCGTGAAAGTGCCGCTGTCATTGCGGTAGAAGTTGATATTGGGGTCATATCCCCCAATGAAAGCGTCCAAATCCCCGTCGCTGTCAATGTCTGCAAAGGTGGGGGTGCTGAAGGCACCCACATCGGTGCTGTTAAAGGGGTTGTCGGTGCCGGTGACTGAGGTGAAAGTGCCGCTGTCGTTGCGGTAGAAGTTAATATTGCCGTCTCTTTCCCCAATGAAAGCGTCTAAATCCCCGTCGCCGTCAATGTCTGCAAAGGTGGGGGTGCTCCAGTAACCCACACTCACGCCGTCAAAGGGGTTGCCGGTGCCGGTGACTGAGGTGAAAGTGCCGCCGTCGTTGCGGTAGAAGTTGATATTGGGGTCACTTTCCCCAATAAAAGCGTCTAAATCCCCGTCGCTGTCAATGTCTGCAAAGGTGGGGGCGCTGTAGTAACCCACATCGGTGCCGTTCAAGGGGTTGTCGGTGCCGGTTTTTTCTTGAAAAGTTGCCATCAGATATATTTCCTTATTAATAGATTATGGTGTGGGACAGGCGTCTCGCCCCTGCTAGGGCATGGCGCATGGCGCATGGCGCATGGCGCATGGGGAAGACTAACAGCTTTTGCCCAATGCCCGATCGCCGCGGCCCTTTTGTCAAGCACCCCGGTTCGCCGTGACAGACGATGTGCAGGCTGGTTGCTTGACAATCTGTCGGGCGTTGTGGTAATATGCTGTCCCTTATCTTTGTCGGGGTCAATAATAATAACTTTTGTCCCGGGTAGCACGCCTTGGGCCAACATCTAGTGCGCTTCCATCCGCGCGTCAGTTGCTCCCTGAACGCCGGTGAAGGGGCGTGCTGGCTGTGCCGGTGCGGGTTTTAGCTTGCAAGAAGGTGGGCAGGTGTGAACTTTTTTAGATATTCTTTAGGATTGTATCTTCTGTATGCCGTCGCTGTCTCGGGGGGAGAAACCGGGTTTCTTGGCCAAAGTGAGTTCATTTTTCCCTAACCTACAATAAGAAACCCGGTTTCTGGCGGGGGGGTAGAAACCGGGTTTCTTTGCGAATCTTAGCTATTTTTGCCTAATCTCTGCATAAGAAACCCGGTTTCTTTGGACTCTGCGCGAGGGGGTTAGAAACCGGGTTTCTTTGCGAATCTTAGCTATTTTTGCCTAATCTCCGCATAAGAAACCCGGTTTCTTTGGATTTGGTAGGGGCGGCTACATAGTGGCCGACCACTGGGCCCACAGCAAGTAGGGGCGGATTCACTCAAAATCTGGCCCTGGAACGAGAGAATGGAGCAAGGTGCTGCCCGCAGCTTTTATAATATAGATCCAGCAGAACTCTCATCCCCTACCCGCCTTACAGCTGTGACAGAAGCAAAGAGCTACAAAGACACCGTAAACCTGCCCAAGACCGACTTTGACATGCGGGCGAACGCCCTCAAACGCGAACCGGAACTGCAACAATTTTGGGCGGAACACAAGATTTACGAGCGACTCTCACAGGAAAATCCGGGGGATCTGTTTATTTTGCACGACGGCCCGCCCTACGCCAACGGCAACCTCCACATCGGTCACGCCCTCAACAAAATCCTCAAAGACATCATCAACCGCTACCAGCTCCTCCAAGGGCGCAAGGTTCGCTACGTTCCAGGTTGGGACTGTCACGGCTTGCCCATCGAACTGAAAGTCCTGCAAGACATGAAGCCAGAGGAGCGCAGAGAGCTCACGCCCCTGAAACTGCGCCACAGAGCCCGCGACTTCGCCCTCAAAACCGTCGCTCAACAAAAACAGGACTTCCAGCGCTACGGCGTCTGGGGCGACTGGGCGCACCCCTACCTAACCCTGACTCCCGAATACGAAGCAGCACAAATTGGCGTTTTTGGCAAGATGGTGATCAAGGGCTACATCTACCGGGGGCGCAAGCCGGTGCACTGGAGTCCGAGCTCCAAAACTGCCCTCGCGGAAGCCGAACTGGAATATCCCGAAGATTCCCAAGGTCGCCCGACTCACACCTCCCGCAGCCTCTACGCCGCCTTTGAGATGGTGAGTCTGGCATCCACACTTCCCGCAGAATGGCAAACTTATTTGCCGGAACTGAAAGTGGCGATCTGGACAACCACACCCTGGACAATTCCCGCAAACCTGGCGGTGAGCGTCAACCCCGACCTCACCTATGCCCTCGTGGAAGCGGGTTCGGAACTTGCCGGTCAAAAATACCTGATTGTCGCAGCAGACTTGGTTGACCGGCTCGCCGCCACCCTCAATACGGGCCTCACCGTCCTCTCCACAGTCAAAGGAGCGGCTCTAGAACACTCAACCTACAAACACCCGCTCTATGACCGAGTGAGCGAGATTGTCACCGGCGGCGATTACATCACCACAGATTCAGGCACCGGCTTGGTGCACACCGCACCCGGTCACGGTTTAGAAGACTACCAAGTCGGGCTGCGCTATGGGCTGCCGGTATTCGCGCCGGTGGATGAGGACGGTAACTTCACCCCGGAAGCAGGCCAGTTTGCCGGTTTGAACGTCCTCGGTGATGGTAACGCCGCCGTCGTACAGGCGCTCGCCGATGCCGGCTCCCTGCTCAAAGAAGAGCCCTACGTTCACAAATACCCCTACGACTGGCGCACCAAAAAACCCACCATCTTCCGCGCCACAGAGCAGTGGTTCGCCTCCGTGGAAGGCTTCCGCGAAGCCGCCCTCAAAGCGATCGCAGAAGTGAAATGGATTCCCGCCCAAGGCGAAAACCGCATCACCGCAATGGTGGCGGACCGCTCCGACTGGTGCATCTCCCGCCAGCGCAGCTGGGGCGTCCCCATCCCAGTATTCTATGAGGAATCAACCGGCGAACCCCTTCTCAATGAAGAAACCATCGCCCATGTACAGGCAATTGTCGCCGAAAAAGGTTCCGATGCCTGGTGGGAGCTTCCGGTAGAAGACCTCTTGCCTGAAGCCTATCGCAACACCGGCAAAACCTACCGCAAGGGCACCGACACGATGGATGTCTGGTTTGACTCCGGGTCCTCTTGGGCTGCAGTCGCGGCGCAGCGCCCAGAATTGCGCTATCCCGCCGACATCTATCTAGAAGGTTCAGACCAGCACCGGGGCTGGTTCCAGTCCAGCTTGCTCACCAGTGTGGCCAATAATGGCTGCGCCCCTTACAAAACCGTGCTGACTCACGGGTTTACCCTCGACGAGCAAGGGCGCAAAATGAGCAAATCTCTGGGCAATGTGGTTGACCCGAAGATTGTCATCGAGGGGGGCAAAAATCAAAAAGAGGAGCCGGCTTACGGTGCGGACGTGCTGCGCCTGTGGGTGTCTTCGGTGGACTACTCTTCGGATGTCCCGATTGGCAAGAACATGCTCAAGCAACTGGGCGACATCCGGGGCAAAATCCGCAACACGGCTCGCTTTTTGCTGGGCAACTTGCACGATTTCGACCCCGCCAAGGATGCGGTTCCCTACGAGAAACTACCGGCACTCGACCGCTACCTGCTGCACCGGATGACCGAGGTGTTTGGGGAAGTGACGGAAGCGTTTGAGACTTTCCAGTTCTCCCGCTTTTTCCAAACGGTGCAGAATTTCTGCGTGGTTGATTTGTCTAATTTCTATCTGGATATTGCCAAAGACCGGCTCTATATTAGTGCGCCGGACAGTTTCCGCCGGCGATCCTGCCAGACGGTGCTGGCGGTGGCGCTGGAAAATCTGGCTCGGGCGATAGCGCCGGTGCTGTGCCACATGGCAGAGGATATTTGGCAGTACCTCCCCTACCCGACACCCTACCAGTCTGTGTTTGAAGCCGGCTGGGTGCGCCTGGAAGAGGGCTGGAAAAACCCAGAACTGGCTGGATTCTGGCAGCAGCTGCGGCTTCTTCGGGGTGAGGTGAATAAGGTGCTGGAGCGATCTCGCGCGGAAAAGGCGATTGGCTCCTCTCTGGAGGCCAAGGTGCTGCTTTATGTGGCGGATGCCGAACTGCGGCAAAAGCTGCATTCGCTCAACCCCCAATCCCCAAATCCCCTAATCCCGGCATCGAATAATGTCGATGAACTGCGCTATCTTTTCCTCACCTCTCAGGTGGAACTGCTGTCAGAACCGGCACCTTTGGAAGGGTTGCAGTTTGTTTCCCAGTCTGAGGCGCTGGGTGCCGGTGTGGTGAGGGCGGATGGCGAGAAGTGCGACCGCTGCTGGAATTATTCGGCGCAGGTGGGCCAATCTGAGGAGCATCCTTTGCTGTGCGAGCGCTGCGTCCCAGCTTTAGCCGGTCAGTTCTGAGTTGCGGGGTGCGCCCCGCTGTTTATCTCACTTGCATGAGGTAGCGGCGGGCGGAAATCACCCTGCGCAGCCCCAGACGCTATCTCACTATAATGAGATAGCTGCCGGCGTATAGCACCCTGCGAAGCTGCGGATTGTCTCATTTTTGTGATAGGAGGGGGCCGGTGGAAGGCACCCTAGTTCTAGCAGTCCGCACTGGCTCTCTCCTGTGCCTCGCGCTGGCGGCGGAGCTGCTCCCTGGACTGTTGCTTGACACGACCGGACATGGCGGCGTGCTGCAAGAGCATAAAGGCGTTGAGGTCTTCTAGGTCGTATTTGCGGGATAGGAGCTGGCGCAGCTCCTCTTCTGCTTCTACGGTGAGGTAGCCAGTTCTCAGAGCTTGTTCTACAACTTCACGAATCAGTACCATCATAACGCCTCACAGTTCACTCTGTTGGTGAATTCACGCTAGTTTATATCTCTAGTGTCTGGGAAGCTAAAAGATTTATCAGTGATGCTCGTTTCGGCTGTCCGTGATGTTTTGGGGATTTTCGGGTGACGCAGGCGCTGTGGAATTTGTGACTTTCTCGAAGGGATGCCGTGACGCAGATCACAAAGGGAAATGAAAGATTTTCTGTTGACAGTTGCAGCTGAAAAAGATATGATTGAAGTTTTGGCACTTGAAGCCAGTGTGTTTTAGGGAGAGAGGGGGTTTTGCCCATGCCGTACCTGACAGAGGCGTCGGAGATCGCAGCGGCGATCAGTGAGTGTGCCAAGGCGAGCACGCTCTGGGTGGATACAGAAATTGCGGACTATCTGAGTGAGACTCCCAGACTGTCCCTGATTCAGGTGTTGGATGACAGGAGCGACCGCACCGGCGAGCGGGTTTGCGTGCTCGATGTGCTGGACAGGCCAGAATTGGCGGCGGCGTTCATTGAGCGGATTATGGTCAGCGCTAGTATTGAGAAGGTGTTTCACAATGCCGCTTACGATTTGCGGTTCCTGGGGGAGGATCTGGCGCAAAATGTCACTTGCACTTGGGAAATGGCCAGGAAGCTGCCGGCGTACCTTTTGCCGGTGCGCAATTTGAAGTTGAAAACTCTGGCGGTGCAGCTGTGCCAGTTGCCAGAGGTGGAAAAATCTGAGCAGCAAAGCGATTGGGGGCAGCGACCGCTGAGTGAGAATCAGCTGTATTACGCTACGATGGACCCGGTTTATTTGGCTCATGTCCACCGACTGCTGCTGGATTTGACCAGGGAGTCTGTTTGGGAGCCGGCAACGGAGGATATTGCGGCGGTTTCTCAGCGATACTGGGAGCTGAAACACCAGCTGAAGCTGATCAATTCAGAGGTGAGCTATTTGGAAAAGCGCCTGAAAGACGCGATGCTGGTTCAGGGGGTGACGGAGACGGAACACTGGAAGCTGTGCGGTGAGGAGCGGGTGAATGTTAGGGTGCCTTTTTCGGAGCTGGCAAAAGTGGTGATCAAGTGGGGGCTGGGTTTAGATTTTACGGTGACGCTGACGAAACAGATGCGCAGTCAGCTGGGCACTTTTGCCGGTGAGTTGCCTTTGGTAAAAGAGAGGGTTGTTAACTGGCGCTTGCATGCCAAGCGGCACAGGGATGAGGGAGATGAGGAGAGCGAAGAGTGATACGTTCTCGTTCCCAGCTCAAGTTAAAAAACTCCCCCTCCCCGTACACGGGGAGGGGGTTGGGGTGCCGGGTTCATCGCCGCAATTGTGCAACGCCGTTGATGGATTTAGGCGAATCGGAATTTGGTATTTTTCCGCTCTTGGTCTGTGGCCTGATCTATTTTTTGTAAAAACTCTTTCGTGAAGGTGGTTAATGCTTGGGCACCTGATGATTTGGGATCTGTGATCACCACAGGCATGTAGCGGTCAACTGCTTTGGAGACATTGATATCGGTGGGAATATGGGTGTTGAAGATTTTGTTTTCGCTGTAATCTTCGCGCACTCGCTGCATGACTTGTTTGTAATATCTGCCGCCCAGCAGACTGGTGGACATGGTGAAGATAATGCCGAGCATGTCTAGCTTCACGGGAGTCTCGTATTCGTGAGTGTCTCTCAGTTGGGAAATCCGCCTTTCTAGCAGCTGAACTCCAAGCAGGGAGAGGGGTTCTGGTTTGGCCGGCAGCAGGTAGAAATCGCTGGCCATCAGGCTGCTGCGGGTGAGGAGATTGTAGCCGGGAGCGCAATCGAGCAAAATGAAGTCATAGGAGCTTTTTACCGGCTGTAACATGGTTTTTATTAAAATCTTTTCAAACCGGTTCCAAACTTCTTTAAAGCTACAGTCGCTGTTATAGAGGGCTTGTTCGTGCAAGACTTCTGACACTAGAAATTCATCGTAAAGCTCTATATCTCCCGGCCACAAGTCCAGACCTTTGATATTGCAAACAAAGCCATAAACGGTGTCTATAATTATATCATTTAACCTCCTGCCATCCGATTTGATGGTTGCCTGAACTAGCTGCTTTAAGGTGCGCTTGTCTCGCCGCAGTTTGGCAAAGTCCGCCGGTGACATCATGGAGAGCGTGGCGCTGATTTGAGTGTCGAGATCCACCACGAGGACGCGCTTGCCGTGATTTTTGGCCAGACAGGTGGCCAGGTTGACGGTGAGGGTGGTTTTGCCGACGCCGCCTTTCATGTTGGTAGTTGCGATTATATATGCCATCTGTTGAGTCCTAAGCGTGATGCTGGCCCTGCTGAGTCGGGGCAGAGTTCGTGGATCTGCCCAGAGGCAGCTGTTTGATAAATATTAACACTGTCAGGGCGTCGGGCCAAGCCAGTCGGGGCTGCTTGCCGGCACCTTTGCTGGTCTGGTGGCGGACTTGCCCAACCGGCGTTTTGGCACGCACCCTACTTTACCCCACCCACGCCCAGCAGCGCAATATTTTGCGCCGCTGCCAGATTTATGAAAATGATGTAAAATTTTGTAAAGAGCGCAAAGGAGCAACCACGATGACCACCGGCACTGGATTCGGCAAAGTTCAGACCCCTAAGAAATCGAGCCAAAGGGCTGAAAAACGGGCAAAAGCCGCCCAGCAGTACGAAAAAATGAAGACGGACGGCATGCCAGAGTTTAATATCTACATTCGGATTCAGGACAAGAAGAACTGGTATCCGGTGGGATCTCTGGCGGTGAGCCGGTCCAGCCAGATTAATAAAGCGATCTTCGACAGCGCCGAAGAGTTGCGCCAAGGGGCTTTTCGCCTGTTTCCGGTGCTGCGCAAGAACCAGCAAAATCTGGAATACGGCTACCGGCTCAAGGGGGCTGACTTTGCGGATGAGCCAATCGAGCTGGCGGTTGAGCCCCAGCCTTCTCCCGCCGGCTTTATTCAAGAGGCGATCGACCGGGTGAAGGACAGTTTCTCGGCGCTGCTCAAGAAGCAGGCTTAATCCAGCCGAGCGTTGAGAAACCCGGTTTCTTGAAGAAACCGGGTTTTTGGTATCTGGGTAAAGGCTTGACAAATTGCCGGTTATATGTTTTGCCGGTAAGTGGGTAGTTCCCCCTTGGGGGAACGCACCCTACAGCTAGGCAATTTAAGTGACAGTAGGGTCTTGCCAAAGATCGCTCTAAGGGATAATATGAAACTTAAGAGGTGTTCTCGGGGAGCATCTCAGGAAGGCAGATAGATCTGGCGAGAGGTTGCGGATGGGTGAGATTGAGTCAGAAAATGTTCGCGGTGCGCAAGGGAGAGGCATCCCACCAAATGGGGTTCCACACGTTTAGAGTCATGTCAGAATTGAGTTTCAATCCTGAGCTTTGCCGCAACGAGAGCGAAGTTGAAAGCAAACTTATTGTCAGCTATCTATTGCCGAAGTTAGGCTACCCTCCCGAAACTTGGCATCAAGAAGTCAGTTTTGGGACTATTCGTTTAGATTTCTTGGCATTCGCCACCCAAAGGCTGCCATTTGTGCTGGATGCCAGCTCGCCCCTGAGTGTGGTCATCGAGGCGAAGTCCCCCCGGCAAAAATTAGACCGGCATGTCCGTAAATTCAGGCGTTACCTGACAAGCTTGAATATCCGGTACGGGCTGCTGACGAATGGCAAAGAACTCCGAATCTATGAAAAAATTAATGATGATATCTGGCTAGTATTTCAGTGTGAGGGTAAAACAGTTGAGGCTAAAATTGAAGAGATTAAAGCTATAATTGGCAAAGATAGCCTGAAGACAAGACCGGCTCTTGAGTCTCCCGCAGTGTTAGAGTCTCAGCCGAATCCACTCTCCTCACAACCAGGCGTCGCACATTTGTGGGATGAAGAACCCCACCCCCCAACGGGGAGCGAGAGGGGATTTTCGATGAGTGGAAAAAGTTTCAATCATCCTTCTGGTGCGCAACGCTATCAACCCATCTCCCAGCAAACTTTTGAGGAGGTAGAAGCACCTCAGCCGGCACCTGAGCCTGCACCTGAGCCGGTTCAACTCAACCCGCAACCCATCTGCGAACCAAGTTCCGAAGTCAAGAGGCAAAATACTGTGAAAATAATTGCAGTTTACCACAACAAGGGTGGCGTAGGCAAGACAACAACTGTGGTCAACCTAGCAGCTGCGCTGAGAAAAAAGGGCAAGAGAGTCCTGGTCATCGATTTGGACAGCCAAGCCAACACGACATTTGCCGCTGGTCTGGTAAAATTTGATGATGAGGATCTAGATGATATCAAAGACTGCAATGTCCGTCACGTCTTAAGTTCCGAAGATTTCTACTCCATCTCCGAAGTGGCTAAGAAATCTCAGTATAACGATCCGGAAATTGATGTTGTGCCGTCCCACATCACTTTGATGCAGTATGAGAATGAGCTGAATCAAGTGGAGTACAGCAAGCTGATCCTCCTGCAAAAACTGAAGGATGTAGCGGAGCAATATGATATTGTAATTATTGATACGCCCCCATCGCTGAACCTTTACGCCCGGATTGCGCTGATTACAGCTGACTACCTGATCGTTCCTTCGGATCTGAAGCCCTTTGCCAACCAGGGTCTGGTCAATGTAAAAACTTTCGTGAAAAAGACGAATGAGTTTAGGAGGTTTATCGGCAAGAACCCTGTAGAGATACTGGGGGTGCTTCCTTGTAAAATATCGACGAATGCCCGATTCAGAGAATACACGCTGCCCAAACATATAGAAATTGTGCCAAAACGGTACGACTTGAAAGTAATGGATACGATTATCTATCAAAGGGAGGATCTGTCAAAGTGCCTGGAACAGACGGTGGATGTAGGAGACTTGCAGATCCCAGACCCGAGGTCTGTGTTTGATTTTCAGCCATTTGGCGAATCTGCGAAAGAATTTGACCAGCTGGCTAAAGAAGTTTTGAAAGCAATAGGACTGGCTAAATGAAACTATCAACTGCACTTGTCGCTGTCAAAAAGATTAACTCTGCGGTTCCCCGCTCAAATTTTTCCGAGTCGGAGTTGAATCGGGCAGCCCAGTTAATTTTAAAAGCGGAAGGAATTATTAATCCCCTCGTTATTCGCAGGACGAGTTTGGAATCCTACGAGGTGGTGGACGGAGATTTTGAGTACCATGTTGCTGCTAGAGCGAGGGAGATAGATCCTCGGAAGGGGGAAATGATCGGGGCATTTATCATTGATCCTGACAATGAAGAAGTCCTATTGGCGCAAATTAAAGCACTGAGGATGCGAGCATCTGACAGCCATTCGCCGGCTGCTTCTGGCATGGAAGCCCAACCTTCCCTAATGTCTTCTTCTGGGGACATGCAAGAGATTAAAAATCTGCTGCTGCAAATGGGGAAATCCTTGGAGGATAAATTAGATGCCATCAGCCATAAAATGGAGCAATCTCTCAGGGGGATGGTGGAAGATGCTGTGAAAAAGCAACTGGAACTGGTGGAAATCAGCCAGCCGGCACCTGAGAGAGAAGCTGAAGCTGTGCAAACATCGAAATCCGCACCAGCGACTAAAACCGCAGCGCCGAACTACGCCCGCATGACAGTAACTGAACTCAAAGCAATTGCGAAAAAACGGAATATCAAGGGATATTCAAGAATCAACAAAGATGAACTGATTGCACTTCTTGAAAAAAGCTGACGCCAGTTATAGCGATTCTAAATGATTTGTGAATCTGGGCCAGAAACCCGGTTTCTTTAAGAAACCGGGTTTCTACTTTTTGAAATTTTTTTCACTCAGGGAAACCCCCTCTGACTCCCCCTCCCCGCTTGCGGGGAGGGGGTTGGGGGGTGGGGTCGATCCGGCTGCAACTTTCGCACCCTACTATTTACTCACCAAACAAACCAATTGCGCCTCCACCGGCGCGTCGGGTTCCAGAATCAATATGTGATTCTCCTGACACAGCTGCTCAATCAATTCCTCAACCTGAGATTCCCCCACCAAAGGAAATTGCCCCACAGCATTCTGAACCAGAACCGTGCGCCCCATCATCTTCTGAGTTTTCATCAAATTCAACAAAAACTCCTTAACTTCCTTAAACGGCTGAGCGAGATTCTTGCGCCCAGCATTTCCTCGCCGTTGGCGTGCCGGTATTGCAGGAGTGCCGGTGCTGTCTCCCGCCGGCTGCTGGAAGGGGATGTCGTAGGTAGAACCCGTAAAAATCCCTAATTTCTGCAATAAAGGACAGTCCCGCAAAACCTTTGACTTGCGAATCAAAACTTCTAACTCGCTCAAATTGGGAGTGCGGTCTCCCACCACCAACTCGCCGGCACAAGCCGCATTGACGAAATTGTGGTAAGTTGCCAGATAGTGGACAGAAGTCATATCGGGAACCAGGTGACGGTGGGGGGTGCCGGTGAAAAATTGACTGTAGAGTTTATACCCCTGGTTTTTCGGCGATCCCACATCTTCAGCCCGAAACAGATATATAGTCTGGCACAGATTGTCCCTCACCGCCTTCTGACAAGCCTTCATCATATTGCAAAAGCTCGTTAAGTTCGGGTCTTCTGTCCAGACAACCCCGATTCGTCCCAGCTGTAGCGGTAAGTGATAGCTGAGGGAATAGCTGGCATAAGTTTGGCTGGGCAAAAGTTTCGGCATAATCCCGTGCACTTGCAAAGCTGCTAAAGCTTCTCGCAACATCTGAATCAGCTCCGGTGCCGAAATCTGGCGGATGCGAGAAATCTTTTCCTCAATTTTACTGAATTCCTTGAGCCAGAGCAATTGAAAAGCGGCCAGCGGGTCTAGCGGGTCATCACCGGCATCCCAGTAACTCTCTACCTGCCCCTTAGTTTTTGCTTCTTGGAACAGCTGGCGACCCAGCATCAGCACATAGCGGGGGCGGGTTTTACCACCGGGAAATTTTTCCTCTAAATGTTTGCGGCTTAAGGGGTAAATCGCCGATGGTGGTTTGGGGTTGGCTTGCCGGTGCAGGGGATAAAGTCGGCTCGCCCACAGCGCCTCCGCTTGCTCTATATTAATCGGTTGCAGGCGAATTTCCAAATCCAGTCGGGCTTTGTCCGCCGGCTGGACGCGCTTGGAATTTTCCTTCCAAGTATTCGTGACAATGCTGACAATCACCATAAAATTCTTCAGCTTTTGGTTGTGAAGAATCGAGTTGACATTAAACAGGGCTTGCAGATTGATAAATCCATCCAGCGCCCGGTCGATGTTATCGAGATTGTCGAAGCACAGCACAATCGGCTGAGTGGCTACAGAAATTAGGCCAAAATTCGCCAGAATGCTTCGCGCCATCTCTTCTGTCTCGATGGCGCGTTTAACCTTCAAAGCAGCGAGAGCTTCGTCATCCAAGTTGTCTCCTTTCAACCAGTCACAAGCTAAAGGGTACAGTTCCGGATTGGTGAGAGCGTAGAGTACGCCAAAAAATTCATTAGCATTGTAGATGCCCTTTTGGTAAGTGCTCTTTAAGTGCTGGATAAAAAATTGCCGCTCACCCAGCAGCTGCTTGATGGGGTTTTCTTTTAGTAACGCCGGCAAACTCTTGAGCCACAGCAACAGCTGGGATTCTTGTTTGCCATCGGGGACGCACATTAAGCTGTCAACCGTATTGCGCAGAGTGTGACGCCAGATGAAGTCACTGTCTGGCCAAGGCCCGATATAGGCAAAAAAGGCTTTCGAGTTAAACAGCCGTTTCAGCCGGCCTAACAGATAACTTTTGCCGGAACCGGAATCGCCGGCAAGCAGGAGTGTGCGAGTGCGTTGGTCTTTGGCCACTTTGTCGAGAACTTCCTCTATTTCCGCAACCACACCCTGGTGAATCGACTCAACCGTGAGCGCCGAATCTTGCTGCTCTTGCCAAAAGTTACCAGGTCTAAACGTTGTAGAGTCAAATGGGTTCACTTCTCGTCTGATGATTTGATAAATAGATGCCACAATGTCACCTCGTTGGAAGATTTTTTTTCTCGTTCTGGGCGGGAGCAAGGCCCGCCCCTACTGTAGGGGCACATTTTCTTGACCCCGCGCAACGAGAGACACGTCACTACTTCTGCCGCACATACACCAGCTGGTCATCTAGCTTCGCCTGCGGGTCGAGAATTTTAATCTGGTGATTCTCCTGACACAGATGCTCGATCAGCTGGTTGACGCGCTCTTCACTCATATAAGAAAATTGGCTGACCGTTTCTTGGATCAAGCGCTGTCGAGCCAGACATTGCTGGTTGCGCACCCGATTCAGCAAGAAATCTTCCACCGGCAGCCACTCCGCCTTGTTTTCCTCCCTGAACAGGGGAACCCGCACAATCCCTAAATCCCCCAACAGCTGGCAGTCCTGCAAAATCTTGGACTCCCGCATCCAGGCTTCCAACTCCTTAATATCGGGAGTTTCTTGCCCAACTACCAAATCCCCAGAGTAAGCGTCATTCACCAAACTGTGGTAAGTCGCCAGGTACTGCACCGAAGTCAAGTTCGGCATCAGGTGATTGTGGGGGGTATCGCTGAACAGTTGTGTGTAGAGCTTGTACCCCATATTGCTGGGCGTCCCAACTCCCTCAAACCGAATCAGTTGCAGGGTTTGGCAGAGATTTTGATCGACCGCTTCTTGACAGACCTTGATCAGGTTGCAAAATTTTGTCCTGTTCATGTCTTCACTCCAGACAACCCCAACCCGCTGGGACTGTTCCGGCAGCAGATAGCTGAGCGAATAGCTGGCATAGGTGCGGCTCGGCAGCAGGCGCGGCTGAATATCTTCTACTTGCAAAGCCGCCAGGGCTTCTGCTAGCATCTGTATCAGTTCCGGGGAGGAAAATTGGCGAATTCGAGTGATTCTCTGCTGGGTTTGAGTTAATTTCCGCAACCACACCAGTTTGAAGGCGGCGATCGCGTCGAACCCATTCTCAACAGCTGCCGGTTGTGCAACAGCCGGTGCAACTGCCGGTGCGGTTGCCGATGCAACAGCCGGTGCAACTGCCGGTGCGGCTGCCGGTGCAACAGCCGGTGCGGCTGCCGGTGCAACAGCCGGTGCAACAGCCGGTGCGGCTGCCGGTGCAACAATTTGCAATGCCTCCCCTCGAGAAGGTGGGAGTTGCGGGAGTGAGGGCCGAACGATTTCGGCTTGCCCGACATCGTGCCGGACAAGGCCGACTTTGAAGTCCTGAAATAGCTGCCGGCCCAAAATCAGGACATTTCTGGGCCTGGTTTTGCCGCCCGGAAATTTCGCTTCCAGCATTTGCCTGGTTAACGGGTAAATGGGTGAGGGAGGCGGGGGAGACGCTTGCCGGTACAGGGTGTACAGGCGGCTCATCCACAGGGATTCGGCTTGGTCGAGGGTGATTTGTTTGAGTTTAATTGTCCCATCAATCCGGTCTTTATCTGTCGGCTGGATGCGACCGGCATTTTGCCGCCAAGTATCTGTTATAATGCTGATCATCACCAGAAAGTTTTTCAGCTTCTGGTTGTGAATGACGGAGTTGACGTTGAACAGCGTTTGCAGGTCAATCGCTCCGTCTGGCAAGCGGGCGATGTTGTCTAGCTGGTCAAAGCACAGGACAATCGGCTGGGTTTCTGCAGAAATTCTGCCAAAGTTGGCGAGAATTTTCTGGGCGGCGTCTTCGGTGTCAATCGAGTGCCCGACGCGCAGCAGCTTCAAACTCTCTTCGTCCAAGTCGTCGCCCCGCAACCACTCGCAGGCGAGGGCGGACAGTTTGGGATTGGTGAGGTCGTACAATACGCCAAAAAATTCCGCTGCGTTGTAGATGCCGGCGGGATAATTTTCCCTGAGGTTGCGAATGAAAAGTTGCCGGTCGCCCCGGATCATGTCGAAAATGCTGCGCTGTTTGAATTCCGACAGACCCTTGAGCCAGATTATCAACTGTGATTCTCCTTGCCCTTCAGGAATTTCCAGCAAACTATCTACAGTGTAGCGCAGGATGTGCCGCCAGATGTGGTCGCTGGCGGTAAATGGCTCGATATAGACGAAAAAGGCTTTGGGGTTGAGGATGCGTTTGAGCCGGCCTAATAAATAGGTCTTGCCCGAGCCGGTTTCGCCTTCCAGCATCAGGGTGCGGGTGCGGTGATCTTTCGCCACGAAGTCGAGAAACAGTTCGATCTCGACAATCGCCTCTTGATGAATCGACTCAACAGTGAGCGCTGGGTTTTGCTGCTCCTGCCAAAAGTTCCCCGACCAAAAGGTCTCGGCGTCAAAGGGGTTGGGGTCTCGTTGAATTATCTGATCTATGGATGCCACGGCAATTTTAGATTTTAGACTTTAGATTTGGGATTGGGGGAGGCGGAGCCTCCCTATTTCATTCCCAGGCGGAGCCTGGGAACGAGAATAGGGTGAGGAGGCGTAGGACAGGCGGGACGCCTGTCCCAAAAACCGTTGGGGGGTGATGCCCTGCGGGGTTATTTACATACAGAGCCACTAAATCACAATAATAAAAAATAGCGGCCCTCCGACATCTTGGGGAATGCCGGCGTCAAGCTGTTCTGGGGTGTATGCGATCGCTTCTTGCAAGGAGCTCAGCTCAATTTTATCGCTTCGCTGCAGGCGATACAGGGCCCGGTTTAATTCCTCCCGGGAGAGCGGCGGCTCTAACTTCTGCCGCAGATGGAAAATCGGCAAGTAATTGTCCGTATCCAGCTGCCGGTCTAAATCCCGGATCGCCTGCAAAATATCGGCGTCAGTCAGCTGTCTTTCCGGTGCCGGTGCCGGCTCTGCCTCTGTCCCCCCGGAAGAGCGGGGGGAATCTTCCGCCTTTTTCAGGGCGGTGCCGGCGGGGCGCTCCCGCAAGGTATGGCCATCTATTGCCGGTGCCCCTTCCTGCAGGGGGGTTGCCGGCGGCGCTACAGTCCGCAGGGATTTGCGCAAGAAGCGCAGGTAATTGGCCAGCATATCCAAGCTGATCTCGACTGCGCTCCCCTTGGGGACGTACTCGTCGAGGAGATACTGTTTTCCGCGCTCTGTCAGCCAGACGTCTTTGATTTGGGTTTTTTCGGCCTTAATCAGACCCCGATCTGCTAACCCTTGGACTATCTCCTGCCGGTTGGCGGCGGGGATGCCGGCTTCGGCGGGGGTAATCGTCGCGGAGGCACAAGCGTGCAGCACCTTGAGCTCTTTGTCTGTAATCGGCAAGCCGGTGGTGTCTAGCTTGAGCAGGGATTTCCCTGGAGGGGCAATGGTGAATTTGATCACTTCCGAAGAATAAGCCACCAAGTCCCGCTCGCGCAGCGACCGGCAGATGCTGTCTCGCTCGGCGGGTTTCATTTTTGGATTGGGCTTAATCTCGCTGACTGGTGCCCGACACTCGGGAAAGCCCAGTAACTTTAAGAGAAACTTCAGCTCCTGCACGTCCATTCGATCGCCCTTGCCCTCCTGGCAATTACGCCCAAATCCCAGTTTAGACTGCGGCGATACCCTAGTCACGCACTTTCGCTCTTGGTTAAGTGGGGTGCGCCCGTCCGGTTTCAGTCCCGTTTCCGGGATTCATTCTTGCCTCTGGGGCGCTAGGGGGTGTTTCTGCCGCAGAGCCGGCTTTGGCCACATCCCGCTTTTTATCTCTTTACCGCACTAGAGCCTCAAAGTCAATCACTCTGGGGTATATAGCAATAGACAGTCAGTTTAGGACAAGGCATCTCACTTGCTAGTAGCGATAGGGAAGGACGCTGTCGCGTCCCGCAACGCTTACGGAGGGAACGCCTGTCCAACGTCCGCGCCCTAAGTGGCTACTGCTATATTTGCCGGCATAGGGACGCTCCCCCCACCTGCTGCCTGTCAGCTGAAACCTGAAACCTGAAACCTCTCCGCCTCAATCCAGGCTCGCGTTGCGGCGCAGTGCGTGCTCCGCCAATCAACCAGACGCGATATCACTTCTCACTTGCTCCACCGGCGCAGTGCGTTAAACGCCTTCCCTCGCACCCCCACCGGCAGCAGCGACAGCGCCAGTCCAACCCACGCCTTCGCCGGCGAGAAAGTCTTTCCCGCCCACACTAGCTGCCGCCCTTTTTCTGTTTCTCCCTTTTCTATTAGGCGCAAACCCAGCAGCAGCTGAGTTTCCATCAGGCGCGATTTTCGCACCGCCTCCAACTCAGCTGAGTCAAATTGATAATTTTCTAAATAACTAAGTTTATCTTTCAAAAAAGGAATCGCTCGATTAATCCCCTGCTGTTCGGCATGGCACCGATATTCCATCAACAGCTCCGGTAAATAATACCCCTTTTTCCCTGCCAGCGCCAGCCGGACAAATAAATCGTTGTCCTCGCAATTTTGGATATTGGGCAGCATAAAGCCCACGTCTTGCAGCGCCTGCCGGCGAAATAAGGTAGCCCCTATTTGGAAGCTTTGTTTAACAAAAACCACCTCCAGCAAATTCTCAACTGTGCCGGCTGGCAATTCGGCTCGCCCCCACCGCCGCGAATTCAACTCAGTCTGGCGCTCATCCCGGACGCTGTTAATATCAATGACCCAGTGGTCTGTCCCCACAAAGTCAATGCTGGGGTCACTATCCAGAATAGCACAGGTGCGGGCGAAAAATTCGGGAGTCAGCCGGTCATCGTCATCAAACTTAATAAAATACTCGCCGGTTGCCGCTTCAAAGCCCGAGCGCATATTGTTGCTCTTGCCGATATTCTGCGGGTGGCGAATGTAGCGAATTCTGCTGTCTGTCAGCGGGGACATCATCGCCGGTGTCTCATCCTGAGAGCCGTCATCGCAGACAATTAACTCCAAGTCTGGATAAGTCTGCTGCAGCACGCTTTCTATCGCCCCCGGCAGCAGGTGGACTCGGTTGTAAGTTGGGATGCAAACGCTTACTTTAGGCATTCTCTTAAAAGTTTAGCATACCTGCCTTCAATCTGCCATCAGTCTTTTTACTTTCCTGACAGCTTTTTGCCACAGTCGATTTGCTTTTGCGTACAGACTGGGTGGCTTTAGCTGTTTAGGGCGCAGCTCTGGCTGCTTGAGGAAGCGATAGTGCAAAAAGATATCTTTGTAGCGGATGTCCGCATCTTCCCCCTGAGACAACCGGGCAAAGTCAGCCGACGAATAGTTCATGTAGTGGAGGCGGTGGATTGGTTTCAATCCGTCCTCATTATACAGCACATTGTTTATATTAACAAACGGATCGGCATCGGCGCAGTTGCCGGTTCTCTCATTCCCATTGGGGCTGAGGGTGAAGTTAAAGATTGGGCGTTCGCTCCGCAGCGTCAGGTAAGTAAACAAAGAAGCTTCATCCCACCATGCCTTGCCATTAATCCATTCTACCTCCCGCTGTTCTACCAGCATTTGCTTTAATTGGGCCAATTCTGCCGCATCAAAGAATCCTCGCTTGGAAGCAAAGAAGCTAGAACAGTGAAGCTTAGGCCGTATTTCGGCTTCTGTGTAAATGCCAGTTTGTTCTATCAGTGAGATATTTAAAGCCGCCACCGGCGCGGGTTTGGCAGGCTCCCAATCGTCAAAGACAAAATCATACTGGTCTAGCTTCTCAAATATACTATCCAGTGGCTTCATCGCCAAACTGTCTGTATCGTAAAAGACAAATTTTTCAAAAGGCCCGTCAAAGGCTACCATCTTTCTCAGGGTGTGGCCTTTGTACCAAAAAGTCCGAGAAAACTTGGAATCCTTGGCTCTGGGGTGGGCCGCCCAAACTTCGTTAAAAAATTCTTCCCAGCGCTGAATTGACTCCCGGCTGTCGTAAAGCGTCACGTTGGCTCTAGAGCGAATTTCCGGCATAATTTTGTCGAGATTGTCGTCGTAAGGAATTACACAAACTGGAATATCTTGACCGACATTGACCTCGATGCTGTTCAGTAAAGCAATCAGCTGATCGTAAACGTAATTATTGCCAAAAGTATAAATACCCTGGGATTGCATTTATACCCCTCCTATATTTCAAGTTCCGAGCATATATTGTCCACCCATTGGTCTGATAAGTCGGGCGCGTGCGAAACGGTTTCCCCTCAGCCTGAGTTTAATTTACCATCTAGCATGAGATCTTAGGTATATTTTAATATTTTCTTATACTTTTGCCTGTCCGCCGGCACGGGGGGACTCAGGTGAGGACGTTTAATTTATTGAAGTACCTGAGTTAGCGCCATTCTGTAACATTGATAGCACAGCGCTCCTCGGATGTCACAGATGCGGAGGTGGAAGCTTTGCGCTCCTGCGTGCGGGAGTTGGCCATTTTCCCCCTTTCCGATAGCCCTGCCGGTGGCGTCTCGGGCAAAGTGAGGCGTTTCGGCACTTTTTTGCTGGGGGGTACGCCGCCCAATGTGCTGCACTCATACTCACCGGCAATTCAGAATTGGGTGGATGAGTCTGTGGCGGCGGGCAAGTTTGACGCCATCACCTGCGAGCGATCGCGTGAATGAGATTTATTTTGGGGCGCTCCAAGCCAAACCTCTGATGCTTCTCTCTAAAAGAGCTACACTATTCCAAGGATTTTTTCACCGCTAGCGTTGAGGGGAGCAAACTTTAAACAAATCTTTATGAAAATATTAATACTTTCCTCCACCTTCCCCTATCCGCCCAGCCGGGGGGGAACGGAGATCAGAACCTTTAACCTGCTCAAATACCTGCACCGGCACCACCATGTGACGCTGGTGACGCAGCGTCACGCCGGCGTCACAGATGCCGAAGTCGAAGAGCTGCGCCGCTCTGTCAGCGATCTGGCAATTTTTCCGCTCCCAGAGGACCCGCCGCCCCAAGGTGGGATAGCCGGCACCGCCGGCAAGGTGGGGCGCTTCCTCCAGTCGATGGCTCTCGCCACACCCCCCAACGTGCTGCACCGCTACTCGCCGGCGGTGCAAGCTTGGGTGGACAGTCACGTTTTTGCCGGCAAGTGCGACGCAATCACCTGCGAGCACAGCGTTAATGAAATCTACATCCGCCCCGAGTTCCGCAACAGAGCCCTGACAGCGATCAATATCCACAGTTCTGTCTCGGGCTGGATTCGCAATCACCTGGAAATGGGAGCCTCCCCCAACCCGGTGCGCGATCGCCTCTACCTGCACTTATTGCTAAACCGCTACGAGAAACGCTACTGCTCCAAATTCGACCGGCTTGCCGTTACCACAGAAGATGACAGGAGTCAACTGCTCGAACTCAGTCCCGGTGCCCGGATTGAGGTCATCCCCAATGGCGTGGATTTGCAGCTGTTTCCGGCTCGCCGTCAAGATCCGGGGGGTCGGGGGCTAATCTTTGTCGGGGCGATGGACGCCTCGCACAACATTGACGCGGCGAGGTTCTTTGCGCTAGAAGTGCTGCCAGAACTGCAACAGCGGTATCCCGACGCCACCCTCACCATTGCCGGCGCTCGACCGGCACCCGAGGTTCACGCGCTTTCAGACCGCCCGGGCGTCACCGTCACCGGCGCGGTTCCCTCAATGGCAGAATATTTACATCAAGCTACCGTCTGCGTGATTTCCCTGCGCACCGGCTACGGGATAAAGAATAAAACCCTGGAGGCGATGGCAGCTGGAGTGCCGGTGGTGGCGAGCGATCGCGGTTTGGAAGGATTAGAGGTGGACTCTGCCGGTGTGCCGGTGCGAGCGTTGCGGGCCAACCGGGTTCAGGAGTATGTTGAGGCGATCGGCCAGCTGTTTGAAAACCCGCAGTTGCGCCAGCAACTGTCGGAGAACGGGCGAGCGCTGATTGAAACCGAATATACTTGGGAGCGAGCCGGTCAGCGCTATGAAAAATTGTTAATTGCTGGTTAAAACTGAAAAAATGGCCTTTGGCCAGCCCGTAAGCCATTGACCGCTAGCCCCTACTAACTCCAGAGCGCGGATGAATAATAACCATGTCAATAGCGGTGTTAACCCCGATCCAACATCAAAATCCCGGAAACACAGCCTGACAGCTATGAAGGCAAAACAGCCCCCCATTTTGGCTAAGGCCAACCTGCCAGTCCGCACCGGCAAGCAAACCCAATCCCCGGGGTCGCACAGGAGTGGGACACAGGGGCTGGTGTCCCTGGCGGCGTTTGTCACCGGCACCTGCTTGCTGGCAGGCGGTGCCTGGCTGAGCGTGCAGTTGATAACCAGCCCCGCACCGACAAGCTGGGTGAATCAGTTACCGGGCAAAAGTGAAGTGCCGGTCAGCGATGATATCCAGCCGACTGTGAGTCTAACAGAAATCCGGGCTGAGCTGCGGAAGTCGGGATTGCTGCCGGCGAAGCTAGTTCCCCTGAACACCAAGACACAGGAACTGATACCCAGCGCACTCGGGCCGGAACAGCTGATGCAGGTGCTGGTGGCTAAGCCGCCAAAGTCTGTCAAGTGCCAGTCTCCCTGTCAGCCAATTCAGGAACTGAGAATCTACCAGCCTTCGCCGCCACCCCACGACGGTTCAGAAACAGAGCAATATTTTCGCCTGGTGACTCAGGTGCCGGCACCAGGACCGGCAGAATCTTTTGTCCTCGCCCCCGTTATCCAATCCTCATACGACGAGCAAGGCTCCTCTCGCCCCCTACCCCTGACAGCGATCGAGCAGGTCAGGGGTGAAGCGCCCAAGACGGGGGTTTGGCTGAATTTCACCGGCTACCGGCCTTACGGCAAGACTAAAATCGCTTACGGACAGCTCTATCACTACAACCCGGAACACTCTCACCTGGGCCTGATGGTGGAGTGGACTTCTCCTGCCGGCACGGTTCCGATTTGGCAGGAAGTCACGGGCGGCGGGGAGCCGGAATTGGTTGTCAACCAGACGCAGGGCAAGAATCTACAGTTCCAGGTTTACCAGCTGCGACGCCGGAATTTTGTCCCCAACCCAATTGAGCTGGAGCCTATTTCCCTGAACGAGCCGGCTTTGCCTGACGATGCTTACTGGGAAGCGCTCCAGTTGGCCAAAAACGGCTTGTGGTCGGACGCTTGGAAGCAGATGCAATCGCTGAAAGCTGAGCGCGGCAAGAATAAACAAGGGTGGCCAAAGGCGGCTCAAGTTCAGATGGATGCGATCGGGTTTCACGCCAAGATGAGCCAGAAGCAGGCTGAGGCTTCTTGGGCTGACCCCAAAGATCGCGTTCTCATGGCGCTGCTCGACGCTCGCTGGGAAAAAGCCTTGGAAATGTTTGAGGCTAACTTGGATGATAGCTACAAAACAGCCCTGATGCTGAAAGCGGATAAAGGGGAGCTGTGGAAACGGGTGGAAGCGGCGCTGAAAGTCAATCCGCAGCGAGCGGCGGTCAAAGGTTGGGGGGCGCTGATTGTGGCGGCGCAGTCGGGTAAAGCGCAAGCGCTAGCATGGCTCGACGCCCAGGGAAACAACTCTTCTGCTATAGTTCAGCAGGTCGATAAATTGCTCGAACGTCTGGATGTGGCGCTTTCAGAGTCCACTATGATCGATCACCCAGGCAAAATTGTCGGTTCTGTCCTGCCGGTGGCTGAGGTGAAGGCTGCAGATTGGCTGCAATCCCAATCCAATGTTTCTTTGCAATTGGCGGAAGGCAAGGTGTGGTATCAGGTGCGAGTGGCGGCTTTTCACGACGGTGAGGACTGGGTGCGAGCGCCGTTTACTTCTTTGCCGGTGCCTCGGATTGAGCCCGGGCGGCGTCTGTGGAAGGTTTTGGGGTTAAATCTGGACTCTCAGATCCAGATCGGGGTTTGGGCGGCTAATGGCGAAGAAAAAAGTGTGGCGGCGACGGTGAGAGCGGTTCAATTCCGCAATGGTGCCCTGCAGTTGCTGGCGGAGGGTGATGGGATTGCCGGTGCGACGCCTGCAGATTTTTCTGCCGGAAAAACCTGGCCGAGGGGTGTGGCTTTTACGGCGAAAAAAGTCCAGTGGTTGAAGCCGCAACTGACTGTCCTAGCTGAACTGAAAAAAGACCGGCCTGAGTTGGTGACAGGGATGCTGGAAAGTCTCTCGGAAGAGTTGCAAGCAGCTGGGCAATTGCCTGGGAACCGGGGGCTGAATGTTGAGCGGATGCTACAGCAGAGTGGGAATTGGCCGGTGCAGCTGATCGATCTGACGGGTAACAAGCTGCCGGAGGCGGTGCTGACTCTCAGTTCAGATGCTTTCGCTAGCGGGAAACAACCGGGCGGTTCTTCTGGGGAGCGCACTCTGATTTTTGATGACACCGGCGCTTTGATATACAGCGAATTGACTTCGGGTGCCGGTCAATCTCTCAGCGGTTTTGTTGATTTGCAGGACAAGCAGCCGGTGGCTTTGATGGTCAGGGGTAATGCCGGTTACAGTCTCAAGCGTTGGGTGGAGGAAACAGGCCGGTTTGAATAGGGGTATCATTTGTTTTTTATAGCTCCCAGGATCTGCCTTGAAAAGGTTTGTAGTTGGGCTTTAGCCCAAGTTATATCTCGCTCCCAGGCAGAGCCTTTCTCGCTCCCAGGCAGAGCCTGGGAGTGAAGATGGGGAGGCAGAGCCTCCCTTCAGTGCCAAGAGTAAAATTAAAGCTCTCATTTTCACTGCGACGGACGCTTGACTCGAATCAGCCGGCCTCTCAAGGTTTCGGCCTTAGAAATCTCTTCATTTATGAGTTCTGCCATCCTCTGCCAGTCATTGTCTGCTTTGGAGATAATGATGCCGGCGTGGTCAGGTCTTAAATTGTGCAGCCGGATAAAATCGAGCCGATTGAAGGTCAAAACTGCGCGGTCGTTGCTGACAGCGAAGGCTAGCACTTCTTCATCGGGAATCTTTTGGTTTGCCTTTCCGGTTTCTTGAACTGTTAGCACATCGTGACCGAAAGTACGCAGGAATTCCACAATGGGCAGGGGGTATTGTTCATCTGCATACAAACTCGCCATAGGTCAAGCTTCTTCATTCTCTCGGATGGCTGTTTCAATCTCATCGGGGTGCGCCTCCGCATAAGCCCAGGCATTCACCAAATCGGCGGCGCTGAGATGCGGATAGCCCTCTAACAGCTGAGCGTCGCTGCACCCGGAACGACGAAAACTCACCAGCAGCCAAACGGGAATGCGAGTGTTGCCAATACAGGCATTACCGCCACACACGCCGGGGGTTTTTTCAATTCCTGGCCAAGTGTTCGCTAAACTTTGCGCTAATAGCTGTATGGCTTGAATTTTCTCTATCGGGGTGAGGGCAAGCAGTTGCGGTTGCAATTCTTTGAGTGTAATCTTTGCGCTGACTGCGATCATAATCAATGCCTCTGAGTCATGCCACAGCTATTCTAGCACTTTCCCGCTCGTGGGGGGTTGGCAGCCGGTGTGGGGATGGGGTGAGTGCTGCGGTGTTTCTCAGCAGACTTCGGGCAAGCCGGTGCGCGTAATGCTATGCTATACTTAAGGCAGATATTACTCGCTGTAAATATGCCCAAGTACCTGACTGTAACGGAAGCGCAACAACAGCTGCCAGAGTTGCCGGCGCTCGCTGGCAAATGAGCCGGCAATCATTACTCAGGATGGCAAGCCGGTGATGATTGCCATGAGTTGCGAACAGTTTCAATCTCTGCTGGAAACACTGGAAATTCTCTCTGATAAGGAATTTATGGCTCACTTGCGAGAGGGCATCCGGCAAGCAGAAGCGGGAGAAACCATCAGTCTGGAAGAGTTAAAGGCGGAGTTAGGATTTTGACAGCAGTGCGAACAGAAAGCCGGGGGAGAATACTGATGCCGGTGGCTGGGGGAAATGCGAAAAAGCACTTGACAAACCATCGGAACAGCAGCATAATAAAAGAGACGCATAAAAATAGATATAGCGGTTCTCAGTTGGATGGAGTGCGCCTCAGAAACCCGGTTTCTTAAAGAAACCGGGTTTCTCAGTCCCTCATTAATATGAGAAACGCTATAACCCAAGTTGCTACTTAAATCGGCGGAGCCGACAAAGGGTCGTTCCCAGCTGCCATGCTGGGAACGAGGGGAAGCCATAATATAGCAGTTATAAATAATTTGTGAAAACTCTGGCTGTGGCCAGAAACCGGGTTTCGCCGAAGTTACCCGGTTTCTACGCGCCTCAGTAGGCGTGGGCGAAGTTTCACCCCTATGCCTGACTCAACATTTCCAAAAACTCCTGAACAACTCTATCCGGTTCTTCCCCGCACCGGCTGGCGTCGCAATGCTGGACAATCCGGATGCCGTGATATTTAAAAAGCCGGTGGAGTTCCTCCTCTTTTACCGGCTCTTGCTGCGATTCCTCGCTATCTATCTGAAGGATACCCGACTTGCCTTGGTGGAGTATCAGAAAGTCAAATTCTTGGTTTTCTCTGCCTTCGGGAGTGGTGAGGCGCAACTTGGGGTTGGGGATAAACAGGATGCCGGTGCGTTCGAGCGCTTCGGCTATTTTCAGGTGTTCGTCTGAGCGCAAGTGATAGCCATTCCAGTAGTGGAGCCGGTTTTCAGAGTTAGATGGAACTGTCTGGTTAGGGACTTCTTCACCCTGGATGAGCTTTTCAGCTGATTCAGTTTTATCGTCAGGTCTTTTTACCTTGGAGAAATCTGCCTGACACGAGTCGGCTTCTTTTAAGTTTGCGAATAGTAGCCTTGCTTCACTCAGATTTGCTATACTTAAGCTGGCTCCACTTAGGTCTGCTCCGCTCAAGTTCACTGCAATTACCTGATTTCCTTGTAAGTTTATTTGAATTCGCCGTGCGTATCGCTTGATGACTGACTGGAGGGTATCTTTTTTGACCTTCTCCCCCAATGCCTTCGAGAGGAGCTTCCAGAGTTTAGCACCGGCATCTTTGATATAATCGGGTTCATAGCCCGAGATTTTGGCCATCTCCCCATAAGACCGTCCCTCCCAAGCGTGCCGAAACACTATCTCTTGAACTCTATTTAAGCGTTGGTAGTCTAGAGCGGTTTCGACGAGCGCTAAAGCTTCTTCAACGGTCATATGTAGAAGTCCCTCAAAGGTCAGCAACGGGTGGGTGACGGGTGGGGGGAGTCCCTGGGAGCGAAGCGGGCGTGCCGGTGTGGCCAGAATTCACTGTCCCGCTGCCGGTCTACTGTGAGATCGCAGCCCAAAGAGGGCCACCTTTGATCACAAGACAGTGGCTCCTGAGCGGGAGCGTAGCGCCCAGCGGCACCCCCTCTGGGCCTGAATATCTGCCCTGACGTATATTATATCGCGATGGGTGAGCCTATATAGCGGTTCTCAGTTGGATGAGCTATGGCCCAGAAACCCGGTTTCTTTAAGAAACCGGGTTTCTCAGTACCTCACTAATATGAGAAAGGCTATAATACTTTTTTCTGACTTTTTTATTACTTTTTCTGACTTTACAAGCTTAGATAGCGTCGCTACAGTGTATGAAAGGCAGTATTTCAAAGTTGAGGCCGATCAGGTATATTGTTACAGCGCTAAAAAAAGGAAGTTCAATCATGCCGAAGGAAAAACCACCTGGTAAGGAAAAACCACCTGGGGACAGAGGAAATCAGGAAAAAGAAAAAAGTGAGCAAACTTGTCCATGGTGCCACGGGGGTGGCAAGCTAAAAAAAACGGTTAATGATGGAAAAAAAGCGGAAACGGTTTGGATTCAGTGTAAAAAGTGTGCCGGCACAGGCACCGTTATTAAATAATTAGTTTGAAAGAGCGGGAGTGGGGACTTAAGCAATGCAGTCCCCGTAACCTTTTTACTGATTCCCTGCACCGGCAGGGAATGCCCAGCGGGAGGAGCAGCCTATCCATCTCCTCCCGGAATCATTGCGGAGGAAGGGCAAATCGTTTTTTTGAGTTAAATTACCCACCGATAAGAGCCAAATGAAGCTGAAGCCAGGTAGGTTCATCATATGAGATACGATTACAACGTCAGAGTGGTTGATTTAGAGAAAGTCAATGCTGAGTGCAATACAATGGGTCAGCAGAACTGGGAACTGGTCACGGCTTTGCCTTATTCTAGAGTCAACTGTTGCAATCAGTCCGTGCCAACTGTTGTATTAATTTTCAAGAAAACGGCATGATTTGCTTTCATAGAAAACCTTCGCCAGTCAGCCTTTTGGGAAGCAATGATTCTTCAGGCGGGCTAAAAAGTAAGCCGTTTGTAGAATTTATCAATCGCCTGGGAATGGTGCCGGTGCTGGCTCATCACCCTGCTTGCCAGTATTACGACAATCACATAATTAGGCTGTGGAACTTGCCTCTATGCTTGGGCTGTTCTATGATGACGTGCGGGATAGTGGCGGGAATTTTGCTGCTCCCTCATTTGGGAGTTTTGACAGCCCTGCCTTTCTCCGTGTTACTCTGTCTAGGCGTTTTACTCTACATACCGGCTGTCCTGCAAATATGGATTCAGGTCAAGGCTTACAAGATTCTGGCTAGGTTTTCCCTGGGCGTTTCTGTGGTTTTGCTTTTTTATGCAGGCTTTTGGCTTACTCCCTGGTCATTAGAGGGATGGGTTTTAAAAGTCGGATTTCTCGCAGTCTTTTACACGGTCTGGAATTTTACTTTAGAAATCAGGAGCCAGTTTTCAACATCTCCCTGTCAAAATTGTCCAGAAGGGCGCTTTCCGGTTTGCTCCTACACCATCCCTCGTATCCCCAGATTAGCTAAAAAGTATTTTTCCGAATCTAATGGTAGCGATCCAGAGGGGGATGAGTTCGTTAGAGCTTTAGAGTCAGTTTACTCGACTGAATCTACAAGGCAAATTCATTAACCCACTGCGGAGTATTGCTGACGGATAAAGTGAGAGCAAAATTGCCCACCGGCAGACTCAGCCTCCTTGTACGAAGAAACCGGGTTTCTTCAAGAAACCCGGTTTATGGCCCCCCTTCAGGCTTAACAATTATTTTATAAATCTGCGCTAACTCCCACCGGCACCCTCTTCACCCCCCGACTCAAACTCAACTTTATCGTAGAGGTCTGCTAAGGAAATTTGGAACTGAACAGAACTTAACGCCAGCAAAGCATCTTCCCCCGCCCATTCAGACAACAGCCATTTGTTATCAGCCGTCTTTGAAAACTGTTCGGCGTACCTCTCCGACTGCGAAATCAGAAGATATTCCCTAAAACTGGGAATGTTCCGATACAACTTGAACTTTTTACCCCGGTCGTAATCTTCTGTAGAGTCTGACAGCACCTCGGCAATCATCACAGGATTTGTAATCGTGTCCTTCCGACCCTCAGCAAACTCTAGCTGACCCGACACTACCATCACATCTGGATAGGTGTAGACTCGCTTTTGGGGTATCCACAAGCGCAAGCCGGTCATAAATACTCGGTAGGGCTGCCCTTTAAAAGCCAAATTCAGCGCCGCAGCCAAATTGCCGGCAATCTGATTGTGATTCGGTGTCCCGCCAGTCTTAGGAATTATCTTGCCGGCGCAATATTCGCTCCTGTATTCCGCCGCCGTTTCTAGTTCCAAATACTCGTCAGGAGAGTATTCGTGCTGGTCTTTACTCTCAATCGCATTTTGGGGAATTCCTGTTATAGCCATCATCTTACAACCCCCTCGCTAGCTCGCACTCACTTCCATTATATAGCGTTTATCTTTGAGTTGTGAGAGCCTAGAAACCGGGTAACTTCTGCGAAACCCGGTTTCTAGAACCGCCTTCTCGTTTTTGGCACAGGGGAGGGGGCGGAGGGAACGCCTGTCCTACGTCGGAAATCCGCCGGCACCGGCATCTCCGGAAGCACCAGTCAGCTACCGGCTTCCCAGAAACCGACGCCGCCAGACCCTCAAAAACGCAAATATTGGAAATTGATAAGACTCCACAACCAGCCAACCAACACAAGCGAGATGGGAGAAAAATGTCAGCCCCGTCCAAAATGCCGGCAGCCAAGACAAGCGACTCCCCGGTAACGGGGGAAAAATATACGCACCGATTCCAACCAGCATTGGCGGAAAGAGCACAAAAGCCAGCGCCGCCACCCAAATCCCCCAACCGAGCTGAGCACCGGCTCGGTGGGCACCTTGCCAAGTGCGACCGTTCCAGTGCCATGATAGAGGTAACGAACTATCTGCCATCTTCAGCACCTGTTTTTCCAGGTTAGCCGTGAAAATGTGCCGGCAAAAGTCACAAGCAAACGCCTCCATCAGCGGCATGGCTGAAATCTCACCCTTGCGGCACACAGGGCAGCTGTAAACCCCCTGATAGCTGAGACTGCTTGTAGAACGCCCAGTCGCGTCTTTACCGCGCGAAGGCTTGGCGGCGTCGCTGGCATTTCGCTGGACAATCGGATCGCTCATGGCAACCTACCCTGGGGCAGTCAAATTTTTAAGCCTATCAATCTTTTATATCATTTCGGCTTGCAGCAAAAGCCGCAGTGCCGGCACTGTCGGGAAGCCCGGGGAATCCCGAACTTCCGCGATGGCGCTGGCACTGCGGTTTTGTTTCTGCCCAACTCCTGTGGGAGAAGGGGCGTATGGGATGAGGGTAAACCCCCAAAAGCCGTTTACTTGGCGGCGTGGAAATCCTTAAAGCTCCGGTAGCATTCATCCGGATCGTGCAAGTGGCACCGGTCAGTAATCGTCTTCATCAAAGACCAGGAGAACCGGCACTCCACCAGAGAATCCCCCCACTTTTCTTTGAGAATGCGATGCGCCATCCGCAAATTGTAAGAAGGAATCGCTGTCGAAATGTGATGGGGGATGTGGACGTTGATATCGTGGCAGAAGAATTCCACCCACCGGGGGTAATCGCAGTGGACAGTGCCAAACAGCTGCGCTTGCGCCTCATTCCATTCCCCAGTTGGGGTAAAGGGAATCTCGGGCGCGGTGTGGTGCACCAGGGTAAAGGTGCTCATCCAGAAGTGGTACACTAGCCAGGGCAGCAGCCAAAATTTGACAAATCCCCAGATGCCGGTGGTGGCGATTAGCAGCGGGAAGCCGATCGCAGCGCCCGCCAGCACAAACAGCGCCGAAAACTTCACCTGCGATCGCTGTTTGCCCTCAAATTTTGTCCAGTCAAAGTGCAAATTCGCCCAGTGGGCAATTGAGGCGAGCCACCAAAACCGCCCCCGCAGCCGCCGGTAGATCCACTGCAACCCGCCTCCGCAACTGGCATACACGTCTTGCTTCCAGGGTTGCCAAGCATTGTCCACCGACAGCTTGTTGGTGTGCTTGTGGTGGTAATTGTGCTGGATGCGCCAGCCGTGGAAGGGATAAATCAGCGGCAGCATCATTATATGGCCAACTAAATCGTTCACCCACTTGCGGTTGGCAAATGACCGGTGCCCGCAATCGTGGCCAATCACAAAAAAGCCGGTCAGCGCTGTGCCGGTAAAAATCCACAGCACCGGCAGCAGGAACCAGGGCGCAATGGCCAGCCCCCAGTAGCCCGCGCCAACCAATAAGACATTGATCGCCACTGAAAGCCAAGCTTTGCGCCGGTCTTTCTCAAAGCATTCACGCGGCAGGATTTTTATAATGTCTTTGAGCCGCAAGTCTGAGCCGGTGGGCGCAGATGCCAACTTCAGGGGCTTTACGGTCGATGCAGTCATGAATAGATTAATATTCTCCAGGTGCTATTCGGACAAGTCAATCAGTGGATTCACGCAAACAGCCTGCAAGCAGTAGGATGGGCAAACAGCACTGTTGGTTACAAAACCTCAACTTTTATAACACAATATTGCTACTGTGCGGTGAATTTCTCCCCAAACTGCCGCTGCGCCCCCCACTTCCCCAGCACCCTGGCCCTCCACCGGCCCGCCCCACCGCCGGTTGCGCCCCCAGGCGTCTGTAGCATCAGAAACCCGGTTTCTTTCAGAAACCGGGTTTCTCAGTGGCCAATTGGCCGGTGGGCCAATTGCGCCATCCCTTGGCAGCCTGTGTGCGGGGGCGAAATAATTGTGGGCAATTGGCTCTAACTGGGACAGTAAGGCAAGCCTTGAGAACACCGGCACGGCAAACCAACAGCCAACCTACAGCGTAGCAATCGAGCGCCGGCACTCCAGATAGCTGGTGGGACGGCTCACCGCCCCCAGCCCAGCCACTGGAAATGATTCGCGCTTTGGGCACGGGAGTATTTATAACAAAAATTGCTGCATACCCTTACTCTATTATAGCATATAAATTGCAGCTATAACTGATAGGTTTAATATTTTTTTATAAAAATGTCCTGGTTCTCATAAAACTCCTTGGATTCTAGATTTGTTCCTCAATCCCAGATTTACAAGAGTTTGCCGAGAACATTTATACGTTCAGGTAAGTCATTCTGAGTCAGGAGTGAGAGGGGAGAATGATAGTTTTAATCAGCAAGCCCTAGAAATTAATCTATGATAAAGCCTTTTCGCCAGAAAACTTATATTGAATTTGTGGCGCTGTTTTTGGCTGGTTTGGGAATCTTCCTGCTCTCGAAGCCTTTTCAGATTCGCGCCACCCTGTGGCGTCTGGGATCACAGGCGGCTCCGGTGATACTCGATAGTCTAAAAAACCTCCGCCAGATCGCGGCCTCTGACGCTATCGCTGTTATATTGCTAGCTGTTAGTGCCGTCTTATTGGTTTATCGCATTCGCTACCGCCTGCAAACTTCCGAGCAGTTGGTGAGTTTGAAATGTCCAGCCTGTGGCAGCAAGCTGCACCGAAGCCACCGCCAACTTTTCGAGCGCTTGATTAATAGCTTCGTGCCGGTTTTTCGCTACAGGTGCGCCAACCGCCAGTGCCGCTGGAAAGGCTTGCGCGTCAAGCGCCTCTCTTCTCATAAAGATGCCGGTTGAGAACTTGGCCCAACCGGCCCGCAAGTATCCAGGACTTGCGCATTTGACCGATACCGGCATGAGGGAGAAGCAGAGACAAGCTGCTCGTAAGACGCGACTGTGCGGACGCGACTTTAGAAACGCGACCAGATCGCGTTCCCACACCCTGCAGTGCGGACAAGCGCCGCAGCTTATGGCGCTTGGTCTTGCCGCTGCGGCTTGAGCGAGCGCAACTGCAGCAATAGGGATTCCACTTCAGCCTGCAAGTGCAAGAACTTCACTTGCTGGTCTGCTTTGTACGGGGACTTCACCGGCTCGACCGGCACGGCTCTACTGGGCGACGATACCGTTGCATCGAGGGCCCTAGCGGGCTTAGCAACAGTGCTGGGGGCACTGGAGAGAGTGGATGCGGGACTTGACATCTCTAGTAACTGGCTGGTCATTTCTACTTACTCAAACCTTCAGGCCATTTTAACCTGAACTATAGGTTAAATTGCATGCAACACTACAGTTTTCTGGGAATGTGTCACTTTTGCAAGTGACGGCAATTTTTCCTTGCCCTCCCGGCACCGGCGCTCCCTTGCGGGATTCTCAAGGTACACTAAAGGCTAACAACGATTCTGTTTGCATCTGAAAGACCAATTACTGTGACTCTCAGTCTGTCTGCTGCTGAAAACCAAGCCACCGGCGCAATCCCGAGTGCGGGCGACCGGCGACCCACCCCCAAAGGCTGGCCCGGTTTGATCGAAACCTACCGGCCCTACTTGCCAGTGAGTGATACCACGCCGGTGGTAACATTGCTTGAGGGCAACACCCCTCTCATCCCCGTGCCCTCGATTGCCCAGCTGGTGGGCAGACAGGTGCGAGTATTTGTCAAATATGACGGACTCAACCCCACCGGCAGTTTCAAAGACCGGGGGATGACAATGGCCATTTCCAAAGCCAAGGAGTCAGGGGCGCAAGCCGTGATCTGCGCCAGCACCGGCAACACCTCCGCCTCCGCCGCCGCCTACGCCAGACGCGGCGGCATGCGAGCCTTTGTCCTGATTCCCGACGGCTATGTGGCCTTGGGCAAGTTGGCCCAAGCTTTGGTCTACGGAGCCGAAGTCCTCTCCATCAAAGGCAACTTTGACCGCGCCCTGGAAATTGTCCAAGAAATGTCCGCCAAATACCCGGTGACCTTGGTCAACTCCCTCAATCCCTACCGCCTGGAAGGTCAGAAAACCGCTGCCTTTGAAATCGCAGACGCCCTCGGCGACGCCCCCGACTGGCTGTGCCTGCCGGTGGGAAATGCCGGCAACATCACAGCATACTGGATGGGGTTCTGTCAATACCAGCAAGCGGGAATTTGCCAGCAATTGCCCCGGATGATGGGATTCCAAGCCGCCGGTGCCGCACCGCTGGTCATCGGCCAGCCAGTGGCCCATCCCGAAACCCTGGCCACCGCCATTCGCATTGGCAACCCCGCATCCTGGGAGAAAGCCGTCGCCGCCGCCGCCGCCAGTCAGGGGCAGTTCAACGCCGTTACCGACGCCGAAATCCTGGAAGCTTACCGCCTCTTGGCCAGCTGTGAGGGCATTTTCTGCGAGCCCGCTTCCGCCGCCTCCGTTGCCGGCTTGCTGAAAGTCAAAGACCAAGTGCCCGCCGGCGCAACCGTGGTTTGTGTCCTCACCGGCAACGGTCTGAAAGACCCAGATACGGCTATCAATCACAGCAACAACCCGCTCAAGCAGGGGGTTGAGCCGGTTTTATCCGAGGTAGCTTCAGTGATGGGATTTTAGACCCCCCCGGCATTGGTGCGCCACTCCCAGCCGCATTGTCCGCCGCTTCTTCGCCACCGCTGAGGGCGGCGCGGGCTGCCTTCAGCCGGTCCATCGTATCCCCCAAAGCCGTCGTCAAACTGTGACGGGTTTTGGCGTGGGCGGCTTGTTCAGCTGTCAGCGCCTCAGTCAGGCGCTCCACTTCTTGCAGCGCCTCCAAGCGCGAGGTGAGCAATTTTGCCAGTTTGGCTTTCAACTCACTCGCTCCCAGTCTGTCCACCTCTTGCGAAATCACAGACAAACTGTCGGCATCATCCTCTTTTGTTTTGGCTAATTCTTCCTGAAGGCGCTGGATTTCTGCCTGGAGCGATTCGATAGTTTGCTTGGCGTTGATCGCCTCAGTGCGGCGCTGCTCCGCTTCTTTATTGTAAAGTTCCCGCCACCGATCAGCGCTGGCATTAGCCGCATCGCGCTCTTGCTCTCGCTCTGCCAATTGCTGTTGCAGAGTCTTGATTTCCTCCAACCATTGCGAGAAGTTCTGAGTCATAGGAATTTTCCATTTTACTGAGCTTTTGCCGGTTGCCTTTTACCCCACCCCCCTACCTGCGCTTCGGGGAGGGGGAGAGGGGTTCTTGAAACTGGGTGGGAGATGTTATAGCAGCAGTCAGATTGGGCGCGGACATTAATGGTATGGCGCATGGCGCATGGCGCATGGCGCATGGCGCATGGGAAAGACTCACAGATGCATGCGTTCTGGCGATGATGCCATGCATGCGTGATGCCCATGTCCTCACCGAGCGTGCCAACTGCTATATAATTTTAGGTTTGTCCCCTCGTTCCCAGGCTCTGCCTGGGAAAGCCGTTTTGGAGGCTCTGCCTCCAAAAGTTGCAACTTTCCCCTCGTTCCCAGCCAGGCAGCTGGGAACGCCGTTTTGGAGGCTCTGACTTGAAAAGGTTCGTAGTTGGGCTTTAGCCCTACTGGATCTCCGCCGCCCGAAGCGACTTTTCATTGGTGGTGGTGTGCGCAGATCGTCGCGACTGCCTCCAAAAGTTGCAACTTGAGTTAGATATTAGAATTTTAGGTTTTAATTTTTAGATTCTAAATTGGGGATGAATCAAAAATAGTTCCATCCCAAATCCCATGCCCTCTCCCCGTTTTGTCCGTTTTTTTGGCCACCTGAATTTGACCACCCTGCGGCAAGTTTTTCAGCGTGCCGGTGAGCAGCGGCTGGCCGGTCTGTCAGCAGAGATGGCCTATAACGCCATGTTAGCCCTGTTTCCAGCAATTTTGGCACTGCTGACGGCGATTGGGCTATTTGAATCGTTGCAGTCCACCCTCAACCAACTGGCGCGTCAGCTGGGCAAGTTCGCCCCCCTGGAAGTCCAGACCCTGATTCGCGGGTTTATCAGTGAAATCACCGTCTCGAAAAACCAGAGCCTGTTTTCGATTAGTTTTTTTGGGGCAATTTGGGCATTTTCCGGAGCGATCAGCGCCGCGATGGCTGCCCTGGATCAAATCTACCGCATTCCCCTAGAGCGGGCGCGACCTTTTTGGAAAGCCAAGCTCGTTTCTCTGGCTCTCAGTGTTGGCACCATCCTGCTGCTGATCGCCGCCAGCGCACTGGTGTTTGTCAGCGACCTGATCGTGGTTTTGGTGGCTGCGCAGAGTTGCCGGTTCGACCCCAATATCAGCTGCAAGCTGGTGCCAACTTTCCTGTCGGTTTGGCGGCTGTTTAGCTGGCCAATTGCTCTGGGCATTGTCTCCGCTGCCTTTGGCTTTATCTATCGCTATGGCCCCAGATCCTGGCCCAAAGGAACGCCGATTATGCCCGGAGCGATTTTGGCAGCAGTCTCGTGGGCTGTAATCTCCGGTCTGTTTCGGCTATATGTCAGCAACTTCGGCAATTACAACCGGTCCTATGGAGCCGTTGGCGCTGTGATAGTTTTAATGCTGTGGCTGTACTTGAGTTCGTGGGTGATGCTGATTGGCGCTCAGCTGAACGTCATCGTGGGGGAGGCAATGCAGCGGGCTAAGTTAAAATCGGCAGTTATGCAAGACTCTCAGCCCTCTGAGTCCCAAGCAGATTGAACTCATGTAAAATCCGGCTAATCCCCCATGCCCTATGCCCACTACTTCAGTAGCGCCCTCTCTGTCCAAACACGCGGCTGGCGATGCCGGTGGCGACGGAAAGAAAGATTAACATCCAGATCAGAGATCCGGGAATAAACGTGAGAATGCCGAACCCCCTGAGCACAAATACAAGGACTGTTGTCCCCAGGACAATGCCAAAAATGTATGGAAGCATCTCACTGACGGAATTGGAGGATCGACTCATGCACTTAACTCCTGGTATGATCGCCGCGAGTACCCACACCAACGATAGCAGCTCGCCAGCTCTCACTCCAAGCAAAACCTGACTTGTCTGAACCTTCAAAGCAACCTGGACGGCTTTCTGGCTTTCTAAAAATGTTTGGCTCGCTTCTGACTGACCCTAGAGAGCATGTCTTGTATTCTTCATGCAGCCGTAAGAAACCGGGGGCAGGCACGGGGGCATGCCCCTACAGCTATCAGAAACCCGGTTTCTGGCAGTCACAAGATTTTTTTTGCCAAATGAAGCTGTTCCACCGGCAGTTGAGCCACAATTGAGGTAGCTCCCCCGTCTTTTATCCGAAACCCCCTCGCGAGAAACGGGGTAGCAAGAGCGGTTGGAGACAGCCGCCCAGCTCTCCGGACAGTGCAATTCCCTTTTAGCTCTCATATTATGTCCCAGCTCAGGGGATTAACAATGCCCAATGCCCGATCGCCCAATGCCCAATTACCCAACTGAGAGATGTTATGGTTCTTCTCCCCAACTTCATATAATATGTCACCGTTCCCGACTCTATTACATGAGTTAATTGGTAGCAAACATGACTGAATTAACTGTATCCACCTCTGCTGATTCGGCTGCTGTTTCAGAATGTAATCAGACTGAAAAAGCTGCACTGCTGCGAGGGGATATTTTGCTAAAAACTCAATCCCACACGCTCTGGGGGGGTGCGGTAACCGCTTCAATTTACCTGCCTTTGGCGCGAGCGAAAGCTTGGCAGCAGCTCACCGATTACCCCCGCTGGGTTCACTATTTCCCAGATGTCACCCGCAGTGAGGTGTTGGGTTTCAGTCAAGAGGCAAAACGTCTCTACCAAGCAGCTACCAAGGCTTTTCTCTTTTTGAGCGTTCAGGTAGAAATCTACCTAAAGGTAGTTGAAACCTTGCACCGGCACATCCAGTTCCGGCTGGAAAAAGGCACCTTTCTGGATTTTGCGGCAGACTTAAAGCTGCAAGATTGCGGCACCGGCACTGCGCTCACCTACTCGGTGCGGGCGACTCCTACAATTCCGGTGCCGCCGATGTTCATTGAACAGGCGATGCTTCTGGAATTGCCGGCAAATTTGCGACAAATGCGCCAAATTATCTGCCGGTATTAGTAGAAACCGGGTTTCTCAAAGAAACCCGGTTTCTAACCCAAAGCTGAGAAACCGGGTTTCTTTTAGAAACCCGGTTTCTGGCCCCAACCAAAGAAACCCGGTTTCTGGCCCCACTATTTCGCCGCCAGCAACTCCGCCGGCAAGCGCTTGAAGGCGAGACGCTCATTCTCCACATCCACATATATAATGTCGCCATCGTTGAACTCGCCGCGCAGGATTGCCTTGGCAATTTGGGTTTCCAGCTCCCGCTGAATCGCTCGCTTCAGCGGACGTGCGCCGTAAACCGGATCGTACCCGATTTCTGCTAAAAAGTCAAGCCCTGCGTCGGAAAGTTTCAGAGAAATCTTGCGCTCAGCCAGCCGCCGGTCGAGACGAGCCACCTGCAGTTTAACAATTTGCCGCAGCTGCTGCCGGTTCAAGCTGTGGAAGATGATGATCTCATCAATCCGGTTGAGGAACTCCGGACGGAAATTCGCCCGCATGGCGTCCATGACGCGCTTGCGCATCTCTTCGTAGAGAGACTCATCACCGGCAATGTCCAAGATGTACTGCGAGCCGATGTTGCTGGTCATAATAATGATGGTATTCTTGAAGTCTACCGTATGCCCTTGGGAGTCGGTAACCCGACCGTCATCGAGGATTTGCAGCAGCACGTTGAACACATCCGGGTGAGCTTTTTCGATTTCGTCAAACAGCACCACCGCATAAGGACGCCGGCGGATCGATTCCGTCAGCTGTCCGCCTTCTTCGTAACCCACATATCCCGGAGGCGCACCAATTAAACGGGAGACAGCGTGTTTCTCCATATACTCGGACATGTCAATCCGCACCATCGCCTCTTCCGTGTCAAAAAGATAGGCGGCGAGAGCTTTTGCCAGTTCGGTTTTGCCCACGCCGGTGGGTCCGAGGAAGATGAAGCTGGCAATCGGGCGGTTGGGGTCAGCCAAACCGGCACGCGAGCGCTGAATTGCGTCCGCAACCGCTGTGACGGCTTCCTCTTGGCCAATCACCCGCCGGTGCAGTTCATCTTCCAGGTGCAGGAGTTTTTCTTTCTCCGATTCTACCAGCTTGCTAATCGGAATTCCCGTCCACTTGGAGATAATTTCGGCGATGTCTGCTTCCGTGACTTCTTCGCGCAGTAGGGATTTGCCGCTCTTTTGTGTTTGCGCCAGCTGGGTTTCAGCGGCTTCCAGCTGCCGGTGCAAATCGGTCATCTTGCCGTATTTCAGCTCAGCTGCGCGGTTGAGATCGTAGTCGCGCTCCGCTTGGCTGATCTCGACATTAACGCGGTCAATCTCTTCTTTTATATTCTGAATTTTGGTAATAACGTCCTTTTCAGACTGCCACTGGGCGCCCACACGGTGCTGCTCTTCCTTGAGATTGGCGAGGTCTTTTTCCAGGCGCTCCAGTCGCTCGTGGGAAGCGAGGTCGCTTTCTTTTTGCAGCGACAGCTTCTCCATTTCCAACTGGATAATCTTGCGGTCGATTTCGTCGAGTTCTTCCGGTTTGGAGGTAATTTCCATTTTCAGCCGTGCGGCGGCTTCATCCACGAGGTCAATCGCTTTGTCGGGGAGGAAGCGATCGCTAATGTAGCGGGAGGAAAGGGTGGCTGCTGCTACCAAAGAGCTGTCGGAAATCTTAACCCCGTGGTGGACTTCGTAACGCTCTTTCAAACCCCGCAAAATGGAGATAGTATCTTCCACGCTAGGCTGATCGACGTACACTTGCTGGAACCGGCGCTCTAATGCCGCATCTTTTTCCAGATATTTGCGATATTCATCGAGGGTGGTTGCGCCGATGCAGCGCAGTTCGCCCCGGGCGAGCATGGGTTTGAGCAAGTTGCCGGCATCCATTGCGCCTTGTGTCGCACCGGCACCCACAACGGTGTGGATTTCATCGATAAACAGGATGATTTGCCCGCGAGAGTCGGTGACTTCCTTGAGCACGGCTTTCAGGCGCTCTTCAAATTCACCCCGGTATTTGGCACCGGCAATCAGTGCGCCCATGTCCAGAGCGATCAGCTTGCGGTCTTTTAGGGATTGGGGAACGTCGCCGCTGACAATCCGCTGGGCTAGCCCTTCCGCGATCGCTGTTTTACCCACGCCCGGTTCGCCAATCAGCACCGGGTTGTTCTTGGTGCGGCGGGAGAGAATTTGAATCGTGCGGCGAATTTCGTCATCCCGTCCGATTACGGGGTCGAGTTTCCCCTGGCGGGCGGCTTCTGTCAAGTCGCGGCCATATTTTTCCAGGGCTTGATATTTGCCTTCTGGATTTTGGTCGGTCACTTTTTGGCTCCCCCGGATTTCTTCAATGGTAGTTCTGAGCTTCTTTTCGTCTATTTTAAATTCTTGGAATAAGCCTCTGCCAAAACGCTCATCTTTGGCATACGCCAGCAGCAGGTGCTCGATAGAGATGAATTCGTCGCCGTAGTCTTTGCGGTACTGCTCAGCGCGGTCGAGCAGGGTGTCGAGGCTGCGCCCCAGGTAGACGGAACCGCCGGCACCGCTAATTTTGGGCTGGCGGTTGATGTAGTCGCCGGTGCGATCTCGCAGTCGCTGCACGTCCGCGCCGAGTTTATTGAAGACGCTGGTAGCGAGTCCGTCTTGTTCCAGCAGGGATTTCATCAGGTGCTCGCTTTCCAGCTGTTGCTGCTGGGCTTGTTTGGCGATGTCTGGGGTGCGGACAATCGCTTCCCAGGCTTTTTCGGTAAATTGGTTGGGATTGGTTGGCTGCATAGTCTCTCTAGTGCGCGGAGGCGCGGGGTTTAGGGG
>Ga0185317_100065_pt1 | contig 42368 bp, 31 predicted proteins | sample DevilsHole_FD_128020 | JGI IMG/M metagenome (GOLD analysis project Ga0185317, IMG submission 128020) | Groundwater microbial communities from Devils Hole, Nevada to study Microbial Dark Matter (Phase II) - Devils Hole (SPADES assembly)... | ecosystem: Environmental > Aquatic > Deep subsurface >...
TGCCAGCATTTGCCACGCCGGCACGAAGCGAAATTCAAAATCCATCGCTGCCGCTGCGCCTGCGGATTGCGCCAGATTGTGCAGTTCCCGCGCTTCTGCTGCGGTCAGGGCTGTGGGTTTTTCCAGCAGCAGGTGCTTGCCGGCTTTTAACACAACTTTCGCCATTTCAAAGTGGGCGAATGGCGGCGTGGAGATGGTTACTGCCCCCACTTCTGGCAGGGATACAAGTTGCTCTACTGTATGGCAGGCGTGGGGAATGTTTTGCTCCTGAGCAATCGCTTTGGCTTTGTCGGGGTGCCGGTGATAGACGGCGACTACCTGAATGCGGGGGTGTTCGCGCAAGGCGGGAATGTGGACTTTTTGCCCGAAGCCGGTGCCGGCGATTGCTACGCCGATCCCCGGCTGCTGTGCGGGTGAGGTTGAGGTTGAGGTCATGAACTGCTAGCCTGATTTCTTTTTCTTGCTTTTCCCGTATTTAGTTTCTTCCACCCATTCAATGACCTTGTGCCCCAAGCGAGTGTTGGTATTGTCGAGCCGGTCTATTTCGCGGATGCCGGTGGGGCTGGTGACGTTGACTTCGGTGAGGAAGCCGCCAATTACGTCGATGCCCACGAAGTACAAGCCATCTTCTCGCAGTTTGGTGGCTAGTTTGGCGCAAATAATGTGCTCTTGCTGGGTGAGTTCGGTTCTGGCGACTTTGCCGCCTACGGCCATGTTGTTGCGAAATTCGCTGCCGGTGGGGAGCCGGTTGACCGCCCCGATGGGTTTGCCATTGAGCAGGATAATTCGCTTGTCTCCCTCTTTTGCCGCCGGCAGGTAGGTTTGAACCATGACCGGAATTTGACCCTGCTGGGTGCTGATTTCAATTAGGGAGTTGAAGTTGGGGTCTTTGGGCTGGAGGAAGACTATTCCTTCGCCGGCTTTGCCGCCGAGAGGTTTGAGGACGGCGGCTCCTTTGTGATCGACAAATTGCCGGATTACGGATTTGTCGCAGCTGACAATGGTTTCGGGAACTACTTTGGTGAACTGCATGGCGTACATTTTTTCGTTAGCAGCCCGCAGCCCCCGAGGGGAGTTGATCACCAGGGTTCTGGTTTCGTCAATGTAGTCGAGAATGTAGGTGGCGTAGAGGTAGGAAACGTTGACGGGGGGGTCGGTGCGCATGAACACGGCGTCCATGTCTTCGAGGGGCTGCAAGACGCGCTCTCCCCGCTCATACCAGGAAGGCGCTTTCACCCATCCCCCTTCGATTAGCTGCACCGGCGTCAGCTTTACCTGTTCCAGAATTGCCCAAGCTTTGCCATCTACGACGCTCAGCCGGTTTGCCTGTGTTATCCAAACTTCGTGACCCAGCGCCTGTGCCGATTCCATGAGGGCTACGCTGGTGTCGTGAGTGGGGTCGAGCCGCCCGATGGGGTCAATAATAAACGCAAGTTTCACCCTTGTACCTTCTCCATCTTGCCAAAAGCGCGTATTGTAAAACTTCCTTCACAGAGTGGACAGTAATAGACGTTGATTGACTCTAGCAGTAGCCACTTAGGTTAAGACATGGGCATCTGCGCATGGGGCATCTGCGCATGGGGCGATGGGGCGATGGGGCGATGGGGCGATGGGGCATTGGGCCAGAACGCATACATCTGTGAGTCTTTCCCATTTCTGGGGCCTGAGCGCCATGCGCATGAGCCCGATGCGCTGCCTTAATGTCCGTGCCCAATATGACTGCTGCTATATAATCTGGATGGACGCTCGGACTTCTAGCCCTCACAACCCAGTTAAAGATTCGGAGATTATCCCAATTCCGACAAAAAGTAATCCCTATGACTTAACTGTCAAGAGGGATAGGGGATGTCTGGCAGTACATCCTCCGGCAGATAACTGTTCCCCTTATACTTGGGGTTGGCCACAAGCGTTGCTCTTTCCCCTCAGTAGGGTGCCAATCGCTCTGTCTATGATTGTCCATCTGAAAAGGAACTATCGCGTTCTTCAGTCTATTACATTACCAGACGGGTACTGCTCGCGGTCCGCGCTCTGGGGGCGGGCGCTCCCATGCGCGTCGGCATCGCCCGCTCCCCTGCGATAGCGCCTGGGAAGGCATCTGAGAAGCCCGGTTTGTTTTGGCCCCTGCGGCGAGCGTTCGTCTTTTTTTGCTTTTCGGCTTTTAATTTGCTTGTTATATAAATGGGTTTCTCCCGGCATAGCCGCGTTCCCAGTATGTTTCCGGGAATGCGGTATAGAGGTTGCTGCGCAAATTAAATGCGCCACACCACCGGCAGCTCTCTACGCTGGAGTGGCCTCCAGGAGCGGGTCGAGCTTGCCTTGGGCGTCTAGGGCGTGGATGTCGTCGCAGCCGCCTATGTGCTGGTCATTGATGAAAATCTGGGGCAGGGAGCGCCGCCCGTTGGCGCGTTGGGCCATTGCAGCCCGCGCCTCTTCATCCCCATCGATGCTGTACTCGGTAAACTCCACTTCTTTCTTGGTCAGCAAGTTCTTGGCCCGAATACAGAAGGGGCAGGTGCGCCAGGTGTAGATTTCTACTTTAGCAGCCATAGTTCAGGCGATGTTTAAGTTTTATTAATTAAATTTTAAACGGGTGAAGCGAGTCTGTCTCGCCCCAGCCCGGGAGAAAAAAAGCTAGGAAGACTTATAAAAAAGTCGGCAGCAGTCTCAGAACTGTCAGGTGTGGCGGTGCCTGGATCGATAGAAGCGGGCATCTCTGTTGTTGTTTATCCCAACTCCAAGTTTGACAGCCGACGCGACGGTCTGCAGTTATTGAAGCTGCACGCTAAGCCACAAGCTGTCTGGGGCATCTGCAGTGCCTACTCACCGATCGCCCGCGAAGCGGGCAAAATCATCCCCTGCCCGAGAAGAGCGGCGAACAAAGCAATCCAGGGAATAGCCTTTAGTTGGCTACAGGTGGAACTGCGGCTGCGGGCCATCTGGCTGTTTCCTGCGGCTTTTGTAAAGCATGCCAACACCCATGAGCAACAAGGCACTTGCGGTACCGGGCTCCGGTATCTGCCGGGGGCCTGGGGGCTTGGGGGCGGAAGGGTTGACAGCTGTTCCTTTGCCGGTGCCGCTGGCACCGTTGAAACCGTTGCCGTCGATGCTTTGGTAGCGGACGCCAAAGTTATTCAGGGCAAACTGGCTGACAGAACCGCTGAAAGCCAGGGTCGCTGTAAACGTGCCCGTCTGCGGGTTGCTAGTAGAGGGGTTGTTGTCAACGCCGCCCGAGGTGCCTCCCTGACAGGTGTTGCCGTTGGTGAAGCACACGTCCACATCGCCGAACTGATTGGGGAACGAGCCGCTCGTGTCGTTGACGAAAAGCCCTATGGAGCGGGTGTCGCCCGAGCCAGAGGAGTTGCCGATTCCCTGGAGAGCCAGCCCGGAGCCGAGGCTGGTGCCGTCGAAATTCCAAACGTCGAAGCCCAAGGCAGAAGTGCGGGACAGCAGGGGGGAGCTGGTCGTGTTGGACAGGGTGATTTCAAACGCCGCCTCGGTTTTGGTGCTACTTCTGTTTGTGCCAGCAATGGTCGTGAACCCCAGAAACTTAAAGGTGGCCTCCGAGGTCAGTCCACTCACGTTTTGCGTGGCGACGTTGCCGTCAAAGTTGACTGTGAAGGTCTTGTTCAGATCGTCGTTGGTAATGCCCACGCTGCTGCCGCTGTTCAGGAAGGTGAACGCGGCAGCTGAAGGAGCGGCAGCCACAGAATACACCCCAGCTGAGGCCAGGACAGCGAGTCCAAGAGCTAGTTTTGATGGTGGCCTTAACATATTGTTTGACTGATTACTAGGGGAATACTTCTAGGATGGAACAAGATTTCCCGAACTGCCATGCGACTTGTCACGGTCACACTGTGTTTCCGATCACACCCTGATGCTTTAACGAGTCGATTAAATGGTGCTAACCAATCCATCGAGCGTGGGTGTTGCTACAGAACGGTTTTCTGGAATATCTTATCCAAATTTAAATGGTTAAGCAACACGATGTCCATTGCTGATGAAGAGCTTATTCAAATCTTCATATAACAAGCCCTATTAATTAAGTTTTTGTGTGCCGGCAAGCTGCCCCAGTAGGTAAAAAACACCTCGGCGGGCTAGCGATAAGCAGATGCGGGGGACAGAGAGCCCCTTTTTGAGTCTTGTCCCAGACTGGACAGCCAGTCTTAACTATTTTTTATCAAATCTCTCCTGAGTTTGTCAACAGTAAAATTACTAGGAAGCCGCCCCTGGAAAATTTAAATTTTTATCGAGGGGCCCAAGCGTAATGAATCAGTTGAGCTAGGCGCTGTCTGAGGGTTTCCAGACCGAGCCCGCAGACGGCTGAAATGAACACGGATTGGGGAAATTCCTCTCTGGCCAGCGCCAAGGTGTCTCCATCTACTCTATCTATTTTGTTAAAGGCCAGCAGTGCCGGTCCGGGCGTCACCGGCATGTCTGCCAAAATTGCCATTACGGAGCGAATTTGACTTAGCCAAGCGGGATGGGACAAGTCCACGAGGTGCAGCAAGGCGTCGGCTTCCGTTACTTCTTCTAGGGTAGCACGAAAGGCGTCAATGAGTGCCGGCGGCAATTCGTGTATGAACCCAACTGTATCTGTGACTACAATTGACCGGGGTTCGCTGGTGACGGCATCGGGAATTACGAGGCGGCGGGTGGTGGGGTCGAGGGTGGCAAATAGCTGGTCTGCCGTATAAACACCGGCATCGGTGAGGGCGTTGAGCAGGGTGGATTTACCGGCATTGGTGTAGCCGACTATGGCCACGGAGGGCACGTCTTGATGCTGGCGCTGCTGCCGCAGACGGGCTCGGTGGGCTTGCAGCTGGTTGACTTCTTGCTGCAGTCGCGCTATCCGCCGCCCGATGGCGCGGCGCTCTGTTTCCAGTTTGGTTTCCCCTGGCCCTCTGGTGCCGATGCCGCCCCCGAGTCTGGACATGGCTTGCCCCCTGCCGGTGAGGCGGGGCAGCATGTATTCCAGCTGCGCTAGCTCGACTTGCAATTTACCGGCTCCGCTGCCGGCCCGCTGTGCGAAAATGTCCAAAATCACCTCCGTGCGATCTACGACACGGACGCCGATTTGGGTTTCCAGGTTGCGCACTTGTGCCGGTGAGAGGTCGCGGTCGAAGACGATCAGGTTGGCCCCAACGGACTGGGCGGCGAGGGCGATTTCTTGGACTTTGCCTTCGCCGACGACGGTTTGCGGGTGGGGGTGGGGGCGGCGCTGCTGCAGGGAAAGCAGGACTTGGCCGCCGGCAGTGTCCACTAGGCGGGCGAGTTCTGCCAGCCCGTCCTCGAACTGCTGGCGGGTGGAGTCGTCGGTCATTACGCCCACCAGCAGCACGCGGTCAGTGTCGGCGTCTACCTGCTGGGCGGTGAATTCCCGCTCAAATTCGGCTTCCAGCCCTTCGACGAGTTCCAGGAAGTCTTGGTTGGCGAGCAGGTCCAAGCTCAGGGGCGGGGACACGCTCCAGCCGGTGGCTCCCTGTCCGTCTCCGCCTTCGGGTTGGGGGACGAGATGGGCGAGGTAGGTTTCTCTGACGTAGCCGGTGGCTCCGCCCCCCCGGCGCTCAAAGCCCTGGCCGGTGAGGGTGAGGAGGACGAGGGCGTCCAGCCGCTGCAGGGCCATTGCGGTGAGGGCGGCTTCGTCTGGGGCGGTGGGTTTGAGGGTGGTGGCGACGCAGCGAATGCCGCTCAGGCGACCGGCACCGTAGCGGGGCAATTCCAGGGGCGGAATTTGGGTTTGCCGGGGGGTGCCCACGCCCACGCGGATCACCTGTCCCCGCCGGTTGATGTAGGCGCACACCGGCTGCCCAATTTCTGTGCTGATGGCGGCGAGGCGCTGGGCGAATTCCGGCGTGACCGTGCGGTCGCCGGGAAGGCGCTGGTGGTACAGCCGCTGCAGCTGTTTCAGCTGGCTGGCTTTTAGACCTTGCAGGTTGCCGTAGACGGTTTCGATAGGCGTGTGTGGTCAGGTATCTGGCCACCTAAGGGTCAGGGGTTCTTACCCCTATCTTATCGCGGGGTGCCTGCCCGCTGCCGGGAAAGCCGGTGGGGGCCGGCTGGGGGAACGGCTGAGGTAAAGAAATGTTAAATTGCATTTTCTGGTGTTAATTTTATGTCAGAATAAGTTACAATTAATATACGCTCAGTTTCAGGAAGCGTGGCTCACTATGAAACCCCAATTGTTTGCGCCGGCTTTTTTCGCCGGCTTAACGCTGGCCCTCGGCACCCTCCCTGTCCTGACTCCCCCCAGCCAAGCTCAAAGCATGACCTACTTTTGCGGTGAGGGAAAGGACGGCGTTCCCACGACTTTCGCCCGCAACGCCACCGGCAGGAAAATTGAAGTGATTCGGTGGGCAAAGGAGTGGGGCGGCGGGATTAGCCGCGAAAATCGCTGCAAGATCGTTTCCGAGAGATTCCAAAGCGCTTCGGAAAAAGGTATTCTCAGTTACCTCACGCATGGGGTGATGGGAGGGCAAAAAGTCGTCTGCGCCGCCAGTCAGTACGGAGCTCCTTGCAGCGACTTGCTCTTCACCCTCCGACAGGAAGACGATCCCAGAGCCGTGATTAACGCCCTGTTTGGCGTGGGCTATCGCGCTAAAGGGCCGCTCTCTCAGACGGGAGATGGCGAGACTCAAATCTATATTGACATGGACCGGCTCCTGCAGGAAAGTTTGTAGTTGGGCTTTAGCCCAAAGTTCGTAGTTGGGCTTTAGCCCAAAGGTTCGTAGTTGGGCTTTAGCCCAAAGGTTCGTAGTTGGGCTTTAGCCCAAAGGTTCGTAGTTGGGCTTTAGCCCAAAGTTCGTAGTTGGGCTTTAGCCCAAAAGTTCGTAGTTGGGCTTTAGGCCAATCCAGTTCGTAGTTGGGCTTTAGGCCAATCCAGTTCGTAGTTGGGCTTTAGCCCAATCCGCCAGTTTGTAGTTGGGCCAGCCGGTTGGGCCGACGCCCAACTACGAACCTTTTTCAGGCAGTTGCTTTGGAGGTGGGCACACCGGCACATCATGACAATTGTCCTGGAAGCGGGGGAGCCGGTTGGGCTAAAGCCCAACTACGAACCTTTTTCAGGCAGTTGCTTTGGAGGTGGGCACACCGGCACATCATGACAATTGTCCTGGAAGCGGGGGAGCCGGTTGGGCTAAAGCCCAACTACGAACCTTTTCAAGTCACAGGGGAAAATGAATAACAGGTTACTATTTCTGATTGCCGGCACCGGCACCTTACTAATGCTCCCAGCACCGGCGTTTTCCGCACCGGCACCCAACACTGCTGCGCCGGCATTCCAGCTCGCTTCCCAACTGTCGGAAGCGCAGCTCAAACAAATCGCCCAGTCTGTGACTGTCCGGGTTTTAGCCGGTGACAGCGGCGGTTCGGGGATTTTGATAAAAAAAGAGGGTGAGGTCTATACTGTCCTCACCAACCAGCACGTCCTCGAACCGGGAAAACCGGCTCGCATCGAAGCGCCCGACGGCCAAATCTACCCCGCTGATTTGGTAATAAATGTTAATTTTCAGTCAAAAGACTTGACGCTGTTGCAGTTTCGCGCTAAGGCGAATTATGCTGTGGCGGCTTTGGGTAATTTGGCGACGGTGGCAATTAATGAGCCGGTGTTTGCGGCGGGGTTTCCTTATGAAAGCGGGTTGGCCTTTACGGCGGGACAGGTTTTGTATGTGCCGGGGCGAGCCTTTAAGGAAGGCTACCAGATAGGGTACAGCAATGACATTGAAAAGGGGATGAGCGGCGGGCCAATTCTCAATGGCTCTGGACAGGTGATTGGGATTAATGGCATTCACGCCTATCCCTTGTGGGGAGATCCTTATATATATGAAGACGGTTCGCGCCCGACGGCGGCGGAGCGGGATTTGATGAGCCGGTACAGCTGGGGAATTCCCATGCAGACTTTTGCGCAGTTGGCTCCCGCCTACGCCGGACAGGCGGCACTGCCGGCAGCCAATTCTCCCCCTGCTTCCAGTTTACCACCCATCGCCAATGATGTCAACAATATTGCTAAAGAAATTACGGTTTTGATTGAGTGGCCAAATGGCAACGGTTCGGGGGTGATTGTTGCCAAGCAGGGGAGCACCTACTATGTGCTGACGGCGGAGCATGTAGTGCGCAACCGGACAAATTTTGAGGTAGTCGCCCCGGATGGCAAGCGATATGCGGTGGCGGTGAGCGACAGCAATGTCAAGACTTTGCCGGGGGCGGATTTGGCGGTGGTGCAGTTCAGCAGCAGCGAAAATTACCGGGTGGCAACTCTGGCAAACTATGATTTGAAAATAGAAGAAGAGGGGTTTGTTTTCACTTCCGGGTGGCCCAAGGCAGAGGCGGGCGCTCAAGCCAGCCGGTTATTCACGGCGGGGAGTATTTTCAGCAGGGAAGAGGGGGCTTTTCAGGGAAAGGATTCCTATTCGCTGCAATATGGGTACGAACTGGTTTATACTAATATAACCGAGGGGGGGATGAGCGGCGGGCCGCTGCTGGATATGCGCGGGCGGTTAATAGGAATTCACGGACGGGCGGATGGAGAAAAAACGGTGGTAGACCAGGTGGGTTCGCAGGCGCGTTCTATTCAGCTGGGGTACAGTTTGGGGGTGCCGGTGAGGACGTTTGTGAATTTGGCAAAAGAGGTGGGGGTAGATCCGGGTTGGCTGAGGGTAGAGAAAGATGCGCCGCCGGTGCTGACAAAGGTTGAAAGAAGTTCAATCCAGGAAAGGTTGCTGACAGTAGATGCGCCCGGTGCCGGTGGGGATGCTATTGCGTGGCTGAATTACGGCAATCAGCTGTGGCGGTTGGGAAAGAATGAAGAAGCGCTGGCGGCGTTTGACCGGGCGATTCAAATTCAGCCGGCTTTCTATCAAGCTTGGTACGCGAAGGGGGTGACGCTGAGATCCCTGGAGCGATATGAAGAGGCGATTGCAGCGTTTGACAGGGCAATTCGAGAAAGTCAGGAGAAATTCGCTCCCGCTTGGCGGAGGCGGGGTGGGGCGTTATATTTGGTGAAGCGATACGAGGAGGCGCTGGCTTCTTTTGACAGGGCAATCGCCCTAGATCCCAAGAATTTTATCGTTTATGCGTTTCAAGGTGATGCGCTGGATAAGTTAAAGCGCAAAAAAGAAGCCAGAGATGCTTACAGCAAGGCGATTGAACTCAATCCCGACCACTACTATGCCTACAACAGGCGGGGTTTTGCCCGCTATGAGTTGGGAGACAAGCAGGGGGCGATTGCGGATTTCAATAAGGCGATTGAACTCAAGCCTGACTATGCCAATGCCTACAGCAGCCGGGGTATTGTCCGCTATGAGTTGGGAGACAAGCAGGGGGCGATTGCGGATTTAAATAAGGCGATTGAACTCAAGCCTGACAATGCCGGTGCCTACGGCATGCGGGGTATTGTCCGCTCAGATTTGGGAGACAAGCAGGGGGCGATTGCGGATTACCGCAAGGCAATTGAATTCCAGGCTGACGATGCCGAAGACTACTTAATCCGGGGTAATGCCCGCTATCAGTTAGGAGACAAGCAGGGGGCGATTGCGGATTACAATAAGGCGATTGAACTCAAGCCTGACTTAGCCGAAGCCTACGACAGCCGGGGTTCTTCCCGCCGTGATTTGGGAGACAAGCAGGGGGCGATTGCGGATTACAATAAGGCGATTGAACTCCAGCCTGACTTAGCCTTAGCCTACATCAACCGGGGTAGTGCCCGCTATGAGTTGGGAGACAAGCAGGGGGCGATTGCGGATTACAATAAGGCGATTGAACTCAAGCCTAACTATGCCAATGCCTACAGCAGCCGGGGTATTGCCCGCTATGATTTGGGAGACTTTCAGGGGGCGATAGCGGATTACAGTAAGGCGATTGAACTCAAGCCTGACTTTGCCGAAGCCTACAGCAGCCGGGGTATTGCCCGCTATAAGTTGGGAGACAAGCAGGGGGCGATTGCGGATTACAATAAGGTGATTGAACTCAAGCCTGAGTTAGCCGATGCCTACTTCATCCGGGGTAATGCCCGCTATGATTTGGGAGACAAGCAGGGGGCGATAGCGGATTGCAATAAGGCGATTGAACTCAAGCCTGAGTTAGCCGATGCCTACTTCATCCGGGGTAATGCCCGCTATGATTTGGGAGACAAGCAGGGGGCGATAGCGGATTGCAATAAGGCGATTGAACTCAAGCCTGACTTTGCCGATGCCTACTACAGCCGGGGTGTTGCCCGCTATGCTTTGGGAGACAAGCCGGGAGCGCTTGCGGATTACAATAAGGTGCTCACCATTGATAAAAAACAGTGGCCGGCTCTTGTTAACATTGGCTTAATCAAGTACGAAATGGGAGAAGTGGAAGAAGCCATCCGCCAGTGGCGCTCTGCAGTTGAAATTGACGGCAAGCAAGCCGAACCACAACTGGCGATTGCAGTGGCGCTCTTTGCTAAGGGCGATACCCAACAGGGTTTAGCAATGGCAGAAGCGGCGCTGAAGTTGGATAGCCGGTTTGGGAAATTGGAGTTTCTCAAGGAAAATCTCTGGGGAGACAAGCTGCGAGCAGATGCGAAGAAGCTTTTAGAAACTCCCCAAATTCAAGCCCTCCTATCCCAGGCGAAGTCCACCGCACCGGCGAGGGATTAAGGTTTTTGATGCGGGGGTGTATCCGCACCCAACAGACAACCTGAATAAACCCGCTCCCACCGGCAATCCCCACTAGGGGTGGGTTTATCCCGAATACCGGCAACCGGGAGCATCCGCTTTTTGCAAAGATTTTCACCCTCACCCCCCTAACCCCCCTCTCCCATGAAGGGAGAGGGGGGAAAAAATAAAGATTTCTCCCCTCTCCCCTTGTGGGAGAGGGGTTGGGGGTGAGGGGGATTACAAAAATGGGATGCTCGCGTACAGACTGCCGGCGAGCGTCGTATAGATTGCCGGTTCAATCGTACCCAGTGCCGGTTCAATCGTACCCAGTGCCGGTTCAATCGTACAGACTGCCGGTTCAGTCGTATCAATTGCCGGTTCAGTCGTATCAATTGCCGGCGCAGTCGTACAGAGTGCCGGTTCAGTCGTATCAATTGCCGGCGCAGTCGTACAGAGTGCCGGCGCTCGTACCCAATGCCGGCTCCGTCGCACCCAGTGCCGGCTCCGTCGCACCCAGTGCCGGCTCCGTCGCACCCAGTGCCGGTTCAGTCGCACCCAGTGCCGGTTCAGTCGTATCAATTGCCGGTTCAGTCGTATCAATTGCCGGTTCAGTCGTATCAATTGCCGGTTCAGTCGTATCAATTGCCGGTTCAGTCGTATCAATTGCCGGTTCAGTCGTATCAATTGCCGGTTCAGTCATACAAAGGACTTACGCACCGGCCTTAATTGTGTGGTGGGTTACGCGCAACGCTTACCCACCCTACAGATAGAGGCTTTGGGGTGAGGGGAGAATTCTTTATTTTTCCCCCCTCTCCCTTCATGGCGAATGGTGCGGGGGGTGAGGGTGACAGTCTTTGCAAAAACGGGATGCTCCCAGCGCAACCTCCTAAGGGCTAATTTCCAGGGAGTCAATCATTTTCTGCGCCGTTTTCTCGAATTCCGCAAACTTGCCCTCCTCCGCCGTCAAAGTAACCACATACGCCTTATCCTTCTCCACCGCCCAAATTTGCTTCGTTTTCACCCGGCGCTCCCCCTCCTTCTGCGCGTACACAACTTGACGCGCCTCGCGATTCGCCAGCAATGCCGGCGTCGGAGAAACAATATCCGCAGTGAACTCCTTGCTGATGCGCTGGATAAAACTGCTGGTATACTCATCTAAAGTCATCGGCGGCTGTAAAGACTCAACCGTTATCAGAAACGATTCAGCCGGCGCACCGGCAGACTTGCCTTTGGAGAAGAATTTCACCTCACCGGCAATCGGATCTGGCTGGACACCCCACTTTTCCGGATATTGAATCTTCACCCCCAAATTTGAATTCTCGTAAAGCAAAGAGGCGGGTTTTGGTGCTAGAATATAATAGCCTAGCGCGGAAACAGACAAAACCGCTGCGATACCGGCACCGGTGAAAACTTTCCAGGGCTTCGGGCGTGGGGGCGCGTCTGGCGGCGCGGGAATATCTGCTGGCGGAGGAGGTGCCGGTGGCGTTTCAACTGCGGTGATAACGTCAGGTTGAGTTGCCAAATTATCTGCCGATGTGATAGAATTGTTTAAGCTGTCGAGAGCTTGCAAAGCCTGAGCAGCAGTCTGGCACCGCTCTCGGAAATGGTAGCGCACCATGCTGTCTAAAATAGCCGCCAGTTGATCGCTCACCGGCAGCCGGTTGCGCCAGATAACTTCACCGGTAGTGGGATCTTTTGGCAGTTGGCTGGCTGGGATGCCGGTGAGCGATTGGATGCCAATCATCCCCACCGCATAGATATCGCTACAGAATTTGGGAGTTCCATTGTGCTGTTCAACCGGCATATAACCCGGGGTGCCAACTACAGTAAGAGTGCTCTGCCCCTGAGGGTTCACCACCGTGGTGGTGATTTCTTTGACTGAGCCAAAGTCAATCAATACTATTTTACCATCAGAAGCGCGCCTGATTAAATTCGAGGGTTTCAAATCGCGGTGGATGACCCCCCGCTCGTGGACAAATGCCAGAACTTCCAGGATGTCTCGCAACAGAGCAATGGCGTAAGCTTCACCCATTGGCTTGCCCAGAGCGATCTCTTTGCTCAAATCGCGCCCCTCAATCAGCTCTTGAACTAAATAGAACTCCTGATTTTCCTCAAAGTAATCCAGAAATTGCGGGATTCGGTCATGGTGTCCCAACTCAACCAGGATTTTCGCTTCCCTCTCGAATAACTTCCTGGCTATCTCCAAGACATACGGCTCCCTAGACACGGGTTTGAGTTGCTTGACGACGCAGTGGAAGTCTTCCGACTTCTGCGTGTCTTTTGCTTTGAAGGTTTGGCCAAAAGCCCCGCTTCCGAGTTTTTCGATAATGTGGTAGCGCCCGCCCAGTGTATCTCCTATCATCCGCTTTCCGCCCCGCACTTTAGTTGATACTGATTTTGCCACAGATGCCGGCTTTTGGAGTGCCTTTCTTATAGTAGGGTGCGTTCCCTAAGAGGGAACGCTACTTCTGCTGGAGGCGGGGGAGCCGGTGGGGCTAAAGCCCAACTACAAACCTTTGGGCTAAAGCCCAACTACAAACCTTTGGGCTAAAGCCCAACTACAAACCTTTGGGCTAAAGCCCAACTACAAACCTTTTTCTTATCCCCCCTCTCCGCACGCGGAGAGGGGGTTAGGGGGTGAGGTTTCCCCTCAGCACTTCTGATACCGCATCCCCGGAAGCTGCGACACTAACCCCAGCAATTCCAGCTGCAGCAGCGCACTGGAAACAGACGCCGCCGGCAATCCCGACTCCACCACAATCAAATCAAACGGAAGCGGCTCCGCAGGCACCGCCCGCAGCACCCGCGCTAAGTCAGGTGGCAGCATAGGCGCAGGCACCCTCTCCTCCAACCCCCCCTTTGGCGCGGGGGGCGGAGGGGCATCCGCTGCTGAAGCCATACCCTGAAACAGCGACAGCTGCTGCGGTGCGTCAACCGGCGGCATCGCGCCCAGCATTTCCAGCAACCCCTCCTCGCTGACAATCATCTCAGCGCCATTTTTCAGCAACCGCAAACACCCCTGCGAGTTGTAATCATCCACCCGCCCCGGCAAAGCGTACACATCCCGGCAGAAATCGTTCGCCAAATCCGCCGTAATCAGAGCCCCCGACTTCACCGGCGCTTCCACCACCAGCACGGCGCGGCACAAACCGGCAATAATCCGGTTGCGCTGGGGAAAGTGAGCACTCTTCGGCGGAGTGCCGGCGGGGTACTCGCTCAGCACCAGCCCCCCCGCCACAATCCGTTCGTACAGTTTGCGATTATCGGAGGGGTACACCACATCGGTGCCGGTGCCCAACACCGCCAGAGTGCGCCCACCGGCATCCAGACAGGCGCGGTGCGCTTCCGCATCAATCCCCGCCGCCATCCCGGAAACAATCGCAAACCCCCGACTTGCCAGAACCGCACTCAGCCGGCGAGCCCACCTGCGCCCGTACTCCGAAGGCGTGCGAGTGCCCACAATCGCCACCATTGGGGTGATGCCTTGGTTTTCCAGAACTTCAACCTTCCCCCGGTAGTATAGCAGCGGCGGCGGATTGGCAATTTCTAACAGCAAACGGGGGTAGCCCCCGTCAGCCGGTGTCCAAAAATGCGGGTTTTTCCGCAAGTGTTCTTCCAGCAATTTTTCTGGCTGAATTTGAGTTCGCAAGCGCACCGCTTTTTCCACCGTCTGACGTCCAAATCCTTCCACTTCTCCCAAAGCTCTTGCTGGGGCTGCCCAAGCTTCCGCTAGACTGCCGAAGTGCCGGTGCAGCCGAAACATCAAAACCGGCCCAATTCCGTGAATTTGCGACCAAGCCAGCCAATATGCCCGTTCTCGCACCAATTTCCCATCTCCTATTTTACCTGCTGCGCTCTCCACTCAGATTCGAGCACGCTCATTATGTAAGCGCTCCAGTAACCGTCACCCACTCTCAGAACGTCGCGCAACAGCCCCTCCCTGACAAACCCGATTTTCTCATAGCAGTAAATTGCCGGTTGGTTAAATTCAAACACCCCTAGAAAAAGCCGGTGCAGCCCTAACTCATCGAATCCTACCTGCAAAACTTGCCGCACCATTTGGCTGCCAATGCCTTTTCCTCTCAGGGAAGAATCTCCCACCAGCACGCGGGAAATTCTAGCAGACATGTTGTGCCGGTCGATTTGATCCAGCTCGATATGACCGACTGCCTCATTGGTGTTAGTTTTTACAGCTTTGAATATTTTTCTGGCCGGTTGGTCTGTTTCAGCCACTTGTAAGTATTTCTCTAATTGTAACTCATCGAGTGGGTAGTGGAAAATCATCCCCCCCCAGATCAGAACCTCCTTTTGTGAGGGAAGCCAGCTAATTAACCGCGCAAAATCGCTGCGCTCAAAAGGTTGCAGTTCAATTTCTATCATCTTAATCTGTTACGCTTTTAATGTGTTTATTGGAGAGAGGGAGGCAGAGCCTCCCCTTGTTCGTTCCCAGGCAGTAGCCGCAGGCTTCTCGCAGGGTGCCTGGGAACGAGTGAGCTAGCCAGTAGGGGCGTTTTTCCAGTTTAATTCCGCCAATCGCCAAACCGCGCATAGACATAACCGATTGCCTCGAACATGACTGTCTTGACACCGGCGCTCGACTGCCACCAAGTGCGGGGATCATAATCCAAAGGTTCTGCTGCAATTATACCAACTTTGATGTCGGGAGCCAGCGCTTCTTTAAAGATAAACCAACTGCGGCGGGCGTGAGCCCCCATAGTGTAAAGATTGATGGAGCTGACTTGTAAATCAGAAGTGGGGAGCCACTCCTTGAGAGCGACAGCAGCGGCGGCGGTGCGGTCCTTGAGGGCATTATGTGCGGGAACGGCTGCCAGACGCTCTCGGTCAAAGCCAAGTGCGAGCAAAGTTGCCGCCCCCACCTCCGCCCATGTTTTGTATTCCGCCAGATAAAACCCTATCGGCAAAGCAACGCCGGTGGTAATCAGATAGCGGTAAGAACCGCTTTTGAATTCAGTCATAGCTGCTTTGATGGCATAGTCTGGCAGCCAGCCCTCGACAACCAAGACATCAGCGGGGATGGGGGAACTGACAGCTAGAAAGGAATAGATAGGATTGACAGGGAGCACAATTGAAGTCACGGTACAGAGCAGAATTATATCAATTCCTAGTGTTGCGTGGCAGAAGTAACCGGGCAGTTATTGCAAGCTCCCCCTTTCCGGAATGGGATAAACCCTCGCACGCCCCCTCCCCGCATGCGGGGAAAGGGTTGGGGGTGGGGTTGACCGTGATCTTCAGTTTTTCAGAAGTGCGGCGCTGACTTCAAGCCTTTGCGGAACGCTGCTGTTTGAGATAGGTAAAAACGCTCTTGTCCCCGATGTCGGGGGGGATAGGCTGAAAAGCCTTGCGCAGGGCGAACACCACAAACAGCACCGCCCAGGCGGCGAGCATTCCGCGTTCGGACCGCACCGGCAGCACCCCAGCCAAATGCCCCAGCAGCAGCGCCGGCACCAGGGGCGTCAGCAGCTTAGTTTCCAGCCGGTTGAAGCAAAAGGCTTCTTTGAAATAAATCCCCGCCAGCGCCGCGAAGGTAAAGCCGACGCCGAAAAGGGTGGCTGGGTGGCTGTAAACTGTTAGGGCGAGCGGCGAGCTGCTTTGTGCGGCTAAGATAAAGGCAGCCACGCCGCCAATCGCCCAAAATAGCTGGAGGAGCCGGTGCAAAATGGCCATATAAATGTGTATTGTCAGCAAGCTGACGCCCAGCGCCAGACAGAAACAGGCGTACAGGGGAGTCAGGGCGCTCGCCACCGCCGGCGCGTCGCCCCCCCAGAGCACCAAAGCGGTGCCGGTGGCAAAGCTGAGCGCCGCCACCATCAAGCCGGTGCGGTAAACCAGCACCCCGAATCGATCGCTCTGAGTGATGGTAAACTCGCCAAACTGGCCTTGGAAAACGTTTGATTCAACATCCGTTAGTTGCGTCATGGTTTACTCCGGAAAGCTCAACTGCTTTGCCACTGCTGTCAAGATACACTTTATATAACAGTTGGCAGGCACGGGCGCGGACATGGGCCAGAACGCATGCATGGCCAGAGGGCCATGCGCTATGCCATGCGCTATGCTATTCATGTCCTGACCTAAATGACAAGTGCTATATTAGTTATAACCCAGTTTTAGGGAGCGAGGAATGTCTAAATCCGATAAAAAAACGAATAAAAGCCAGCCAAACCCGCCGGGAGAATATCCTAAAATCATTGAAATTGATGAGGGAGTTTTTGGCAGACTCTCACAAAGACTGGAGAAGCAAAAGGGAAGATTTGCTGAGTTTAAGAAGGCCAGAGAAATGGGGGCTGATCAGGAGTTGGGCGACTTGGATGAGCCGAGCGAAGAAATGATAGATGAGGCGGAGGCAGAAAGAGAGGAAGAATTCGAGAAGAGACTTAAGGCAATTTTAGGGACTAAACAACTAGAGATAGGTGAAACAACCTTAAAAAGGTATCTGGAATTCCTCAAAAAGAATGTGAGACTGCCTTGTCCTGTCAAAGCCTGCCAAGAGTTTGAGTGGGAAGAATTCTACCTCTACGGCCCGGGCAGCTTGAAAGAATATGAAAAGCTCAAGAAAATCAGGCCATCTCACACGGACAGGTTCCAGATAATTCGGTTTGAGGATAAGATTGAGAGCGAGGACGATGGGATTCTGGTTGAAGTTGAGCGCCTGACTGACAAAAAGAATTTCATGCTGAATTTATACGAACTGGAGGCGGTAGACGAGGAATCAGCCAGCGCTGAATTATTGGATGATTATGCGGTTTGGTTCGTCAATTACATTTAACTGTAGCGATTAGGGGGTTCCCAACCGCCGGCATGGCCAGCTTCTGGTTGGCCATGAGGGGCTGACCGGGGGACAAGCAACCGGCAGCCAGCACCTGCCGGTGCTTTGGGCACTCGTAACTTTCATTGACTTTTGTAACAAAAAGCTCAAGCCCTGTAGCATTAGCAAAGCTAAGGCACCCTACTGCTAGAAACTCGTAAGTTTCGCCGTGTTGAAAATTGTAACGAAAAGGTAAAGAATAGGGCAGTGGTGGGTTGCGGCGAGTAGAATAAGAGTGGGGGTTCAATAAAGAGCAACCAAAACAATGAAAAACAATAATAAGACTGTTCTGATCGTAGCCTTGCTGGTAACGGCAGGTCTGTTCAGTATAGGTGCCGGTCTTATCTGGCTGGGATACGCCGTAACAAAGGCCAACTCCGGAACGGGAACCCCAACCGCACCGAGTGGAGCCGAGACTCAAGCATTGAGCGGAACCGCTAGCCAAGTTGATTTCAGGAAATTGCAGGAATACTTGCAGCAAAAAGACTGGAGGGCAGCTGACCGAGAAACCTACGAACGGGTGCTAGAGGTTGCCGGCCCAAAGGCGCAGGCAAAGGGGATGATTCCTAAAGAGGAAATGAAGACTCTCTCCTGTACGGATATAAAAACAATTGACAAACTTTGGAGTGACGCCAGCGACGGCTTGCTGGGTTTTAGCGCTCAGCAGGATATTTTAAGAGCGTATGGCGACTATCGCAAAATGTATGACCAAGTTGGATGGCAAAAGCTATCAGGCGAGTGGCTGATTGAGTGGGACTACAATCCCCAAACCAAAAGAATGGACTACAAACCGGGGAAGGAGCCCAACTTTAAAAACCCTCCCCCGGGGCACCTTCCGACTGTAGAAAGAGGCTATAACTTCGGCAGTTCTCTGGATGCAGCGCTCTCGCGGTGCGGTCTTTAAGTGAGTGACACTCGCACCGGCTCTCCCCAGTTTAGCTGCAGTTGCGACTGGGCGTTACCGCCACTGACGGCAATTTCCACCCAATTGGAGCTGCCAATTAAGGCAATCGGGGTGCCTGCTGGGGCGTCACTGTAAGTCTGGCCACTCTTGATGGTGAGATTGCCGGCAATCGCTTCCCAGCTGCGCCCCGCAACGCAAGAACCGGGAATATTGGTGATTAGGTTGCCAAAGCGGTCGATATACTGGACACAACCGGCCCAACCGGCATCGGTGGCCATGAGCGCCGGCAGGGGTAGCTGGGCCAACCCGGCGGTATCGATAGGGCGTCCCAACTCTTCGAGAGGTGCGCCGCTAGCCAGATGAGCGCCGGCAGGGGCAAAGATATCCCGCCCGTGGAAGGTAGTGCTGGGTGCCGGTGTGCGCCAGTAGTGCCGATTCGTCAGTTCCACCGCTGCTATTGCCGGATTCTGGCTCAAAACCCCGGTAAACAGCCCATTATCTGGCCCAACAAACAAACTAGCTGCCGTTTCCAGCGCTATTGCCCGCCGGTGACTGCCCACCCCCGGATCGACAACAGCGACATGTACCGTGCCGGTGGGGAAATAGGGCGCAGCAGACATCAGACAAAAGCTGCCGGCGGCGACATTCTGGGGCGGAATCTGGTGCGTCAAGTCCACCACCGCCAGCGAGGGGTTGATTTGGGCGATCGCACCCTTGATCGCCCCCACATAAACATCGCTGAGGCCAAAATCGGTTAACAGAGTCAGTATCCTGTTCTCAGGCATCTTGAAGATTGCGGGTAGCGGTTATCTTCTTTCATTTTCCCCCCTGGCAAGACTTGTAGCGTTCCAGAGGAACGCACCCTACTAACTATAGCAGTAGCCACTTAGGGCGCGGACATTAATGGCATGGGGCAGCCGGCTTCGGGGGCATGGGGCTCATGGGCATGGGGCACGATCGCAAAAGCTGTGAGTATTTCCCATTTCTGGGGCTCTGCGCCAGGGGCCATGCGCCATGCCATTAAAATAAATCGCTTCCCTACAAAAGAGAAGGGCAAAAAGGAGCAAAGCAGAGGTACTGAGAAACCCGGTTTCTTTAAGAAACCGGGTTTCTTATGTGAGCAATTGTCGTTGCTTTACCTGTGCGCGAGAATAAAATCTACAAGGCAAGAGCTTTTCATCTGCCGTGTGGGGAGTGCTGCTGGGAACGTCTGCCCACTGGTGTTGAGATTGCAGACAGAGAAAACGTTCCGGAGCCCTCGGATTAGACAGGTGTATCTAATGTTCAACGTAATTACAGTTGAGCGGGGAGATGACGTGTTTAGCCACAGGGTGTTTCCGAGTGAGAGCGGAAAACCTCCTGGGTACAACCGTGAAATTTCTCTCCGAGAGAGGCTTGTGCGAATATGGCTAGGGAATTTTCTTTTTCTTCTCCAAAACCTTCTGCTGACATAACTCTGCCCCGCTCCAGCCGGTCGGCAGTTTTGATGGCGCTTGTCACAGTATTAATGAGCGTGTCTGTTGCCCGTCTGGTTCAGCTACAGGTGCTTCACGGGGAGGAGAACCGGCAGCGAGCCGAGCAAAACCGCCTCCGCCCAGTGCCGATTATTTCCGATCGGGGCAACATACTCGATCGCAATGGCAAACTGCTGGCAGCCAACCGCCTGTCGCGCTCGGTGTATTTGTGGCCGAAGGAACAGCCGCAACAAAAATGGCCCCAGACGGCGGCCAAACTCAGTTCTCTGCTGAACATTCCCGCCAGTGACATCCTCAAAACATTGGAGAAGGCGGGCTATAAATCCCCAATGCCCGTGCGCGTCAGCCAGGATCTGAACTCAAAGGCGTTCTTGGCGCTGGCGGAGCGAGCGTCTGAATTTCCGGGGGTGGAAATTCGGGCGGAATCCAACCGCAACTACCCGCACGGCGAGCTCGCCGCCCACATTCTCGGCTACATTGGGGAAGCAAGCCAAGAGGATCTGAAAGCCAACCCGCAGTATCCGATGGGGATGATTGTCGGTAAAATGGGGCTGGAGCGCCAAATCAACGATCGAGTGGCCGGTGTTTGGGGCAAACGGCTGGTGGAGGTGGATGCCACCGGCAGTGAGTTGCGGGAGCTGGGCATCAACCCTCCGATCGCTGGGGAGCCGGTGCAGCTGACTCTTGACCTTGACTTGCAGAAAACCGCCGAAAAAGCTCTTGGCAACCGCCGGGGAGGGGTTGTGGTGCTGGATGTAAAAACGGGAGCGGTTTTAGCGATGGCCAGTGGGCCGAAGTTTAACCCCAACCTGTTCACCGGCAGGATAACCGAAGCCGACTGGCAGCGCTTGCAGGCTCAGGACAAGCCGTTTCTGAATCGCGCCCTGCTCGGCTACCCGCCGGGGAGTACGTTCAAAATTGTCACTGCCACCGCCGGTATGGAGTCGGGCAAGTTCCCACCAAACTCTGTTCTCGTCAGTTCTTCTTCTCTTAATCTGGGGGGAATTGATTTTTACGAACACGGTGCCGGTTATGGCCCAATCGGCTTTTCTGACGCCTTTGCCTACAGCAGCAACACGTTTTTCTATCAAATGGGTGTGGCAGTTGGCCCGGAAGAGATTTCCAAATGGGCGCACCGGCTGGGAATTGGCGAGACAACGGATTTAAATTTGCTGGGGCTGGATCAGGGCAGTCACGGTTCCGTTCCCACGCCGGCTGAGAAACTGAAGCTTTACGGTGACGATTGGTATCTGGGGGATACGGTGACGATGGCCATCGGTCAGGGGCTAGTGCTGGTAACGCCTTTAGAGATGGCGGTGATGGTGGCGGCGATTGCCAATGGCGGTTACAGAGTTAAGCCGCACCTGCTGGCTTCTCAAACGAACACGCCGGCGACATTACCAGAGCCCACCGGCATGAAACGGGAAACGATTGAAACCATTCGCAAGGGACTGATTGCTGTGGTGCAAAAGGGTACGGCACAGCAGCTCAATGACGGTTCCATCCCCCTGACTGCTGGGAAAACCGGCACCGCTGAAGTCCTCGGACAGGAAGACAACGCCAATTATGTCGCCTATGGGCCTGTTAATGACCCGCAGATTGCCATCGGTATTGTTGTGGAAAATGGCGGATTTGGCGCTGTTTCTGCAGTCCCGATCGCTCACGAGATATTCAAAACCTATTTCAGCCAAAAGCCCGCTCAAAAGTCCGCCGCTGCTTCGCACTAACTGATTTCCCCTCGTTCCCCTCGTTCCCAGGCTTCCCCTCGTTCCCAGCATGGCAGCTGGGAACGCCGTTTTGTCGGCTCCGCCGACTTAAGTTGCAACTTGGGTTAATTAGAGGGCTTTTGCCAGCGCTGACAATTTTGGTTTATAGCAGTTTGGTTTACCCCTCGTTCCCAGCATGGCAGCTGGGAAAGCCGTTTTGTCGGCTCCGCCGACTTAAGTTGCAACTTGGGTTATATAAGGTAGCTGGTTCCCCCCAGTACCGATGTATTTGGCTTTGGAGCCAAACAGCCGGACTGCCTGGTGATAGCCTAATCCCCTAACAGGCTTTTTTCTTTGATTCTGGGTAATGGCCTTGGCAGGTCTGGAAGCTTAGCCGTGAAATGAGCCGTGAAATGAGCCGTGAAATGAGCCGTGAAATGAGCCGTGAAATGAGCCGTGAAATGAGCTGCTACTGAGCCAAAAAACTTAAATAGTCAGACCACAATCCAGATAGGAGGGAAGTCAACTTAGGGCTTGCCGGCTGCAGGCTAAAGGAAAGAAGAAAATATGTCAAATATAAATACGATCGCCAGTCTCGTCTTTATCGACGCTGCAGTTGAAGATGCAGAAAGCCTTGCTGCTGGGACGGTGCCCGGTGCACAGGCGATTATACTCGCTCCGACTCAAGACGGCGTTGAGCAAATCAGCTCGGCGCTAGCTGAGCGCACCGGCATTTATAGTTTGCATATTGTCTGCCACGGCAGTCCTGGTTCGTTGCAGCTGGGGTGCGCACGCTTGAGCAACGACACTATCGGACAATATATAAGTCAATTGCAAAGGTGGGGGGCGCGCACTAAAGCTGATGCCGGTATCCTTATATATGGGTGCAATGTAGCAGCAGGGGAGATGGGCAAAGCATTTGTGCGGCGGGTGAGCCGGTATTGCGGTGTGCCGGTTGCTGCTTCTGCCCATCAAACAGGTAGCGCTGCCAAGGGCGGTGACTGGCAGCTGGAATACACCACCGGCTTGATTGAGACTGGCATTGCATTCTCGCCAGAGGTGATGGCAGCCTACAGCGGCGTTTTTACCGCAGGCGCATTGATTCAGCCGGTAAGTGCCTCCTTGGACGCCTCCTTGGGAGGTGTGCCGGTTGTGGAAATCAACACCGGCATCACCCTCGATGAAGGGGCAATGGCTGCGATCGCCTCATCCCAGCTAAGGGTTACGGATGCCGGTGCCGGTGCTGATAGCATTACCTACACCGTTACCGCACTGCCAACTTCAGGCACTCTGCTGCTGAACAATACCGCCCTCACAGTTAACGGCACCTTCACCCAAAGCGATATCGATGCGGGCAATTTCACCTATACCCACAATGGCAGCGAAACCGTCAGCGATAGCTTCAGCTTCCACGCTACGGATGGCAATGGCTGTGCCCTAAACTCCACTTTCGCGATTGCAGTCAATCCCGTTAACGATCCGCCGCAAGTTGTCAACCCCATCCCCGACCAACTAGCGACGACAGGCAGAACTTTTAGCTTCCAGCTGCCTGCCGGCACATTCGCAGATGTTGACAGTGGGAATAACCTGAGCTATAATGTAACGCTCTCTGACAGCAGCTCTCTGCCGGCGTGGCTGAGTTTTGACGCCACAACCGGAACGTTCACCGGCACCCCAACGAATTCTGACGCTGGCATCCTCCCCATTGCAGTACGCGCCACAGACTCGTTGGGCGCAGCTGCTGACGACACCTTCAATTTGAGTGTCCGCAACCCCAACGCCGCACCGGCAGCCGGCGATCGCACAGCTGCCACCCCTTTTGGCACAACAGTGACAATTGATGTGCTCAATGGGGATATCGACCCGGACGGAGACCATCTTAATGTGGTCAGCGTCACCAATGGCAGACATGGCTCGGTGCTGCACAAGCAGGATGTTGTGTATGCCGGCGGCGATTTTGGCATCCGCAAGTGGGATGGCAGCAGTTGGTCGCCTTTAGGCGGCATGAATGGCTCGGTCAATGCGCTGGCTCTCAGTGGCGACCGGCTGTATGCCGGTGGCAACTTCACCACAACAGGCGGGGTGAGTGCCAATAACATTGCTGTGTGGGATGGCAGCAATTGGTCGCCCTTAGGCAGCGGCACGGATAACTCGGTCAGTGCGCTGGCCCTCAGTGGCGACCGGCTGTATGCCGGTGGCGACTTCAGCGCCGCAGGCGGGGTGAGTGCCAACTACATCGCTATGTGGGATGGCAGGAATTGGTCGCCCTTAGGCAGCGGCACGGATAGCTCGGTCTGGGCGATCGCCCTCCGTGGCGACCGGCTGTATGCCGGTGGCTGCTTTCCCACAGCAGGGGGGGTGAGTGCCAACAGCATCGCTATGTGGGATGGCAGCAGTTGGTTCCCTTTAAGCAGCGGTGTCAGTCAGTGGGTTCGTAACCTGGCCTTTTATGGCAATCAACTGTATGCCGATGGCTGTTTCGACTCCGCAGGTGGGGTGTCTGCCCTCAACATTGCTGCCTGGGATGGCAGCAATTGGTCGGCTGTGGGCGATGGGAGTATGAGTGGGGTCACTGCGCTGGCCCCAAATGACAGTCAACTGTATGCCGCTGGCTGGATCGCCGCAGCAAACGGTGCCGGTGAGTGCAACATTGCTGCCTGGGATGGCAGTAATTGGTCGCCTGTAGGCAATTGCCCTGATGGCGATGTCAGTGGGCTCGCTTGGGGTGGCACTGATTTGTATGCCGCTGGCTGGTTCAGCACAGTAGGCGGGGTGAGCGCCAATCACATCGCTGCCTGGGATGGCCGCGGTTGGTCGTCTTTAGGCAGTGGCCTGGATGGCTGTGTCAGTGCGCTGGCGGTTGACCCGGGCTCGATCGCCTACACCCCCGACCCTGGCTTCACCGGCACTGACAGTTTCACTTACACTGTCAGCGACGGCTTTGGCGGTACCGCTACGGCAACGGTAACAGTAACGGTTTTCAACACCCCCCCGACAGTTGTTAACCCTATTGCCGACCAAGTAGCAGAGGCACAAGCTGCTTTCAACTTCCAATTTAATACGGGCACCTTTGCCGATGTTGACACAGGGGACACTTTAAGCTATGTTGCCACTCTATTAACCGGCAACCCCTTACCGGCGTGGCTGAGTTTCGACCCCACAACCCTGACTTTTTCTGGCACTCCGTCGAATGCGAATGCGGGCACTCTCAGCATATTAGTGACGGCAACTGATACGGCTGGCAACAGCGTCACTGATACTTTCGACTTGACAGTCAACCCCGGGAGTGGGGATGCCGTCCCACCCCCTGCTGCCGGGGACACCGGCACCCTGACGGGGGATGCCGGTACAACCCCTGCGTCGGGGGACACCGGCACGGGGGATGCCGTCCCACCCCCTGCTGCCGGGGACACCGGCACGGGGGATGCCGGTACAACCCCTGCGTCGGGGGACACCGGCACAACTGCGCCTGCCGGCGAGACTGGCAGCCCAAACCCCAATCCAGTCGAAAACACCCAGATTGGCTCAGATAGCAATGACACTTTTACCGGAGGGGAAGGCGTAGATATTCTCGCCGGCAGTCAGGGCGCTGATTTCCTCTCTGGCGGTTCAGGCGCGGATCTGCTGTTTGGCAATCAGGACGATGATTTCCTGGATGGGGGCACTGGCGATGACACTTTGCACGGCGGCAAAGACAGTGACACAATCACCGGCGGCGGTGGCAATGATATCCTATGCGGTGACCTCGGTGCCGACAGCCTCACCGGCAGTGATGGGAATGACTTGCTGTTCGGCAATGCCGGTGCTGACAGCCTGGATGGATCGGCGGGCAACGATACCCTAATCGGAGGTAAAGGCAATGACAGCCTCACCGGCGGCGATGGCGATGACTTCCTCTGCGGGGATAGGGGCAGCGACACCCTGACCGGCGGCACCGGGAGGGATGTGTTTATCTTGACAGAAGGCTTTGACAGTGATACAATTACTGACTTTTCCGATGGTTTGGATGTTCTGGGATTAACCGGCACCCTGAGATTCGAGCAGCTGTCGGTGAGTGCCGGTGCGGGCGCAACTTTAATCAGCATTGCCGCCACTGGCGAGCTGCTGGCATCCCTGACTGGAGTGAGTGCTAACCTGATCTCTATTGAGGACTTCGCCGCCTATTAGGTACACTTTAACTAATTCCGGTTGAAAAGTAAGGGTGTTAAGAAACCCGGTTTCTTTGAGAAACCGGGTTTCTGTCATCGGTTAATAAACCCGGTTTCTTTGAGAAACCGGGTTTATGGCATTCTAATTAGCCGGATTTGGTGGTTGCCAAGCGGAAGCCACTGCCGGTGGCTGGCACGGGCCACCTGTGCTGCCCAGCTAAAAATAAAAATTTGGTAAATTTAGATACCGTTTTCCCTGAGCGTGCTATATTGAAGATGAAGCACATATAGCAAGCTGGGTTTGAGGAATGTTCACCATGAACAAAACACGTCAAGAAATATTGAAAGAAACTGCAGCCACCCACCGGGCCAACCTTTGCAAAAATTTACAGCACCGGCTGGAGCTGGCCAGAAGCAAAGGGGATCAAAACTTGATTCGCCTGCTGGAAGCGGAAGCCAATTACCTGTCTTAGCTGGTAGGAGTGGGTTTTTAACCGGCCTCTACAAACGGGACTGGTGTTGCCCTGCCTAAGGCGGCGGCGGCTGAGGGCCACTTTTGCTGCAGTAGGGGTTGTGTGGGGGCGGGTGCAATTGGGTATTAATCCCTATCAAAGATTGAAATAATGGCAAAATTAAGCAGCCGGTGAGTGTGACAGCGCTCACCGGCTATGCTACTTGGCCACTGGGAGAGGGGGAGGGTTGGCTCACCGGACAGGCAAGATGCCTGGACTGCAGGGTAAGCATGGACAACCCGCAGGTTGCGGTGCCGTACCTGAAGAACACTGGGGGCCTGACGGGTGTTAGGCGTTTAATCTGCTAGTCCCTATAAAGTTTGCGGAGGCGGCACAATCTCGTTATATGCTTGTGGGGAAAGACTTATGTGCCTGCACCAATAATGGTTTTACGGTTTATGTAATGCAAATTAGATGATTAAACAATCTGGGGGATGCCGGTGCTATAAATTAAAGCTTAAGTTAAACCGGCTAAAATCCTGAATATGATAGGGTTTCAGCAAAAGGCAATTTTCATATAATTTTAATTATTCTTGGCGATTTGAGAGTATTTAACCCAGTGAAAATTTGAAAATGGATCGAGTACGTCTAAATTTTATCGAGTTCAAGTAAAATCATATTCAGGGTGACATCTACTATTTAAAATCCTGGCAGGGTGGGATGTAATGGTTATGAAAGTCCGATTTTCACCTTACTTGGCAGCGCTGTGGGCAGTGACGGTAGTGCTAGCCGGCGTTTGGGTTGTGGATCGCGCAGAACAGCAGAAGTTTTTTGAGCGCAATCGCACCGACACACTCAACGAACTGCTCGCTGTGCGGGATAAACTCGAAGGGGGGATAAACTCGCGGCTGAGTCTGACGCGGGGGCTGGTGGCATTTGTCTCGACTTACTGGGACATTGACACGGTGGATTTTGAAAGCTTTGCCAAAGTGATCGCGGCGCGGCAAACCGGCATCGACAGTATATACCTGGCTAAAAACACTGCGGTGAGTCACATCTACCCCCCGAAAGGGAAAGAAGCGGAACTGGGGCGGAATCTGGTGGAGGAGTTGCGGGAGAGGGAGGCTATCGAGAAGTCAATTAATACTAAAAAAACTTTGATTGCCGGTGTGCTAAAATCCGAGAAAGGGAAGCTGCAATTGGCCTCCCTGAACCCGATTTTTTTGACGGAGTTCGCCCAAGCTGCCGAAGCGGGAGACTACTGGGGGATTGCAGGCATCCGCATTGACCTAAATACTGTGCTTAAGGAAGCGGGGGTACTCTCTGCGGGGTCTTCGCTGCAATACGCGCTGCGGGATAAAAATGGCAAGGGGGCTTCCGAGAAAGTTTTTTTCGGAGACGAGGCAATTTTCCGGCTTGAGCCGGTTATATTGGAGGTGTCAGTGGCGGGCGGTTCGTGGCAGATAGGGGCGATTCCAGCGGCAGGGTGGCCAACGGATGTGCCTAATTCCCTGCCGGTGCGTGCCGGCGGTGGGTTGCTGGCGCTGCTAGTTGGTATGGTAGTGTTTAACTGGGTCGCCGAAATCCAGGATTTGCGCGAAGCTGCCGAGCGGGCGGGACTGGCGCTGTGCGAAACGGAAGCCCAGCATCAGGAACTGGTGGAGAACGCCAACAGCATTATATTGCGAATAGACACTAAGGGCAGGATTACCTTTTTTAATGAATTCGCTCAACAGTTTTTTGGTTACTCTAAGGCTGAAATACTCGGGAAAAAAGCTTTGGGAACCATTGTGCCGCAGACGGACACCTCTGGCAATAACCTGGTGGCAATCGTGTGGGAATGCCTGAAACAGTCGAATAGCTACATGACCGCTGAGACTGAAAATATGCGCCGCAATGGCGAACGAGTCTGGATTGCTTGGACAGCGAAAGGGCTGCAGAACAGCAAGGGACGTTTTACAGCATTTCTGTGCGTTGGCAATGATATCACCCACCGGGTACAAGCGGAAAGGGCGCTGCAAAGATCCAAAGAAGAACTGGAAATCCGAGTTGAAGAGCGCACAGCGGAATTAAAGCAGGCTTTGCAGCAGCTGCAGTGCGAGATTGCCTACCGGGTGCGGGCTGAGGAAGAATTGAGAGAGAGTGAGGAGCGCTGGCAATTGGCGCTGCGGGGCAACAATGACGGAATATGGGATTGGAACCTGAAAACCAATGAAGTTTTCTACTCCGCCCGCTACAAGGAAATGCTGGGCTATGAAGACGCCGAAATGGCTAACCACATCGATGAGTGGAAAAGCCGTGTGCATGCGGAGGATATCCCTTGGGTGATGCGGGTTTGCCAAGAACACCTAGAGCGGAAACTCCCGTATTATGTCGTGGAGTTTCGCATGCGGTGCTTTGACGGTACTTATAAATGGATTCTGGCTCGGGGGCAAGCGGTGTGGGATGAAGAGGGCAAGCCGGTGCGAATGGCTGGCTCGCATACGGATATTACGGAGCGCAAACAGGCTGAAGAGGCGCTGCTGCAAAGTGAGGCGCGAGAGCGAGAAAAAGCGCAACAGCTTGAGGAGGCGCTGCGCAAATTGCGCTCTGCGCAAGCTCAGCTAATACAGACGGAAAAAATGTCGTCTCTGGGGCAGCTGGTTGCCGGTGTGGCTCACGAAATTAACAATCCGGTCAATTTTATTCACGGCAATCTCACCCATATCGGTGATTATACCGGAGATTTGCTGGACTTGATACATCTTTACCAAGAGGAATATCCCCAAGCTAGCCCCAGAATTGAAGAAATGATTGAGGAAATTGACCTGGAATTCCTTGAGGAAGATTTGCCCAAGATTCTGTCCTCTATGAAAGGGGGAACAGAGCGCATCCGGCAAATTGTCCTTTCGTTGCGCACTTTCTCGCGACTGGATGAGGCGGATATGAAGGAGGTGGATATTCACGAGGGGATTGAGAGCACGCTGCTGATTTTGAAGAACCGCTTGAAAGCCCGTGGCGATTATCCCGGAATTCATCTGGAGAGGGATTACGGCAATTTGCCGCTGGTGGAGTGCTATGCCAGCAAGCTGAATCAGGTGTTTATGAATATTCTCACTAATGCTATTGATGCTATCGAGGAGCGCGCTCGCAACTTAACGCCGGCAGAAATTGCGGCTAACCCGGGAGAGATTACCATCAGCACTGAGGTCAAAGACGGTGGGAATGTGTGGATTGTTATTGCAGACAATGGCCCGGGAATGCCCCAGTCGGTAAAAGACCGGATTTTTGACCCATTTTTTACTACTAAAGAAGTGGGCAAGGGCACCGGCTTGGGGATGTCCATCAGCTATCAGATCGTGGTGGAACAGCATGGCGGACAGTTAAACTGTATCTCAGAACCGGGAAAAGGGACGGCATTCCAGATTGAGATTCCGATTCACCTGGCGTCTGGCTTTAGTTCCAGTCAGGCGGAGAGACTGCCAGCTGGACAGCAAAACCCCTTGATTTTAGCACAAAAGGAGATAATAGCGTGAAATTTGAGTTGATTGCTTTGATGAACGAGGTGTGGCGGGCAATCCTGGCCAATAGCGGTTGGATGGCGTGGAATCTGTTTTTGGCCTTGGTGCCGGTGGCCATCAGTTTTTGGCTGTTCCACTGGCCAAGGTCGCGCTGGCTGCGCTGGAGTGTATTACTGCTGCTGGGCGCTACTTTCGTTCTCGGCGTGCGGCGTTACAATGTCGGGCACGCGATTAACTTGATGCGGGATGTGCGCGGCATTTACTTGGGGATGGACACCAGTTACTTAGTCGGGGCGGTTGTGCTGACGCTGGTTCTCATGGGGCTGGATATTTTCTGGTTGCGCCTGCGCGGAACTCGCTCTCTCCTCTGGTGGGTTGGGTTTCTGGTTTTTATTGGGTTCTTGCCGAATGCGCCTTACGTTTTAACAGACATTATTCACCTCTACGAAGATATTCGCCAGAATTACTCGGTTTGGGTTCTCACCCTCGCCCTGATTCCGCAGTATCTTGTATTTATGGTTGTGGGATTTCAAGCATATGTGCTGTCTTTGATTTATTTGGGTGACTATTTGAAGGGGCAAGGTTTAGGCAAATTTATCTTGTGGGTGGAGTTAATCGTGCATGGGCTGAGCGCTGTTGGTATCTATCTGGGTCGATTTCAGCGGTTCAACAGCTGGCACATCATCACTCAACCGGATACGCTGGTTATGAGCGTGTTCAATGATTTAACTGGCAAACGTCCGGCGCTAGTGATGGCTGTTACGTTTGTGGTGATTGCTGTCTTGTACTGGCTGATGAAACAAATAACTTTTGCTGTTTTATCGGGGCGAAGTCGCGCCATCGCATCTGTGGAAACCTCTGAGTCAGACTTGCCGAAACCACAATCTTGAATTAACGGAAGCGTGCTATTCTTGTGAGCAGAGCATTTGGGCACGGTTGGATGTTTTTTGCTGCGCTGCCGGAATTTTGAGCATGAAAATCTTAATTATAGCACAGAAGGAGATAACTGCATGAAATTTGAGTTGATGGAATTGATTAACTTGGCGTGGCGGGTAATTTGGCTCAATAACATGTGGATGACCTGGAATCTGTTGTTGGCCTTGATACCCCTGGCGCTCAGTTTTTGGCTGTTCCACTGGCCAAGGTCGCGCTGGCTGCGCTGGGGTGTGTTCCTGCTGATGGGCGCTACTTGGATACCCTTCAACGGGAGTTACAATTACCGGAACCTGGACAAACTGAAGCCTGCCGTGTACAAGATTCACTCAGGGATGGACAGCATTGACTTAGGGATAGACACGAGTTACTTAGTGGGGGCGATTGCGCTGACGCTGGTTCTCATGGGGCTGGATATTTTCTGGTTGCGCCTGCGGGGAACTCGCTCCATCCTCTGGTGGGTTGGATTGCTGGTTTTTATCGGGTTCTTGCCGAATGCGCCTTACGTTTTAACGGACATTCTTCACTTCTACAACAATATTCGCGCGAATCACTCAGTTTGGGTTATCACCCTCGCCGTGATTCCGCAATATCTGCTGTTTATGATTGTTGGATTTGAAGCCTATGTGCTGTCTTTGATTTATGTGGGGTATTACCTGAAGGGGCACGGTTTAGGCAAATTTATCTTGTGGGCGGAGTTAATTCTGCATGGCCTGAGTACCGTTGGCATCTATCTGGGGCGATTTAAACGGTTAAACAGCTGGCACATCCTCACTCAACCGGATGATGTGGTGATGAGCGTATTGAATGATTTAACGGAAAAACGTCCGGCGCTAGTGATGGCTGTTACGTTTTTGGTGATTGCTGTTTTGTACTGGCTGTTCAAGCAAATGACTTTGGCTATTTTATACTGGAAGAGTCGCGACCGCGCATCTGTGGAAACCTCTGAGTCAGACTTGGCAACCGCAGAATTACTAACCCCCCAGCCCCCTTCCTTGGAAGGTAAGGAGGAATAAAAACAGCAAGTTGTTCCCCCCTTTCCCTGTGGGGGAAGGGGGGTAGGGAGGGTTTTTGAATAACTAACAACTTGCAGCTGTATGGTGGGCGGTTGCCTACCATAACCCTACTGGCAGAGGCGAGCGTCCTGATTGAGGTCAGTCCCGTATATTCTAGCAAGTCTTGCTAGCTTTACGCCGGCCTTTCAGTCCCAGCGCCCCCGCGACTAATCCCAAACCGGCAAGGGTTGCCGGTTCTGGCACTGGCTTGACGGATTCTACCATAACCACCATGTCATTGAAGTCACTGTCGGTACTGCCAGCCCGGGTGAGATCCTCGAATGCAATGATAAACTCATTATCCGTAAATATCCCGGGTTGTTTGCCGGCAAGTTTGAGTTCAGTTTGGTTATTGCCCTGATAAACTACAGCTTGCTGATAGGAGCCTTGGTTGCGGGAATTTTCAGTATAGAAAGTGGTGCCGTCACTTCTTTCCAGGTAATAGCCGAAAACGTTGCCGAAATTTGCGTATTCGCGATCGACAGTAGGGCCTTTGTACTCCGGCAAATACCCCTTAGTGCTGACCGAAACGCTGCCGTCAGCGAGGAAGTCTACCACGGTTCGGTCGCCCGAGTCATTAACACCATCAAAGAGCAGAGCCTTGTCGCCGTTTTGATTGTAGATACCGAACTTGTTAGTTGGTGCAAAACCGGCTATCTCGAACATCAAGCTCCCTATAGAGCTTCCGGTTGCCGTGTTGGTGAACAGCTGGAAACCTGTCTGGTTGTTTACTGTGTCGATGTTTGGCCCACCTACCGTAATCGCGTTTAACTGCTCCTGGAGCGATTTTCCTGGACCGTCCCAAGAACTGCCGAAACTAACGGCCCGGGCTGCTTCGCCGGAAGTAATCACTGTTGCCAGAGTCATCAATCCCACTCCGGCGGTAGAAGTCAAGAATTTGTTCAGAGAAAGCGCAGACATGACATACCCTCCATGGTAATTCATAAGAACGTTTTAACAGCCTCTTGATCGCGCTTGAATTCTATTCATAACTCAGAGTTATTGCGCCACTGGCTGCAGTCTCGTCCTTAATCCTTTGTGCTTACTGCTGTCTGTTCGCAGTCAGAATAAGCCCGACAGGTTATGTCAAGATGCCCAACTCTGCACGCACCCCGATATCAGCCTGTTAGATGAGACTCAGCCAATTATTAAACAAGTGTACTGAGCAACTGAACTTCACCTTATAATTAGCTTTAGTTCAGTCAGGTATTGTCCCCTGTCCTGAAAACTGCGCAAGTTTCAGGGGCTGTTCAGCTAACCGTCTCCGTAAACCCTTTGGCCTTGGCAGTCCAGTCTCGCGAAAAGGCTGAAGCCGGTCTGAGTAATTTACTGGCATTGGTTGCTTATCCCTATCGTATATCCTCAAAATCACTGATGTTTGCTTTTCATCAACTCTTTAAAAAATCTCCCTAGATTCCTGGAGAATTGTAAAGCTTTCGTGAAGTTGGCAGCCAAACACAGGAGAACACTCTCTCCCGTGGTAGAGGAGCCGATCCGGGGGCGTTCCTCTCCTTAAAACTGCCCGGGTGGCCGAGCCAGAAAATCTAAACAAAATGTTAAAAATTATCTGTCTGCCAGAGAACTGGCAGGCACAGCCTTGAAGTATCTTATGGTGTGTATTATAAAGACTTATTACGCGGGCTGGCCCTAACTTTCCCTCGCTCTTAACGATTATTTTCAGTTCTTTATTAACCCTGACAAATGTTCACATTATCTGAAGTGAAAGCTCTAATCTGAGAGGGGCAAAGCACCCCAGCCGCCTCAGATAAGTATAAAAAACTTCACAAATTCCGACTCTGCCAGGAATTCAGGAAGTGATCATATAGGTTAGAATCAGCCAAGCAAGAACTGCCACTGAAGATGGGAAACTGGACTGACACGCTCAAAGGATTCCTCAACTTATTCCTCAAGTCCAACTGTCCCCTGTGCCAGCGCCCTGCTGAGGGCGAACTGTGCCGGTACTGCCACCGGCAGCTGCAGCAGTGCCAGCTGGCCAATCCGGGCCAATTTTGGCAAGACCCGATGCCGGTGTTTGTCTGGGGAGCTTATGGCGGCACTCTCAAACGCGCTATAGCGGCGATGAAATATGAAAACCACCCGGAATTGGCCCGACCTCTGGGCCACTGGCTGGGGGAGGCTTGGCGCAACGGCAAGGGTGTCGCCGGCGCACAGATAACGGTTGTCCCCATCCCGCTGCACGCGGCGAAGCTCAAAAAGCGGGGCTTTAACCAGGCGGAGCTGCTGGCTCAGTATTTTTGCGAGGTGACGGGTTTACCTTTACAACGAAACGGTTTGCAGCGGGTGCGCGAGACGGAGGCGCAGTTTAGCCTGAGTGCGGCTGAGCGGGAGCAAAACCTTGCCGGTGCTTTCACGGTGGGAAAGGGATTGGGCCACCGGCACCGCTCCTACGGAGCCGCTACGCTAACGCGTTCTGTGCTGTTGCTCGATGATATTTACACCACCGGCGCTACTGTTCGCTCCGCCGCTCAGACGCTGCGCTCCGCTGGGATTTCTGTGTGCGGTGTGGCGGCGATCGCAACAACGGCTGTGGTGAACCGCCCCCGTGAAGGAACGCCAAGGAAGAAGACGGGAGAGACAGAGGGGTAGAGAAATGAGTTGTGATATTTAGCTGTTAAGCTTTTAATCTGGTTATTCGGTGGAATATGCTGTCTTATCTGCGTTCATCAGCGTGCATCTGCGGTTGCAACTCTAAAATTCCACGCTTCTTTCCCTGAGAAATGCCTCGAATTCGTGCCGGTGGGGCAGAGAGGGCTGAGCGCCGGCTTTGGTGGCGCACAGAGCACCGGCAGCTGCGCCCCAGATGACGGCTTGGCGCAGGGGCTTGCCGGCTGCGATCGCAGCGGCGAGGGCACCGCTGAAGGCGTCACCGGCAGCTACGGTGTCCGCAACTGGCACGGGAAACGCCGGCACAAAGAAGCTTTCTTCCGCTGTGGCGCAGAAGACGCCGCGATCTCCCAGTTTGACAATGGCAGTGCCGGCACCGCGCCGGCGGAATTCGGCTGCAGCGAGGGCTGCGGTTTCGCGATCGCTGACGGGAAAGCCGGCAAGCTGGGAAGCTTCGATTTCGTTGGGGGTGATGATGTCAGTTAGGGAGTAGAGTTCGGCGGGGATGTCGGCGCGTGCCGGTGCGGGGTCGAGAATCACCGGCACGCCGGCGGCGCGGGCGGCGCGGGCGGCGGTGAGGACTGCGCTGAGGGGAATTTCTAGCTGCAATAGCAAGGCGGCGGCTCCGGGGAGCAGTTGTTCGACGCGATCGCAGTCTTTGTCACCGACACAACCGTTGGCACCGGCAATGATGACGATGGTGTTTTGCCCCGCGTCGTCTGCTGCGATCGCAGCGATGCCGGTACTGGCTGCCGGATCAGCCGAGACGCTGCCGGTGTCCACACCGGCGGCTTGCAGACTGGCGAGCAGTTCCTTCCCGAAGCTGTCGTCGCCGACGCGCCCGATCAGGCGTGCCGGTACGCCCAAGCGGGCGGCTGCGACTGCTTGATTGGCACCTTTGCCGCCAGGGGCGGTAAAAAAAGTGTGACCGGCAACTGTTTCGCCGGGGACGGGAAGCCGGTGGGTTTTGGCTACCAAGTCTATGTTGATGCTGCCGAAAACTATGACGCTCATGTTACTGATTTTCTCACGGGAGAGGGGGGGAGTCAAGCCTGTCTCTAACCTTGAAGGTGGTTTTGCTATTTCCACTCTGATATAGCAGTTATAAATGATTTGGGCAACTGCCGATGGCCCAGAAACCCGGTTTCTTTAAGAAACCGGGTTTCTGAGTACGGTGGGAAAATGTGGTAGCATAGCGCTAAGAGAAAGAATCGGTCGCGGCTCGGACAATCCCACCGGTTATAACACCGATAATCTTTAACCCAATAGCGATATGGGAATTCCGATATCGGAGTTAGTTCAGGTTCGCAAGGGCGGAAAGCCAGAACTGTTGGGGACTTGGGCGCTATGTCGCCGTCAATCTCAGTTAGGGGTGCTAAAATATATAGCATACGCGCTCGCTTTCGAGGTGTGATATGACAGACTCAGTTCAAACCGGCTCTGCCGCCACTCTGGCCATCTCCCCGTCAGACATTGAATCCCTGGAAAGATTATACACCTTCCGGGGGAAAGCAGAAGTTGTGCAGTTTCTGGAGAAATATCCATTTCTGGTTGCTACCTTGCGATCCGCTCCCGAACAGATCCGCCGGCACTTTCCCGACGAGCAGCTATTCCTACAGGTTGCCCACGATCCAGAAATCCTAAACTGTGCGGACTTGGTACTGTCAATTTTGACAGGGCGTCAGCCAGAGGGGGCGCTCGACCGGCTCAATCACTTGGATAAAGAGTGGGAGCTGGGGCTCCCATACGAGGTGCGAAAGGTATTTATTACCAATCTGGAGTTACCCGATGAGTTTTAACTGGTTGCAGTACATTAATCTAGCCAAAGAACTCGCCAGTTAAGCGACTACTCCTGAGAGTCTGGAAGCCAGAAGGCGTGCGGCTATCCATCAGGCCTATTACGCAGCTTTCAACTTGGCGAAAGACCATTTGCGGGATAAGGAGGGGCATTCCATTCCCACCACAGGTGACGCTCACAGCTATGTGACGGAACAATTTGAACTCAGTCCCGATCCAGTAGGCCAGTCAGTAGGACGCAACTTGAAGCGCTTGCGAAAGTTTCGCAACCAAGCTGATTATGTCGCTTTCTTACCCGGACTGTCTGGAATCGCCAACATATCTTTAAGATTGGCTGAGGAGGTCATTTCTAATTTGAGCGGGATCTAGTAAAAGCGGGGTGCGCTCCAGCTCCCCCGACTGGATATAAGGAGCTAAAATGCAAAGAAAGTGTGCTGCCGGCGGTCAGCCAAAAACTTAAGGGCGGGAAAGGGTATAAAATAACTTAGAAGAGAGCAAATTAACAGAGGTGCTTAACATGGATAAATGGCAAACCGGCTCAGCCTTCCTGGCGGCGGTGGGAATGGCAACCAGTACGGCGCTCCCCTGGGCAATTCAAACTCCAGCTGCAGCCCGCACTGCATTTTACGACGTACAGGGTCACTGGGCGCAATTGTGCGTAGAAGAACTGGCAGAGCGGGGTGTTTTCCAGGGGTTTGGGGATGGCAGCTTCCGCCCCAACGCTTCCGTGACGTGGGGAGATTTCGCCACCATTGTCAGCAAAGCCTTCCGCAAAGCACCGGCAGCCAGCAGCGAAACCCCATCTGCCGGTGAGACATCTCAAAGTCCGGAGATGAGGGCGTTTAACACCGCTCGCGAAACCGGTTTTCTTGCCGGTTTTCCCGGCGGCGTCTTCGAGCCTTCTGCGCTAGTGACTCGCGCTCAAGCGCTGGTTTCCCTGGCAAATGGGCTGAATTTCACTCCCAAAAACTTTGCGGCAAGCGACCTGAACTTGGTGTATGAGGACGCCGCATCAATTCCGCCTGAAGCGGTGAACGGGATTGCCGGCGCAACAGAAAAAGGTCTGGCGGTTAATTACCCCAATCTCCGCGTGATCAACCCCAATCGGGAAGTGACGCGAGCGGAAGTGGCTGCTTTTATCTGTCAAGCTCTTGCCAGTTCTGGAAAAGCCTCGCCGGTTCCGCCGCAATATGTTGTCACCACACCTAATTCTACAGGCGTGCAGTCGGAAGTTCAAACATCCGCCGGCGGTTTTGTGCGGGCGCAACTTTTTTATGAGAAAGAAAACTTCGTGTACACTAACCCGCGCTTGCAAGTGAAGCGGGCGGGTGAAATCCTGCTCGACGCCCCCCTGCCGGTGGGCACAGGAATTAGCGCCAATTTAGGGTTCCGGTTGCAAGATTTAGATGGGGACAGGGAACCGGAAATTTTGGTGGATTTCTTCACCCGCGAGCGGGGCTGCTGCTCCTATTCCTTGATTTATCGCTACCTTCCGGCTTCCAGACAGTACAGTTACATCCAGCTGCCCTGGGGATATGCCGGTTACAAACTCAAAGATTTTGACCTGGATGGTATCCCGGAATTTGAAACCTCGGATCGGAGATTTGGCGTGCAATTTGCCTCCAGCGATCCGCAAGTACCCTCGCCTTTGCAAATCTTGCAGTACCGGCAGGGGCAAATGTTTGATGTCACTCGCCAGTACCCGAGTTTAGTCGCTCAAAGCGCCAGCCGGCTGTGGGCGGACTATCAAACCAAGCGCTCGCAAAATCAGGACGTGAAAGCTGTTATAGCTGCTTACCTGGCAGAAAAACACTTGCTAGGTGAGGGGCGGGAAGGATGGAGTCAGGTGCTCGACAGTTACGATGGCAGCGATCGCGCTCAATATCTGGATTCTTTGCGCAATTTCCTCCGCACTACGGGTTATTATCGGTAGTGACGTCGAGAGGGCACGCAGGCAATGACTAAAGATAAGGGCACCAATGCGTGCGACGCGCAATATGTATCTGGATAGGGCGGGTAAGGTGCGCCCCAGGGCGAGTTTGGACGGGCATTTGGCGGCGGGGGTGCCGGGAACTGCTGCCGGTCTTTATCAAGTCCACCGGCAGTATGGTAAATTGCCTTGGGCAACTGTAATGCAACCTGCAATTCATCTGGCTGAAGATGGCTTTGCTGTGGGTGAGAAATTTGTCAAATCTGCTGAGATGCGCAAACAGGTGCTGCTCAGCAACCCCGCCGCCCGCCAGATTTTCACCCGCAATGGGAAAATGTATGCAGTTGGGGATAAGTTGGTGCAGCGGGATTTGGCAAAGACGCTGGAGAAAATTGCCGCTAATGCCCAGAGTTTCTACACGGGCGATATTGCCCGCGCTATCGCCTTTGACATGGAGAAAAATAGTGGTATAATATCGCTGGAAGACCTCAAAGCTTACAAACCCATCTGGCGGAAGCCGGTATGTGGGGTTTTCCGAGTCTGGCAAATCTGCTCTATGCCGCCGCCTTCGTCAGGTGGGGTGCACTTGCTGGAGATTTTAAATATTATTGGGGATACGGATTTGAAATCCCTGGGATGGCACAATCCAGACGCGGTGCACTTGATGGCGGAAGCGATGCGAATTGCTTATGCTGACCGTTCAGAATATCTGGGAGATCCGGATTTTGTCAAGGTGCCGGTGGCGGCGCTCACCAGTCCCGCCTACGGTGCGTCTCGGCGCAAGGAAATTCAGATGGAACGCGCTAGACTTTCCAGTCAGGTGAAGCCGGTGGAGGCCAAGACGCTCAGCCAGTTTGCTAAGGGTGAGTCTCAGGATACCACGCACTTGACGGTGGTGGATCAGCAGCGCAATGCGGTGAGTCTGACGTTTACGGTGAATGGTTCTTTTGGTGCCGGTGTGGTGGCGGCGGGAACGGGAATTCTGCTCAATAATGAGATGGATGATTTTGCGGTTGCTCCTGGCGTGCCCAACCTGTTCGGTTTGGTAGGGGGAGACGCGAATGCGATTGCGCCTGGGAAAACTCCGCTGTCGAGCATGACACCTACTATTGTAACAGAAAATGGCAAGTTACGCATGGCTGCAGGCTCTCCGGGGGGGAGTACAATTATTACCACGGTGCTGCAGGTTGTGCTGAACGTGCTAGTGTATGATATGGATGCCGGTGGTGCGGTGGGTGCGCCGAGATTTCACCACCAGTGGTTGCCAGATAAGTTGCGAGTGGAAAGCGCGTAACTCACCCTACTGCGATAATAAAGGATTGGAAAATAACAGTTGCATTGGCGAAGCGCGTTATTTCGGGCGCGGTTGTAAATATCCTCGCGCCAATGCGAAATCCCCTACTGCTACCCCCAGACAACGCCCCTACTGCTACCCACAGACAAACTCAAAAACCTACCCCCAAAAGGGGCATCATAGTGGGGTAAGCCCCCACATCAATTCGCCTCAGAACGCTAACGCCCCTACAGAATACTTTGTAGGGGGTATTGGGCAAAAGTTGTGAGTATTTCCCATTTCTTGGGCAATGCGCATGGGGCCATACGCCATGCCATTAATGTCCTAAACAATATGGCTACTGCTATAGCGTTTGGGGTGGGTTACGCAACGCTTACCCACCCTACTGGCTTTTATTTGTCGGAAGGGGATTTGGGTTCAGTTTCTTTCGCTGCTTCGATGATTAAGGCTGCTCCTTGGACAGCCATCCACGGGATAACGTCCACTAACGGATCTCCATACCAGACTCGGATGTTCCCCTGCACGCCAATCATTGCGCCCAGAATTACCGACGCTACACCGATAACCGTTTGACACAAAGTATAGGGAAAAGAATGGTAACGCCTTGATGGGGGAGTTTGAGAACGACTGGTGGAAGATTGTCAAGACTGATCCGCCAAAAGCCCCAACTGTCCGCAACTTCTGGAAAGGCAAGGTTGAAAAGCTTCGTGCGTATGGGCTTGTGGATGGTTTATGCCGGCTTTTGATTGACTGCACCTTCCAAGAATGGCGCGACAGGAACGACTCACCGGCACCCAGCGACGCTAATTTGCATCAACGCCGAACCCCTATCAGGGGAAACAGACACGGGAGAAATTGCCCAACACCTCTGCAAAAAGATTTATAGCGCCGCCTTTCCCAATTCTACAGAAATTCCGCCCGAAGTCAACAGTGCGGCACAGTTGGCGCGACAGTTGAGAGCCCTCAAATGCCGGGTTAAAACACCGGCATTAGCCTTAATCTTGCACAGCTGCGCCCCCGAAACGGCACTCGTGAAATTCTGCCTCAAGCTCACCGATACCGCGCACATCGGCTGGATTGCCGGCGCTCCTCTGGAGTCGCCCTTGCGGGGGTTTCCGCCAAATCAGCCTAATTTAGCCGGCGCGATTCTCAGTTGGCTTTACGATATCGCCGGATGAAACATGCTATAATTGAGAGGGAAAGAATGAACTTCTTGAAATCCTTGCCTTGCGGGGTTCGTCTGTGTAGCTGCGGTTTCCAACCGCCAAGCCACCTCAACTTTAATTGCCAGCTCCCCGGCGATTGTAAAGAAGCTGTTGGCGAATTAACGGCATTAATTCGCCAACAGCTTCTTGGAAACTCACTGCGACAAACAAAGTCCGCGTTGGCGCACGCCGCGTAGGGTAGGCGGACTTTTAGAATTCTTGAAACCCAAGCCGAAGCGGGTTTCGTCTGTATAGCTGCGGTTTCCAACCGCCAAGCTTCCCCCCAGCCATAATAAACCCCTCACAACCGGCGAATCCCATCCGCCAGCCCCCGACAGATGCCGGTAAGGAAATCCAAATTCAGCGTTTCTATCCTATCACTCGGCTCGTGATAGTGCGGATTGCGCATATTAGCCGTATCCGTCACCATCATCGCCCGGTATCCCCTATCCCAAAACGGCGCGTGGTCACTTCTCCGCGTATCCGGAACAATTGTACCCCGATTCGGCACCGGCAGCCACTCGCTGGGAATGCCGGCTTTCCGAATCCTCCCACTCAGCCGAATCAAATCAGGAATCGTGGGCAAATTCCCAATCAGCGCAATATAATCCCCCCGATGGGGGTAAAATCTTTCCAATCCCGCCGGATAGCGCTGCGAACCGGGCGCAGAATCGCAGTACCCCAGCATTTCCAAAGACAGCATCAGCCGGATTTTTTGCCCCTGCTCCTTCAGTTCAGCAGCGCAGTGATGGCTTCCCTCCAACCCAAACTCTTCCATATCAAACGCAACCAGCCGGATGGGATAATTTGCCGGCTCCCTGGCGAACATCCGGGCAAATTCCAGCAGCACCGCCACCCCCGTCGCATTGTCATCCGCCCCAGGAGATCCCGGCACAGCATCATAGTGAGCGCCAATTAAAATAATAGGCTTGTTTTTCCCCCCACCGGCACCCCGTTCAGGCAGATTCAGCTGCAGATTCTGGTGTTTTCGCCCCCCCACCAGAAACGTGCCGGTATCCACCTCGCCCCACTTTCCCAACTCTTCGCGGATGTACTCCCGCACATAGAAATGTCCTTCCGTCGCCAAATACGGATCGCGTTCGCGAACCACATGACTGAGGTAAGTTTGCAATCTTTCCTTTAAATCCAAACTGCACTCCTCCTTTCTCTGCAATCCGCCAAGAACCAAAGTTCGTAGTGAGGGCTTTAGCCCAAAAGTTCGTAGTTGGGCTTTAGCCCAAAAGTTCGTAGTTGGGCTTTAGCCCTCAACCCCCAGACAAAGCAAGGACTAAAGTCCTTACTGCCAACCGGCACCCCCGCTTTCCCCCCAAAACAGCAGCAGCACCCGAGCCTGATGCGCTGAGTAATTTCCTCTACTTAATCGTTCAACTTAGAGTCGCACTAACGGAAACCGTTCAGTCGCGGTGCTCCCTCGTTAATATTGGAGGAAATATCAGCCCTCTAGTGGGGTGCTGCTGTTGTTCGATGAGACAGACGTCAGCTTTAACAGTGTCGTGTACCTCTTTTACTCTAAAGTGGACTTCGCTGTTGGATCTGTCGGAAGAAGCTTTCTCGCTTCTGTTCTTACTTTAGCAAATCGACAATCCCCGTCAAGCACTTTTCACAAAACTTTACATTCACACCGGCACCCCCGCTTTCCCCCCAAAACAGCAGCAGCACCCGAGCCTGATGCGCTGAGTAATTTCCTCTACTTAATCGTTCAACTTAGAGTCGCACTAACGGAAACCGTTCAGTCGCGGTGCTCCCTCGTTAATATTGGAGGAAATATCAGCCCTCTAGTGGGGTGCTGCTGTTGTTCGATGAGACAGACGTCAGCTTTAACAGTGTCGTGTACCTCTTTTACTCTAAAGTGGACTTCGCTGTTGGATCTGTCGGAAGAAGCTT
>Ga0185317_100066_pt1 | contig 42282 bp, 34 predicted proteins | sample DevilsHole_FD_128020 | JGI IMG/M metagenome (GOLD analysis project Ga0185317, IMG submission 128020) | Groundwater microbial communities from Devils Hole, Nevada to study Microbial Dark Matter (Phase II) - Devils Hole (SPADES assembly)... | ecosystem: Environmental > Aquatic > Deep subsurface >...
CGGCCGCCAGCGGCACGAAAGTACACGTGATCATGCTGCCGTTCGGACCGCATCCGGGCGTGGTGTCGGGGTGCATGACCGCGACCAGCGGCGAACCGAGCGCCACGGTGAAAAACGGCACCGCGCCAAAGTACGGATCGGGACCAAGATTCTTGATCGTGATCTCGTACGCCAGATAGCCGCCGATGCCGACAGGGTCGGGCGTGTCGATCATGCGGGTGAACGTGAGATCGGCCGGGTCGGGGTCGGCGATGAGCTGGTCCTGCTGCGCATGAACGAGCGTATCCTGGCCGGAGGAACCGCGCGAAGTTCGCGCGTCTGAACCGCAGCGCCGACGCCTGCGGCTGCCGTCAAACCAGCGACTGGCTGTACGACGATTTGCTTACGTCTGAATCGCTGTGCGTGTAGTCGAAGAACCCGCAGCCGGCCTTTCGGCCCAATCGGCCGGCGGCGACCATGTCGCGCAGCAGGCCGCACGGCTGGAACTTGGCGTCGCCCGTGTCGCGGTGCAGCACCTCTAATATGAATAGACACACGTCGAGCCCGATGAGGTCGGCCAGGGCGAGCGGCCCCATCGGGTGGTTGCAGCCCAGGACCATGACCCGGTCGATCGTGGCTGCGTCGGCCACACAGTCGGCCAGGGCAAACACGGCCTCGTTGATCATCGGCATCAGCACGCGGTTGGCTACAAAGCCCGGTGCGTCGCGCACTCGCAGCGGCGTCTTGTTCATGCGTCGGGCCAGGTCTTCTGTCGCGGCCAGCGTAGGTTCACTGGTCGCGCGGCCCGCTACGACCTCGACAAGCGGCATCACCGGAACCGGGTTGAAGAAGTGCATGCCGACGAACCGGTCGGGCCGTCCGCTGGCCTCGCCTAGTCGCGAGATCGAAATGCTCGACGTGTTCGACGCGAGGACGACCTCGTGGCGAACCAGTCGTCCCAGTTCGGCGTGGAGCTGCGCTTTGGCGGCCGGGTCCTCGACGATGGCCTCGATCAGAAAGTCGCAGCGAGCGACCTGGCCGAGATCTGAAACAAACCGCAGTCGCTCGACGATTCGGCCACGTTCGTCGTCGGCGATCTTGCCGCGTCGCACCGCTTTGTCGAGCGACGTCTCGATCTGCGCCTGGCACCGTCGCATCTGGTCGGCCGACGTGTCGCAAACCAGCACCTTCAGGCCGGCAGCGGCCGCGACCTGAGCGATGCCGCCGCCCATCGTACCCGCGCCGACGACACCAACGGATTGAACGTCCACGACGACCGTCCTTCTCACATTCGTTCGTTCAGATTCGACCATCAACCACGACCGAAAAAGGCGACCGCGTTGCGAAACACGGCCAGCCCGTCGCCTTCTGTTGCGGTTCGGCCGCGCGTCCACTGTGGGTGCTGCACCGAGTCGACGTGTCGTTCGGGGTGCGGCATCAGTCCGAACACGCGGCCGGTCGGATCGCAGATGCCGGCGACGTCGGCCTGCGAGCCGTTAGGGTTGTACGAGAGACAAGAGGCAGTTGGCAGTAGGCAGTGGGCAGTAGACGCAGAGCGAGCACTTTCCTGCCCTACTGCCAACTGCCTACTGCCAACTGCCTTCGGTGCATAACGCAGTACGATCTGTCCGCCCGACGCGAGCCGATCGAGCACCGACTGATCGCGACACGCGAACTTGCCCTCGCCGTGTGCGATCGGCAGGTCCATGCGGTCGATACCCTGCAGAAAGACGCACTCGCCCGGCTCGGCGGCCAGGTGAATCCAGCGATCGGTAAACCGACCCGAGTCGTTGTTGGCCAGCGTCGCTGGTTGGTCGGTTCCGCGGCCGTCGTCCCAACCGGGCAAGAGGCCCGACTTGATTAGCACCTGAAAGCCGTTGCAGATGCCGAGGATCAGCTTGCCGCGGTCGCGAAACGCACGAAGCTCGTCGGCCAAGCCGACGCGAAGCTGGTTTGCCAGAATCTTGCCGGCCGCTACGTCGTCGCCGTAGGAAAAGCCGCCCGGCACCACGAGCACCTGATAGTCGGCTAGTATGTCGGGCGATTCGAGCAGAGCGTTGATGTGTACTCGAGTCGGCCTCGCCCCGCCCCGCTCAAAGGCGTGGCACGTCTCCAGGTCGCAATTCGCACCCGGCGATCTCAACACCAACACATTCACCTTGGCCATCGTCTCTCCTTACCAACGCAGCGGCCGCTGCCAGCATTCCTTGAGGGCCGCAATCGACGATTGAATTAAAGGCGCTTCCGCGGCGGTGCCTGGCGCCTCTCGCCACGCAATCCAGGGAGCCGGACCGGCAATGATGAGCAGCTGGGGTTCGACCGTTACTTCACCCAGATACGTGCAAGTCAAGCCTGCCTGGCCGGCTGGTCCCCGCTTCCACTGGGCGACGAAGTCTAGGAACTCACGCACCCGCCTCGCCGAAACTTCGATCAGGAACCGCGAATTGCTTTCGGAAAACAGAATCGACGCGGCCTCGTCGTTGTTGGGGACCCAGTTGGATTCGCGTTCCCCCAAGGCGGCGCAGTGTGGTTCGTAGACGCTTGCCCTCACACCCAGTAGTCCGGCTATAGCCATCTCCGCCAATGCCACGGCCAGTCCACCCTCGCTCAGATCATGGCAGCTACGAACAAGACCGTGGCCAATCGCCGCGTACACGAATCGCATCACGATGCGGCCCAGTGTCACATCGACACACGGAACGTAGCCGCCCTCGTCCCTCCCTGTGATCAGGTCGTAATGTGAGCCGCCTAGTTCATTTGCCGTGCGGCCGACCTGGAACACAAAGTTGCCCGGCTCCTTCAAGTCCATCGTCACGCACTTTCGCACGTCGTCGATCTGGCCGATTGCGCTGACGAGCAGCGTCGGCGGGATCACGATGCGGCTGCCGTCGGGCGATTTGAACTCGTTGTTCAGGCTGTCCTTGCCCGAGATAAACGGCGTGCCGTACGCGCTGGCGATGTCGCGGCAGGCCAGCGCGGCGCGGACCAGCGTTCCGAGTTCCTCGGGCCGGTCGGTGTTCCCCCAACAAAAATTGTCCAAGATCGCGATCCGGTCGGGATCGCCGCCGACGGCGACGCAATTGCGGATCGCCTCATCGATCGCGCTGGCGGCCATCCAGTAGGGGTCCAGGTCGCCGTAGCGCGGGTTCATGCCACAAGCGATCGCCAAGCCGCGGTTCGAGCCGAGCACGGGCCGAATCACGGCCGCGTCCGACGGCCCGTCGTCGGCCGCGCCCACAAGCGGCTTGATCACACTCCCGCCCTGCACCTCGTGATCGTATTGGCGAATCACCCATTCCTTCGAGCAGACGTTCCACGACGACAGGATGCGCCGCAGGGTTTCGTTGTAAGGAGCGTCCAAAGAGGAGGCAGTTGGCAGTTGGCAGTTGGCAGTAGTGGAAGTGGCAAACTTCTGGCTGGCCGGCCCTACTGCCAACTGTCTACCGCCTACCGCCTTGTAGACTGCCTTACGTACGACCGGCGGGCGGCCGTCGTGCAGGAAGCGCATGTCGAGGTCGCCGACCACGTGACCTTCGTACTTGAGCACGAGCCGGCCTGTGGGAACGAACTGGCCGATGACGGTCGCCTCGACCCCTTCGCTGGCGCAGAGTTGCGAGAACTCGGGCCAATTCGGTCCGGGCACGGCGAGGACCATGCGCTCCTGGGCCTCGCTGATCCAGATTTCGGTGTAGGACAGGCCGGCGTACTTGAGCGGCACTTTTTCGAGCCAGACCTCGGCGCCGATCGTCTCGCCCATCTCGCCGACGGCCGAGCTGAGCCCGCCCGCGCCGCAGTCGGTGATCGCGTGATACAGTCCGCGGTCGCGGGCCGCCAGGATGACGTCGAGCAGCATTTTCTCGGTGATGGCGTTGCCGATCTGCACGGCGCCGCCCGAAAGCTCGTCGGACTCGTGCGTCAGTTCGACCGATGAGAACGTCGCGCCGTGGATGCCGTCGCGCCCTGTCCGGCCGCCGACGGCGACGACCAGGTCGCCCGGTTGCGGCGCTTTCCGCGAGCACTCGCGAGGAATCAGGCCGACGTTGCCGCAAAACACCAGCGGGTTGCCGAGATAGCGTTCGTCGAAGTAGATCGCGCCGTTGACCGTCGGGATGCCCATGCGATTGCCGTAGTCGCGCACGCCGGCCACGACGCCTTTCATCACTCGCTTCGGATGCAGAACGCCGGGGGGAATCGCTGATTGCTGATTGTCGATCGGCGCCTGCTGTCCCAAATCCGGCGGCGCGAAGCAGAACACGTCGGTGTTCGCGATTGGTTTGGCGCCGAGGCCGGTGCCGATCACATCGCGGATCACGCCGCCCACGCCCGTGTTCGCGCCGCCGTACGGCTCGATCGCAGAGGGATGATTGTGCGTCTCGACCTTGAAGCAGACGTTGTACTTCTCGTCGAATCGCACGATGCCGGCGTTGTCCTCGAACACGCTCATGCACCAGTCGCGGTCCGGACCGAGCGCCCGGCGGACCTCTTGCGTGGCCGCGAAGACCGTCTCCTTCAGCATGTTCTCGAAGTGCTCGCGCCGCACCACGCGGCCGTCAGCGTCGAGTTCCTCGTAGTCGATGCGGCCCTTGAGCGTCTTGTGCGAGCAGTGCTCGGACCAGGTCTGAGCGATCGTCTCCAGCTCGGCGTCGGTCGGGTCGCGGCCGATCTCGCGGAAGTGTTTCTGAATCGTCTGCATCTCGACGAGGTTCAAGCTGAGCTGTCCGGTGCGACTGACTCGCTCAAGCTCCGAGTCGGTCATGGTGCGGATCGGAATGCGAATCACCTCGAGTCGATACGTGTGTACGTGCGCCACGAGATCAGGGGGAAGGGGACCCCAGACGACCTGTTCGATCGCGTCGTTCGCCAACACGCCGCTGGCGATTGGTTCGCGTGCGGCGTCGCCGACTGCGGTGAAAGTGTAGCGTCGAAACGTGCGCACGCGATCGACCGCGACGCCAAGCCGCCTGATTGCCTGCTCGACGCTGAGGGCGACGGGGTCCATGACGCCGGGCTTGAGCAGCACGTTGGCGATTGACGGCTGAGTGCCGCCGGCCGATTGCGGAACGGGGCACGCGCCGGAACGATCGGCGACGGCGAAGGACTCGATCACCGTGTCGGCGAGCAGTTCGCGGCCGATGCGTTCGGCGTCAGCCGGTCCCAAGCTTCCGTCGATGAGATAACCGCGTGCGAACCGCACGTCGGCGTGCGCGGCCAGACCCAGTTCGCGTATCTCGGCGGCGACACGGCCGCCCTCCAGATCCGGCTGGCCGGGCTTCGGAAACACAACTACTTGCCACGTCACGGAGTCACCTCGCTGTTCATCGCCTCACTCGGAATTCAGTTGCCAGTACAGTCCGACCCACGCACAGAGACCCAGTTGAATGAAGAGTGGGATGAGAAAGTGGACTTCGAGCGCCGGGACGAACTGCATCGCCAGCGCCGCGATCGCCAGGCCCGCCGCCACCACCTTTCGTATCCGCGACTCCGAAACGATCATCATGAAGATCACGGCGGCTACGGAGCCTACCATCGGTCCGATAAAGACCATGATGAACTCAGGGGTACGGATCATCGGTCACTCCCGACGTCGACCATCATCGCCCGCGAGCCGTTGCCGTTTGGAGCACGACTGATTCCAAAGCTGCAAGAGCTTCCGTGCGTCGCGCGACTCCAGCGCCCTGCGAAACTTGTGCAGCGTTCCCTCGTAGCTCGCCAGCGCATCGAGCAGTGGGCCGGCGTTCTCGATAAAGATGGCAGTCCATAGCTCGGGATCGCTCGCGGCAATGCGCGTCGTGTCGCGAAAGCCGGTCGCCACGACCTCATGGTATTTTTCCGGCAGTGCGACGGCCAGCGCGGCGGCGGCGAGGTGCGGCAGGTGGCTGGTGTGCGCCAGAGCCTGGTCGTGCGCCTCGGGCGACATCGTCAGCACTCGCGAGCCGAGCGATCGCCAGAACCCACTGACCGTCTCGGCCTCGCGGGCGCCGGTTCGTTCGGTCGGCGTCACGACGCAGACCCGGCCGACGAACAGGTCGGCCCGTGCCTCGGAAACGCCGCGATTCTCGGAGCCGGCCAGCGGATGCGCGCCGACGAAACGGACCCCGCGCGGCATCGCTCCGTCGAGCCGCTCGACAATCCGCCGCTTCGTGCTGCCCGCGTCGCTCAGCACCGCGTCGGCCGGGCAATGCGTGGCGGCCTCGCGCGCCTGCTCGGCGATCAGGTGGACCGGCGTGCAGAAGATAGTCAGCTCGGCATCGGCCACGCCACTGGCGAGCCGGGTGGTTCCGCAGTCGATCGCGCCGCGCCGGCGGGCCTGACCCAGCGACGCTGCCCGTCGCCCCACGCCGATCACTCGCCGCGCAATCTGCCGCTGTCTGACGGCCAGTCCGATCGAGCCGCCGATCAATCCGACGCCGACAATCGCTATCGTGTCAAATCTGGTGCGGTTGCTTGTCGCCACGGCCGGATTCTAAAGAAATCACTCGTGCCGGAAAATGCCGCCTGACTTGCGGTGGCGTCGCGCGGGAATATAATGCCCGCGAACGACGGTGAGTACTGCTGCACATTGAAAGGGGTCCGAATTCGTTTAACCCGCAGCCGCAGGCGAGGCATGGCCGGCGTTTGTTGTGCCTCGCCTGCGGCTGCGGGTTAAACGACCGAAGCCGACCGGCCGACGTCGCCGTTGGCCCGCGCAACGAAGGCCCTCGTCCGTAGCCGTCGTAGATTGGCCGCCATGCCTGCGTTCACGCACCACATTTTCATTTGTGCCAACACCCGATCGCCCGGTCATCCGCGTGGCTGCTGCGACCCGGCCGGCAGCGAATCGCTGCGCAATCTGTTCAAGGCGGAACTCAAGAAGCGCGGCCTGAACGGCGCCGTGCGAGCGAATAAGGCAGGCTGTCTCGACCAGTGCGAACACGGACCCAACCTCGTGATCTACCCGCAAGGAGTCTGGTACGGCCACGTCCGCCCGGAAGACGTGCCGCGCATCATCGACGAAACAATTGTCGCTGGCAGAATCGTCGACGATCTCGTGATCGCCGACGAGTGCTTGAACAACCCCGACTGTCCGCATCGGAGGAGGGTTGAGGATTGAGGGTCGAGGATTGAGGATAGAGCTTTTAGGGCAGTGCGGTGTCTCGTCTATCGTCAATCCTCTATCCTCAATCCTGCTCAACCAGGAGACCAACCATGTGGCGAGCAACTGTAGTTCTGATCGTGGCCGCGGGAACGCTGAGCGTGCTGGGGTCGAGCGCGGCGGTCAGCCAGGTTGGCCGGGCCAAGGACCTCGATCGGCAACACTCCGAAATCCTCAAGGACTTCGCGTCGCGGGCGCACAAGCTGGCGCTGCAGTACCAACAGGCCGGCTCGTACGACAAGGCCAAGGAAACGCTCGACCTCATCCTGAAAGTCGCCCCCGAAGACGCCCCGGCCAAGACGCTGCTGGAGAAGATCAGCAAGCAGGAACTGTCTGAGAACAAGAAGGTGCTGAAGGTAATGGCCAATCAAACCTGGCAAAACACCGGCCTGGCCGTGCAAGAAGGCAAGCCGGTCGCGATCGAAGTGAAGGGCGAATGGGTGTTCAAGATGACTCGTACTGTCGGGCCGGAGGGGCTGGAAATGCCCGACGAGATGAAGCGGTTTCCTCTCGGCGCGTTGATCGGCGTGATCGCCGGCGACGAAGGCGGGGCCGCTGCGGGCAAGAAGGCCAAGCAGCAGGAACGCGATCTCAATCGGCCCTTCTTGGTCGGCGGCGAAAAGGTCTTCACGCCCAACGCCACCGGCGTCCTGTTCCTGAAGATTCACGACACGGAAGAGAGTGACAACCAAGGCCAACTCACCGTGACAATCTCGGGCCAAGTCCGCGAGCTGTGAAATTGGGTCCACCGTGTCGTCTGGGCCGCGACGGCCAAGGTCACCGAGGCCCCGAGCCATGCAACTCCTCTGTGTCCTCTGTGCCTCTGTGTTTCCACGTTTTTTTCTCCACGGTTTTCATCTCGATACCACCACACGTTCGCCTGCCGCACAACGAAGTTGCGACACGGCGCTGCCGTCGCGCATGGCGATCTCGAGCAATCCACTGCTGCCGATGAGCGACACCAAGGCGCCGGAGGCCGCATCGCAGTAGGTGCGCGCAAGCGGTGCGGCAGTTCCCGCACAGATGACCCGCGCTGTAGGCGATGGATTCGGCGGCAAGTCGGCGGCGGCTATGTTCGTGATCAGGTTGCCGAAGCGATCAACCGACAGGACTTCACCGCACAGTTCGTCGGCCGTTCGTACAACCGCCGGCCACGGAAACGTCGTCCAATCAGGCGTGGCAGGACCAAGTTCCGCGGGGCACGCGCCGCGACTCAAGTTAGCCGCCACAGGGGCGAGGATGTCGCGCCCGTGAAAGGTCGTCGACACGGTCGGCCGCCAGAACCGCGGCTCTGCGAGGACGAACCGGTTCACGGCTGGCGCCTCGCGGGCCACCCAGCTCAGCACGCCGTTGTCGGGAGCGAGAAACACCTGGCCGTGCATCTCGACGCACAGCAGCCGTCGCGCGCCGCCGACCCCGGGATCGACCACAACGACGTGGATCGTCGCCGGCGGGAAGTGGCGGAACACTTCCCACAGGCACAGCGCCGCCTCGCGAACATTCTGCGGAGCGATCTCGTGCGAGACATCCACCAGCCGCACGTCCGGCGCGATGCCGAGTATCGTCCCTTTCATCGCGGCAACGTACGAACCGCGGGTTCCAAAGTCGGTCGTGAGCGTGACGATCGCGGGTTTCATGAATGCGGCAGATTATACCGCACGCGGCAGGTTTGGCTCGTTTCACGCGGAGCCGCAGGCGACAGGAGACGCACAATCCCAGACATGTGCTGCCGGCGCCTTCGGCTCGGCGTTAAACGAAAACGTCTCATTGATGCTATCGGGGCTATCGGCAACACAGATAGACAGCGCACATCGGACGAAGGTACGATTGTTTCGCCTGCCATCGTTATGAGTAGCCGTGTCCGCCTACCTTGCCGTTAGTCGCTTTACGAGAGTCGCCTGACTGATTGTTGCCATGAGTGTGCTCGTCCAGTGCGGTCGTTGCCGCGCCAAGTTCCGGGTCCCGTCCGAGTCGCTGGGGGGCACGATCGTGTGCCCCAACCCCGACTGCCGCAAGCGTCTCGGAATACCGGCCGGTGCGAAGGCGGCTGGCCGCCCGCGCAGTGCGGCGAGGGCCGTTCGAACCTCGGCGCCCGATTTACCCAAGGTCCGCACTCAACCGTCGGCACTGCCGGGTTCACATGATCAGCGGCCCACCAATACGGACTCGCGCAGGGTTCGTGGGCGCCGGTCGGCGGCGGCGACGGCGCGAAAATGGGTCGCGTGGGCCGCCGCCCTGGCCCTGCTGCCGGCGCTCGCCGGCGGGCTATTGTTAATGAAGGACGATCCGAAGCCCGTCGTTACCGGTCTCGGCTCGGCAGTGGCCGCCGCAGAACCTGCCGACGATAGCTTTGCCAAGACCATCCGTCCGTTCTTCGTCAAATACTGCAACGACTGCCATGGGGCGGAGAATCCCAAGGGCGACGTGGCGCTCCACGACCTGGCGGCCGACACGAAGCTAAGCGCCGACCGAGACAAGTGGGAGTTGGTGCTCGATATGATCGAATCGCACACCATGCCGCCCTCGAAGAAACCTCAGCCGCCGGCGGAACAGCGCAAGGCCGTCGTCCGATGGTTACAGGCGGGAATCTACCACGTCGACTGCACGATCGACCACAACCCCGGCCGCGTCACGATCCGTAGACTCAATCGAACGGAGTACAACAACACCGTTCGCGACCTCGTCGGCGTGAACTTTCGCCCGGCCGACGACTTTCCGTCCGACGACGTCGGCGAGGGGTTCGACAACATCGGCGATGTGTTGTCGATCTCGCCGCTGCTTCTGGAAAAATACCTGGACGCGGCCGAAAAGATTGCCGAAACGGCGATCGTCGGCGGCGACGACTCGAAGGCCCCGCGACACCGCCGCGACGGCAAGCGACTTGCGCACGACGGCGGCGTCCGGCTCGGCGACAACGGCGTCCACGTGTTGTTCTCCAACGGCCATGTGGCGGCGAAGTTTCTGTTTCCTCGCGATGGCGAGTACATCCTGCGGGCCGAGGCCGGCGCACAGCAGGTCTTGCCGGAACTCGCCCAGATGGAGTTCCGACTCGACGGACAGAAACTCACGGTGTTCAAGGTCGAGGCCGACGAGAACGGTCTGGACGAGTACGACATCCGCATTCGCGTCGAGAAGGGGACTCGCGAGTTTGCCGCGGCGTTCACGAACGACTTCCACGACGAGAAGGCCCCCGAATACCGTCGCGACCGCAACCTGTTCATCGCCTCGCTCGAAGTGATCGGTCCCGTCGATATCGAGGCCGACAAGCTGCCCGACTCGCACAAGCAGATTGTCGCCTGCCGACCCGACAAGACGCGCGGCGTGCGGGAATGCGCGAGAGATATTCTCCAGCGGTTCGCGACCCGCGCTTTCCGCCGCCCCGCAACGCCCGACGAGGTCGAGTCGTTCGTCCGCCTGGTTGAGTTGGCGGTCGCCGAGGGCGACAGTTTCGAGCGAGGCGTTCAGGTCGCGGTCGCCGCGGTGCTGGTCTCGCCGCACTTCCTGTTTCGGGTCGAGCGTGATGCGCCGGCGACGGGCGGCGACCAGTCGATTCGATCGTACGAGCTGGCCTCGCGACTCTCGTACTTTCTCTGGAGCACGATGCCGGACGATCAACTGTTTGCGTTGGCCGCGAGCGGCGAATTGGCCAACGAGTCGACGCTTCGCCAGCAAGTCCGCCGCATGATCGGCGACGAGCGGGCGTCGTCGCTCGCACACAACTTCGGCGGCCAGTGGCTCAATCTGCGCACGCTCGAGGATATCACTCCCGACCCGTCCCAGTTCACAGACTGGTCGGCCGAGCTGCGCGACGCGATGCGGCGTGAAACGGAACTCGTCTTTGAAGAGGTCGTGCGGCAGGACGGCAGTATCGTCGACTTCATCGCGGCCGACTACACGTTCGTCAACGAGCGGCTTGCGCGGCACTACGGGCTGACCGACATCACCGGCGACGAGTTCCGCAAGGTGTCGCTCGCCGGTACGCCCCGAGCCGGAGTGCTCACGCACGCCAGCATTCTGACCCTCACCTCGAACCCGACCCGCACATCGCCAGTGAAACGCGGCAAATGGATCATGGAGAACATCCTCGGCACGCCGCCGCCGGAGCCGCCCGCCGAAGTGCCCGATCTCGAGGAGACTCGCAAGGCGACGCCGAATGCGTCGCTTCGCGAGCAACTCGAACTGCACCGAAAGGACCCGAACTGCGCCGTGTGCCACGAGCAGATGGATGCGCTCGGATTCGGCTTCGAGAACTTCGACGCGATTGGACGCTGGCGCGACGCCGACGGCCAGTTCCCGATCAACGCATCCGGCGCGCTCCCTGGCGGCGAGTCGTTCAAAACGCCCCCCGAACTGATCAAGATACTCAGCGCGCGGCGCGACGACTTCGCCCGCGTCATGACCGAACGCATGCTCACCTACGCACTCGGCCGCGGACTGGAGTTCTATGATCGCTGCGCGGTCGATAAGATAGTCGAGGCCTTGGAGAAGGCCGATTACCGGTTTGCGACGCTTGTGACCGAAATCGTGCTCAGCCGTCCGTTTCGGATGCGACGTCCCGAAGGAGGGAAATCATGACGAAGCGACTCGATCGCCGCACATTTCTGCGAGGCGTAGGCGCCACGATGGCCCTGCCTCTGCTCGATTGCATGACGCCGGCCACGGCCCAGGCGGCCGCCGGTGCGGCAGGCCAAGCCCCGGTGCGCATGGCGTTTATCTTCTTTCCCAACGGCGCGATCATGCCGTCGTGGAAGCCAACGGGCGAAGGCACACAGTACGAACTTTCCGAAACGCTCGCGCCGCTCGCGAAGATCAAAGATCACTTCAACGTCATCACCGGTCTTGCGCAAGACAACGGCCGCGCCAAGGGCGACGGGCCGGGCGACCACGCTCGGTCGGCTGCATCGTTTCTGACCGGCGCTCATCCGGTGAAGACTTCGGGGGCCGACATTCGCGTCGGCGTCTCGGCCGATCAACTGGCCGCCGAGAAGATCGGCGACAAGACGAAGCTTCCGTCGCTCGAACTGGGGATCGAGCCGGGCCGGCACGCCGGCAGTTGCGACTCGGGCTACAGTTGTGCGTACTCGAACACGATTGCCTGGAAGACGTCGACCACGCCCGTAGCCAAGGAGATTCAGCCGCGGCTGGTTTTCGAGCGATTGTTCGGCGGCCCGACGGACCAGCGCAAGCTGCGGCGCGACTTGTATCGTAAGAGCATTCTCGACCTGGTCGCCGCCGATGCGAACCGACTCAAGGCGGAACTCGGTCAGGCCGACCAGCGCAAGATCGACGAGTACTTCACCGGCGTGCGTGAACTGGAACAACGGATCGCCAAGGCCGAGAACGACGCCAAGGAGCAGAAGCCAGACATCGAGATCCCACTGCAGCCGCCCCGCGACATGCAGGAGCATATTCGGCTGATGTACGAGCTGTTGACCCTGGCGTTTCGCGCCGACATCACGCGAGTCGCCACGTTCATGGTCGGCAATGAGGGTAGCAACCGCAGCTATCCGATGGTAGGGGTCAACGCGGGCTGGCACCAAATCTCGCACCACCAAAATGAAGAAGACAAGGTCGCACAGCTTCGCAAGATCGACCTGTTCCACACCCAGCAACTGGCCGGCTTCCTGGAAAAGTTGCAGTCGATTCAAGAAGGCGACCGCACGCTGCTCGACAACTCGATGATCTTGTACGGCAGCGGCCTGAGCGACGGCAACCGGCATTGGCACCACGATCTGCCCGTCGTGCTCGCCGGCCGCGCGGGCGGCGCGATCCAGACCGGCCGGCACATCAAATTGGCCGGCGAAGTGCCGCTCAACAACCTATTCCTCTCGATGCTCGATCGCGTCGGCGCCACCGGCATCGACTCGTTCGGCGACAGCACCGGTCGGCTTAAGGAACTCGATTCCTAGCGCCGCGCGCGGATGTCCGCCTACTCCCACCCCCGACTGTCACACTGCACACCCGATGAGAACCACCCATTTGATGCTCACGAGCGTCGCACTGTCTTGCATTCTCTCGCCAACCGCCGTCTCGGCCGCCGACTGGCCGCAGTTTCGTGGGCCGACCGGTCAGGGGCACTCCGCCGAACGCGGGCTGCCGCTCGAATGGAGCGAGGCGAAGAACATCGCGTGGAAGACGCCGATCGCTGGACTCGGCTGGTCGTCGCCTGTGATTCGCGGCGATCAGATCTGGCTCACCACGGCGACCGACGAAGGCCATTCGCTGCGAGCGGTCTGCGTCAGCCGATCGGACGGCAAGGTCGTCCACGACGTTGAAGTGTTTCGCAAGGATGATCCTGGCAAGATTCATGCGAAGAACAGCCATGCGTCGCCCACGCCGATACTTGAAGACGACCGCGTCTATGTCCATTTCGGCGCGCACGGCACCGCGTGCCTCGACACCAGCGGCAAGGTTCGCTGGAAGACTGAACTCAAGTACTATCAGCGCCACGGCCCTGGCGGCTCGCCCGCTTTGTTCGACGACCTCATGATCATCAGTTGCGACGGCTTCGACTCGCAGTACGTCGTCGCGCTCGACAAGCACACCGGCGAGATCCGCTGGAAGAAGGAGCGAGCAGGCAAGCACGCTTACTCGACTCCGCTTGTCATCGACGTTGCCGGAACGCCTCAGGCGATCAGCACGGGCGGCGACCGCGTCGTGGCGTACAATCCGCGGACCGGCGACGAGATTTGGTCGTCGCGCTACGTCGGCTATTCGTGCGTGCCGCGGCCGGTCTACGGCCACGGGCTCGTCTTCATCTGCTCAGGGTTCGACGAGCCGTGGCTCTGGGCCATTCGGCCCGACGGCGGCGGCGACGTCACCGACTCGCACGTCGGCTGGAAGCTGTCGCACGGTGCGCCGCTCAATCCGTCGCCTCTGCTCGTCGGCGACGAGCTATACATCGTCAGCGACAATGGCATCGGCAGTTGCCTCGACGCCAAGACCGGCGAGCGGCACTGGCGCGAGCGAATCGGCGGGAACTTCTCTGCCTCACCGCTCTTTGCCGACGGTCGAATCTACTTCCTGAACGAAACCGGTCAGGCCACGACGATTGCACCCGGCCGCGAGTTTCACAAACTGGCCGTCAGCCAGCTCCCCGGCCGTACGCTCGCGTCGATGGCTGTATCCGACGGGGCAATCTTCCTGCGCACCGACACCCATCTGTATCGCATCCAGGAGCAACGCTGATTGCCGTTTTTTGTTGCCGGTGCGCCGGGTTAGAATTGTCGCGGTCTCATCGGTGGCCAGATGCAATGAACTGTCTCATCAAATACAAGGCGCTATCCGCCACTGTCTCCGTCGCAGTCGTCGGAGCCTGCATCGCATGCCTGCACTGTGCGCGCGCCGCCGCCGACGAGAAAGATCCGACGGCGGCCGAGTTCTTCGAGCGCAAGATTCGGCCCGTGCTGGCCGAACACTGCTACGAATGCCACTCGGCCCAGACCAAGAAGGCCAAGGGCGGCCTGCGGCTTGACACACGCGAGGGGATTCGCAAGGGCGGCGAGTTGGGTCCGGCAGTCGTGCCGGGCAATGTCGACGAAAGCCTGCTCATGGAGGCCATCCGCTACGAAGGGCTGAAGATGCCGCCGCGCGGCAAGTTGCCGACGGCCGTGGTCGCCGACTTCGAGCAGTGGATCAAGAACGGCGCGGCCGACCCGCGCGAGAATGCCGCAGCCGCGCAGCAACCGACCGTCAAGCCAAGCGACGGCGACGCCGTTTGGGCGTTCCAGTCGCCCAAGAAACACGATCCGCCCGCGGTGAAGAATGCTGCGTGGCCGCAGGGCGACGTGGACCGTTTCATTCTCGCCAAGCTCGAGGCGAACAACATGCGGCCAAGCGTCGATGCCGAACGTGCCACGCTGCTGCGTCGCGTGTACTTCGATCTGATCGGGCTGCCTCCCTCGCCGCAGGAACTCGACGCCTTCGTGAACGACAACGAGTCGGGCGCGCTCGAACGAGTCGTCGACCGGCTGCTCGAATCGCCGCAGTTTGGCGAGCGGTGGGGCCGGCACTGGCTCGATGTCGCCCGGTTCGCGGAGACATCGGGCGGCGGCCGCTCGCTGATGTTTCCCGACGCCTGGCGCTACCGCGACTACGTCATCGAGGCGTTCAACTCGGACCGGCCCTACGATCAGTTCATCCGCGAGCAGATCGCCGGCGACCTGCTCGCTCACTCCACGCCCGCCGAGCGCGAACGGCAACTCGTCGCCACGGCGTTCCTCATGCTGGGGCCGACTAACTACGAACGGCAGGACAAGGACATCCTCGAGATGGACGTGATCGACGAGCAGCTCGACACGATGGGCAAAGCGATTCTCGGCCTGACGGTCGGCTGTGCCCGTTGCCACGACCACAAGTTCGACCCGATTCCGACTCGCGACTACTACGCGATGGCTGGAATCATGAAGAGCACTCGCACGCTGATCCACGACAATGTGTCGCGCTGGGTCGAGCAGCCGCTGCCGATGGAACCGGCGTTGGAGGCGACTGTGAAGCAGCACGAGGGCGCGGTTGCCGCGATCAAGAATCAGATCAAGCTCGCCAAAGACGCCGAGAAAAAAACAACAAAGCCGGTCGCCGCCACGTCCGACCGATCGCCTATCGTCGCGGCCGAACTGCCAGGCATCGTCGTCGACGACGCACAGGCAAAGCGCGTGGGGTCGTGGAAGGACTCCATGTTCACCAATCATTTCGTCGGCGCGGGCTACGTCTACGACGACCGTAGCCAGAAGGGCGAGAAGACGCTTACGTTCCAGCCGGAATTCACCAAGTCGGGCCGGTACGAAGTCCGACTGGCGTATGTTCCATACGCAAACCGGGCCACGAACACGCCTGTGCGGATCTTTCACGCCGACGGCGATCAAAGCGTGCACGTGAACCAGCGCGAGACGCCGCCGATCGACGAGCGATTCGTGTCGCTCGGTACATTCCGGTTCGAGGAGGGCAGTCAGTGGTTCGTCATGCTCTCGACCGAAGGGGCCAACGGTCACGTGGTCGGCGACGCCGTACAGTTCATTCCAGAAGGTGAGGCGGCCCAGGCGGCGGCCTCGGAAAAAGAGCCGAACAAGCCAGCCGGCGACGCCGCCGCGCCCAAGGCGCCTGACATCAAGACGCTCGAAGTCGAACTCAAGAAGCTCACGGAATCAGCACCGAAGCGGCCGATGGCGATGGCGCCGGCCGAGGCCGACAAGATCGGCGACATTTCGATCTCGATCCGCGGCAACTTCCACACGCCGGGCGAGCGGGCGCCGCGCGGCTTCATTCGAGCGGCCACGTTCGGCACGCCGCTCGACGTTCCTGCCAACGAGAGCGGCCGGCGGGAACTGGCTGCATGGCTCACCAGCCGCGATAACCCACTGACGGCCCGCGTCATGGTCAATCGCGTCTGGCATCACTTGTTCGGCGTCGGCCTGGTGCGCACCACCGACAACCTTGGCAGCGTAGGCGAACGGCCGTCTCATCCAGAATTGCTCGACTACCTGGCCGTGCGGTTTATGGACGACGGATGGTCGGTGAAGAGGCTCGTGCGGCTGTTGGTTCTTTCGCGAGTGTATCAGCAATCGAGCGAGGCGGCAGGCAGCAGGCAGTTGGCAGTAGGGAACGAGCAAACTTCCTCTTCTGATCCGGAGAACCGACTGTTCGGGCGGCAGAACCGCCGTCGGCTCGAGGCCGAAGCGATTCGCGATGCGATCTTGAGCGTGTCCGGCGAACTCGATCGCTCCGCGGGCGGGCCGACAATCAAGGCGGGCACAACCAAGGAGTTGGGCTACGTGTTCGACGATTCGCGCCGCAGTGTGTACACGCCGGTGTTGCGCAACCGGCTGCTGGACTTGTTCGAGGTGTTCGACTTCGCCGATCCGAACATTGTGTTGGGCCGGCGCAACGTCAGTACTGTATCGACGCAGGCGCTTTACTTGATGAACCACCCGTTCGTCATGGACCAAGCTGCCGCGGCGGCGCGACGGACGGTTACCGGCGACGACCCCGACGACGCGGCCCGCGTGGACCGCGCCTACCGCACGGCGCTCGGCAGGCTGCCGACGCCCGGCGAACGCCGCACCGCAGTCGACTTCCTGCGTGCGGCCTCCGGTTCCCAGGCAGCCGATGACCAGCACGCAGCGTGGGCGCAGCTCTATCAGGCGTTGTTCGCGTGCATTGATTTCAGGTACGTTGATTGAGGCACTTGCGAGGCAGAACATCATGCGTGCACCGTTTCCAGCCTGTCCACGTCGCGAGTTCTTGAAATCCACCGCCTGCGGCTTCGGCTATCTTGCCTTGGCAGGCTTGGCTGGCGAGGCGTCGGCGGCTACGACTCCGTTGGCATCGAGATCGCCGCACTTCCAACCGCGAGCCAAGCGGGTGATCTTTCTCTTCATGCAGGGTGGACCCAGTCACGTCGATTCCTTCGACTACAAGCCGCGGCTCGAATCGGACGACGGCAAGATGCTGGATTTTGACGACGCGCGAACGCTCGCCAAGACGCGCAAGATTGTCCCGCACCGCGTTATGAAGTCGCTATGGAAATTCGACCAGCACGGCCAATCCGGCCGGTGGATCTCATGGCTGTTCCCGAACATCGCGCGCCATGCGGACAAGCTGTGCGTGCTGAACGCCATGCACACCGAGGGCATCGCGCACGGGCCGGCCACGCTCTTCATGCACACCGGGTCGATCAACCTCGTCCGGCCGTCGGTTGGTTCCTGGGTTACGTACGGACTCGGCACCGAGAATCAGAATCTACCGGGCTTCGTTACGATCAGCCCCTCGATGGGCAACGGCGGCCCACGCAATTGGAGCAACGCCTTTCTGCCGACTGTATACCAAGGCACGGCGATCGGTCGCGCGGGCATCCCAGCGACCGAGGCGACGATCCGCAACCTGACCAACGATCGACTGGCGAGCGCCGACCAGCGACGTCAGTTCGACTTGCTTCAGGCGATCAATGCGGAGCAACTACGGCGAGCGACGGGCGACGCCGAGTTGGAAGCGGTGATCAGTTCGTACGAACTCGCCTTTCGCATGCAAGCGCACGCGCGCGGAATCCTCAACCTGGCGGGCGAATCGAAGGAGACGTTGGCACTGTATGGCATCGGCGAGAAGGCGACAGAAAACTATGGACGCCAGTGCCTATTGGCGCGGCGGTTGGTCGAGGCGGGCGTGCGCTACGTGCAAGTGAACTACGGCGACAATACCGACAATCCCGCGTGGGACCAGCATTCCAACCTGCCCAAGCACGCCGACCACGCCCTGGCGGTGGACAAGCCCGTGGCCGGGTTGCTTCAGGATCTCGCTCAGCGCGGGTTGCTCGACGACACGATTGTCTGGTGGGGCGGCGAGTTCGGCCGCACACCATACGCGGAGAAAAACGGCACCGGCCGCGACCACAACCCCGACGGCTTCACGGTCTGGCTTGCGGGCGGGGGCGTCAAGTCCGGCATCGCCTTCGGATCGACCGACGACTTCGGTCATCACGCGATCGTCGACAAGGTCCACATGCACGACCTGCACGCGACGATCCTGCACCTGTTGGGCCTCGACCACGAACGCCTGACCTATCGCTACGACGGCCGCGACTTCCGCCTCACCGACGTCGCCGGCCGCGTGGTGCACGAGATCGTCGGGTAGGCTGGGTGCGTTCGAGGTTACGATAAGGATCATATCCTGTAGAACTCCGTCACCATGTCCGCGAGCCGCTTCATCCTGGGATCATCGGCCTCACCGACCGTAGAGTATTCATGGTGGATGAAATCCAGGTCAAGTTGGCCGCGATTGGCGGCCAACAGTCTTTCGATGTCGGCCTGGTCTTGGGTTCGCCATGCAATCAACTTGGTGAGGATAAGCCCCTCGGCCGACGCGACGCGAATCGACCCAAGGTCACCAGACTCCAGACGGGCGTGATCGATGACATGTTGATAGAGCGGAATCACAGGCTTGAGCCAATCCACACGAACTCCGTGACAGGTCAGTACGGCCACGTGTTCGGTGTTCCAGCGCCGGATGACTTCGCTCTGGTCGATCTGCACTCCCGTCGCCGCCAGATCATCGAGAATACGCGGCAGGACAACCTGTGGGATTGCGACGATGAAGTCGAGATCCTCCGTGGCGCGAATCTGGCTGCGAATCCCCGTCGCCACGCCGCCAATCAGAGCGTACTGCACACCGTGGTTTTCGAAGCAACGAGCGATTTCCCGCGCCGCCAGTTCGAGCGGCTCAGGCAACCATTGGGCTTCATCCACTGCCATAGTGCCTTGCCATTTCGTGCAAATGCTCTTTCAATCGCTGATGCCGTTGTTCGCGAAGGCGTTCGTTCGCCTCAAAGTTCTGGCTGTTTCCGCCGAGTGCCCTGCAGGCCCGCGTCATGCGCCCGATCGCCCGCAGGCGCTCCGACACGGACATTCGCCGACACGCCTCAGCCTCGTCGTACAGTTTGTCCGCCTCGTTGGGGAATTGAACAGGCAGATTCATGGTCATTCCGATCGTGGCTTGGGCGTCGCCGTCTCTTGATCTGATCTTCGCACAGGAACCGAATGCGGTAAATGCCGGGGCGTCTAGGAGCCGTCGAGCCAGGTGCCCGCTGAATGAACGCAAAGTCGCCCAGACCGCTGCTGTCGCACTTGCGCCCATTTCGCGGATTCATCCGATATACACTGCTCGCGGTCGTGTATGGTGCATTCGATGCCGGGAGACAGTAGCCCGAAGCGCAAGCGAGGAAGTGCTTTCAGTTCCTCGCTTGCGCTTCGGGCTACTGTCAGAATCATCCGCGGCCAGTATAATGGGCGACCACGAGCGCATCTCCCGGCACAGAGCAGGGGGTGAGGGAGATCACGCCGTGCCCGCAAACGAAGAACCGAACCGCACGCCCGATGATTCCGCAGCCCTGCGCAAGTGGATGGACCCCATCGCCGACCGGTTCGACGCCGCCTGGCAAGCAGCCCTGCAGGCTGGCCCGCCGCCGATCATCGACGACTTCCTCGGCGAGCACCCGGAGCCAAGCCGCTCCGCGCTGCGTCGCGAACTGGAGCAGGTCGACCGCGAATACCGCGAGCGACTGGCCGCCGCTGGCGAAGGTCAGGTGTCCCAGCCTGAGACGCGCTCCTGCCGCCGCGGCGTTTCTCCCTCGCCCCGCTTGCGGGGAGAGAGCCGAGGTGAGGGGTCTTCCGGCGGCGGGCCGGCCGACTCACCAACCTTCCACCGCCCCAAACCCGCGCCCGCCGCATCCGCTGCCCACACTGCTCCAGCCCGATCCAACTGGTCGATGACCGCCCCGACGAAGTGCTCTGCCCGTCGTGCGGCAGCTCGTTTCGGCTGCGCGACACGCGGCTCACTTCGACGGTTGCCCAGATGCGGCAGATGGGCAAGTTCCAGCTCCTGGAGCGGCTCGGACTGGGCGCGTTCGGCGCGGTGTGGAAGGCCCGCGACGCGGTGCTGGACAAGGTCGTGGCCCTGAAGATTCTGCACGCCGGCCTGTTCGAATCGCCGGCCGACCGCGAGCGGTTCTTTCGCGAGGCCCGCGCGGCCGCCAACCTGCGGCATCCGGCCATCGTCACCGTCCACGAAGTGGCCGAACTCGAAACCGAATCGGGCAAGCTGCCCGCAATCGTCCGCACCCCGCGTGCTTGGGGAAGTACATCGTTCCAGTGGGCTTGCAGCCATTGACAAGCAGAAACACCATGCGTGACTTGATCATATCCCCGTCAACGCCGTGAATCTATCCGGTTCAGAGCGTGCGACCGCCTCGGCGAGGGGGTTGTTGATTTACAGGCCCCGAGGTCATCGGGGCGTGGTTCCCCTTTGAGTGGCGCCTCGGTGCGGAGCTTGTGGGCACGTTGCGGGAGTTCGTCCATGTTGCCCGGCGGCTCAAAGTGGCAACGAATGTCTCGTTCGATGATGGAACCGTTTCGCAGCCATCTTTGATCAACCGAATCTCGCGGCCGGGGTAGTAGATGAAGCTGGCCGGGAGCGGGGTATAGCCGACCTCCGGCCGTCCACAATGACCAACGGGCCTCCCTGGTCATTCAGATTCGTGCGAATGTTCATTCGGCGCACAGCGTCGCTCTTCAAAGCAAGGCAGATGGCCCACGCGAAAACTATCGCAAGCGCCCAGCCAAGGAGGTTTCGAATGATCGGCCGCCGGAGGTTTCCGCGAGGCGCCTGCTTCATGCCGGCTTTCGATTGGAACTTGAGCATATCCGGCCACGCTCCTTGGATGGTGCGACCGTTCGCGCAGTTTCTGTCAGATTGCCTGAGCCTTCGCGACCTGACAGTCTTTGCGTTTTCGCCGTTCAGCCCATCAGGTCGCGGCGAGACTCTGTCGGAAGGCACAAAGGTCTGTGACGGAGAGATTGCCGCCGCACAGGAGCAAGACGATCTGGTCGTCCGGTTGGAACTGGCCGCGATGGCGTTCGGCCGCGGCGAGACAGCAGGCGGCTGCCGGCTCCGTGAGGAGTTTGGTGCGCTCGAGGATCCGGATCATGGCCCGCACCGTCGCAGCGTCGTCCACGACGGCGACTTCCCTCACCAACCGCTGGACGTGTGTCATTGTGAACTCCGAGACCTTCGGCGCGCCTAGCGTCCGGGCAATCGAGGTGATCGCGGAAAGCTCCACCAGTTTGCCGGCCGCCAGGCTTTGCGCCATCGCGTCGGCGCCATGCGTCTCGACGCCGATCACCTCCATTGCGGGACTTATCGCGCACATGGCCGTGGCCACGCCGGTAATCAGTCCGCCACCGCCGATGCTGATGTAGACGCGCGTCGCGCTTGGTAGATCTTCCAGTATCTCGAGGCCGATCGTGCCTTGACCCGCGGCGACCAGCGGGTCATCAAACGGATGGATCATCACGCGCCCCGCGTCGGCGAGTCGCCGCGCCTCGTCGAACGCCGCCTTGATGTCGGGTACGAGCACAATGTCGGCCCCGTAGCCGCGCGTGGCGTCCAGGTAGTTCTGCGGCGTCGTGGCCGGCATCGCGATTGTGGCCTGGATGCCAAGCTGCTTCGCCGCGAACGCGACGCCTTGCGCGTGATTACCACCGCTGATCGCCACCACGCCGCGGGCTCGCTCAGCAGGCGAGAGCGACAGCATCTTGTTGAATGCACCACGCGGCTTGAACGAGCCGGTTTTCTGCAGGCATTCCAGCTTCAAGTACACGCGAGTGCCGAGGTGTTCGCCAAGCGAGGCAGAGCGCACGAGCGGTGTCCGGTGCACCAGGCCGCGTAGCCGCCGCTGAGCCTGGCAGATCATTTCCAACGAGATTGTCTGGCGCATGTACTGCGGCCGGTCCCGACGGAAGGAATGAGTTACACCACGACGGTACACGCCTACTTCTTGAGCGTCTGCCGGAACAGGGCCTGCATCTCTTTCCATGAGCCTTCGTCGGCCGCCTTGTCGTACTTCATGCCGGGATTGTTGTGCTTGTCGGCGTCGGGGACGGTGAAGCTGTGCTTGGCCCCGCGGTAAGAGATGAAGTCGTATTTCGCATCGCCCTTGTCCAACGCATCGCGGAACGCCTTGATGGACGCATCCGGAATGAACGAGTCGTCGGCGCCGTGACACACGAGAATACGGGCCTTGATCTGTTTCACTTCGGCATCGGTCGGGGTCGGCAGCGAACCGTGGAAACTGACCGCCGCCTTGATGTCTGCGCCCGAGAACGCCAACTGCAGCGCGGTCGAGCCGCCGAAACAGTAACCGATCACCGCCAATCGCGTTTTGTCGCACTGCGGATGACTCTTGAGCACGTCGAGTGCCGCGGTCGCCCGCTTCCGCCAATCGGCCACGTTGGCTCGCACCTTTCCTGCCATCTGACCGGCTTCTTGCGGGTGCGCTGCGGTTTTCCCCTCGCCGTACATGTCGGCGGCGAGCGCAATGTAGCCAAGCTCCGCAAGCTGTTCGGCCCGCGACCGCGCGTAGTCGTTCAGGCCCCACCACTCATGCACGACCAAGACACCGGGCCGCGCCCCGTCGATTGAATCGTCCCACGCCAGAAAGCCGTGGCAGTCGACGTCGCCGTGCTTGTACGTCATTTTCTTGGACTGCACGCCGGCGTGAACGGCCGTTGACGAGACTATCACGCATGTGAACAAGGACAGGATGCGAAGCATGTTGCCCCCTTTTAGAAAAATGGCTTGCCGCAAGTCCCCTGGACCAGTCGCCATGATAACGCCACCGGTCTGCAAAGCCGAGCGCCACGCGCGATAGCGCATTCTAGGCGTCGCGCGACCGAGTCGGCGTCTGGCGGAGTTCGCGCGATTCCGTCGCGACGCGGTACCGCTCGCCCAACCATCGACCCAGATCGACCGCTCGACACCGTTGCGAACAGAACGGCGGCAGCGACCGCGGCTCGCCATCGCGAAGCGGCTTGGCGCAGATTGGGCAGGTGCAGCTACTCATGAGGCTTGGATTTCTTGGCCGGCTTGTCCGAACCCGTGGACTTGTCGGTCGCCGGCGGCGCGGCGGCCTTCTTGTCGGCCTCGGCAGCCTTCTTGTACGACTCGCTGCGATAGTCGGTGACGTAGAACCCGGAACCCTTGAAGAGAATGCCGGCGCCCGTACCAATCAGTCGGCGAAGCCTCGACTTCTTGCACTTCGGGCATTTCCTCTTGGCAGATTCGGTAATGCTCTGGAACAACTCGAAACGATAGTCGCACGAGTCGCAAACGTAGTCGTACGTGGGCATGCGTTCCTCCGGGCCGCGATTATGCGAGGCAGAACACCACAGGTCGCTTGGGTGCTCGGCTCGAAACCGAACCGACACACCGGCGCGGTCGCTAGGCCGCGTTGTCGGGCGCGGCCGGCTTCGACACGATAACCTTGGCCGGCCGAATCACGCGGTCGTGCAGAGTATAGCCTTTTTCGAGCACCTGTAGAACGGTTCGTTCAGGCTTGTCGGAGCACGGCTGCTCCAAGACGGCTTCGTGCGCAGACGGATCAAACGCCAATCCGTCGGCCGCGATCGGCTGCACGCCGTGTCGCGCGAGAACGCCCTGCAGTTGCTGGTGTACCAGGCGAATGCCGTCGAGCAACCCGTTGGGCGCGGCGGACGGGCCCGCCGATTGAATCGCGCGTTCCAGGTTGTCGACGACCGGCAACAGGTCGGCGATGAATGACTGCGAGGCAAACCGCCGCGTTCCTTCCAACTCTTTTTGGATGCGTTTCTGGTAGTTCGCGAAGTCGGCGCGTACGTGTTGCAGCAAGCCCAGAAACTCATCTCGCTCGGCGGCCTTTTTCCGAAGCTCGTCGATGTTCTCGGTGGTTGGGGTGGAACGCGTCGGATCGAAGCCGACAGTGGCCGCACCGAACGTACCAGCCTCGAATGCCGCGTCGGTGACCGCCTGCACGTCCACCTCGGACGTGGCGGCCGGATCGACTTCGGGGGTGGTTGGTTTCTTGCCCACGCTACTTCTCCTTGGATTTCTGGTCGTCACTTGAACTCTCTTCAGCGGTGAAGAAGTTGCGCAACTGGTCGAAGAAGCTCTTCCGTTGTGGCGTGACATGGGCCTGCTCAGTCTCGGCGAACTCGCGGAGCAGCTCCTCCTGCCGCTTGGTCAGTTTCTTGGGCGTTTCGATGACGACCTGAACGACCAGGTCGCCCTTTGCCCGCCCGTTCGGGTCGGGCATGCCCTGGCCGCGTAGGCGAAACACCTCGCCGCTCTGTGTGCCGCGCGGCACCGACAGGCGTTGCTTGCCCGCCAGGCCGGGAACGTCGACATCGGCGCCGAGCGCCGCTTGGCTGAAAGTGATCGGCACCTGGCAGATCAGGTTCGCGCCCTCGCGGTGGAACAGCGGGTGCTCGCGCACGCTGATGTAGCAATACAGGTCGCCGCGTGGTGCGCCGTTGTCGCCCGGTTCGCCCTCGCCGCGCAGTCGTACACGCATGCCAGTGTCCACGCCGGCGGGAATCTCCACTTGAAGCGTGCGCTTGGCCTTCACGCGGCCGCCGGAACAATCCGTGCACGGGTCCTTAATCTGCGTGCCGCGGCCCTGACAGCCCGGGCATGTCTGGCTGATGCGGAAGAAGCCCTGCGACTGCAAGACCTGGCCGCGACCGCCGCAGTACGAACAGGTGACGGGCTGGCTGCCTGCCTTCGCGCCCGACCCTCGGCAGCTTGCACACAACTCGAGTCGCGTGATGTCGAAAGTCTTAGAGCACCCACGAGCCGCTTCGAGCAGGTCGAGTTCGAACTGGACTCGCAGATCACGTCCGGCGCGCGGCCCGCGTCGCGCCCGGCGACCGAACAGGTCGCCGAACATGCCGCCGCCGAAGATGTCTCCGAACGCCTCGAAGATGTCTTCGGCGTTCGTGAACTCATGAAAGCCGGTGTCGGAAAGCCCCTGGTGACCGAACCGGTCGTACTTGGATCGCTTGTCCGGATCGCCCAGGACCTCGTACGCCTCGGCCGACTCCTTGAACTTCTTCTCAGCCTCGGCGTCGTTCGGGTTTCGATCGGGGTGATACTTGAGGGCGAGCCGGCGATACGCCCGCTTGATGTCATCGGCACTCGCATCCTTGGCGACGCCCAGCACCTCGTAGTAGTCGCGCTTCGCAGCCATGGCTTCACTCACCGATCTCGCCAACTCACACAGTTACATTAACACGATGGGCCACCTGCGTGCAGCATAGGTGGCCCATCGATCGTCTTTCGGATCGTACCGCGACTTAGGCACTAGCGTACGGCGCCCTCGACGCGCGGCTGTTCCTCATCTTCCTTGATGCTGGTGACCAGTGCCTCGGTCGTGAGCATCAGACCCGCGATGCTCGCGGCGTTTTGCAGCGCCGACCGGGTCACTTTCGTCGGGTCGACGATGCCCGCCTTGAGCATGTCTACGTACTCGCCGTTGTTGGCGTTGAAGCCAACGTTCGTGGGCCGACCCTTGACCTCTTCGGCGATTACCGAGCCGTCCACACCACAGTTCTCCGCGATCTGGCGGATCGGTGCTTCGACGGCCCTCAGGACGATCTCGGCGCCGATGGATTCATCGCCTTTTAGCTTCTCGCTGAGCTTCTCGAGGGCGGGAATGGTGCGAAGCAGCGCGACTCCGCCGCCGGGCACGATGCCCTCCTCGGCCGCCGCACGAGTCGCGTGCAGAGCATCTTCGATGCGGGCCTTCTTCTCTTTCATCTCGGTCTCGGTGGCGGCACCGACATCGATTACTGCGACGCCGCCCGCCAGCTTGGCGAGCCGTTCCTGGAACTTCTCCTTGTCGTAGTCGCTCGTCGTTTGTTCAATCTGGTTGCGGATGACGTCGATCCGCTTCTGGATTTCGGTCTTTTTGCCAGCGCCCTCGATGATCGTTGTGTCGTCCTTGGTGACCTTCACCGTCTTGGCACGGCCGAGTTGGGTGAGGTCGAGATTCTCGAGCTTGATGCCGAGGTCCTCGCTGATCATCTGGCCGTTCGTCAGCACTGCGATGTCGCCCAGCATGTTCTTGCGTCGATCGCCGAATCCAGGCGCCTTCACCGCGCACACAGGCAACACGCCGCGCAGCTTGTTCACGACGAGCGTCGCCAAAGCCTCGCCCTCGACGTCTTCGGCGATAATGAGCAGAGGCTTGGCCGCCTGAGCAATCTTTTCCAGGACCGGAATGAGGTCCTTGAGGCTCGATATCTTCTTCTCGTGAATCAGGATGTAGCAGTCTTCGAGCACCGCCTCCATCGTCGCCGGGCTGGTGACGAAGTAGGGCGAGCAATAGCCCTTGTCGAACTGCATGCCCTCAACGAACTCCAACGTGGTCTCGGACGTCTTGCCCTCTTCGACCGTAATCACGCCGTCCTTGCCCACTCGCTCCATCGCGTCGGCCAACAGGTTGCCGATGCTCGGATCGTTGTTGGCGCTGATGGTGCCGACCTGGGCGATCTCTTCCTTCTTGGAGACTTTCTTGGAGATTTCGCGCAACGATTCAACGGCCGCGTCGACCGCCTTGTCGATGCCGCGGCGAATGGCCATGGGGTTCGACCCGGCCGTGATCATGCGCAGGCCCTCGCGGAAAATCGCGTGACCCAAGATCGTCGCGGTTGTTGTGCCGTCGCCGGCGACGTCGCTCGTCTTCGACGCAACCTGGTTCACGAGCTTCGCGCCCATGTTGTGAAACGGATCGGGCAGGTCGACTTCTTTGGAAACGGTCACGCCGTCTTTGGTGACGGTTGGACCGCCGAAACTCTTTTCGATGATGGCGTGCCGGCCCGTCGGGCCGAGCGTCATCGCCACCGCCTTGGTCAAGGTCTCAACGCCCTCAAGCAGTTTCTTGCGGGCGGCTTCGTCGTAGAGTAATTGCTTGGCCACACGAGACTCCTTGTTTCGTCAGTTTGTCAAATGTCAGTAGCGGGCTGTGCCAAACCGTCCGGTCAGACAGGTCGGACAAGTCAGACAGGTCGGACTAATCGCGGGCTACTTCAGCACCTTGGCCAGTAGATCGCCTTCGCGCATGATCTTCAGTGTTTCACTGTTCACCTCGATGTCGGTGCCGGTGTACTTTCCAAACAACACCTCGTCGCCCACGGTGACACAGACTTCGGCCCGCTTGCCGTTCTCAAGCAGCTTGCCGGGGCCAACAGCCTTTACTTTGCCTCGCTGCGGCTTCTCCTTGGCAGTGTCCGGCAGCACGATGCCGCCAGCCGTCTTCTCTTCCGCTTCCAACGGCTCCACCACCACGCGATCTTCCAATGGTCGAATCTTGAGTGCCACGGCTACCTCCCGTTTAGTCTGGTTTTAAGGGTCGTTGTTTCAGATTGCAGGTTCGATCTACATCATGCCCATGTCGCCACCCATGCCTCCCATGCCACCCATGCCGCCCATGCCTCCGCCCATCCCGCCGCCATGATGATCGTCGTGATGGTCGCCACCTTCCTTCTTTGGCTCGGGAATGTCCGCCACGAGCGACTCGGTGGTGAGTAGCAGACTGGCGACACTCGCACCGTTTTGGAGCGCGCTACGGACGACTTTGGTCGGATCGACGACCCCGGCAGCGATGAGGTCTTCGTAGACTTCTCTGTCCGCGTTGTAACCGAACGTCTTGTCCTTGTTCTGGCGGACCTTGTTGACGACTACGCCGCCATCGAGGCCTGCATTTTGAGCGATCCAACGAATCGGCTGTTCGAGCGCCCGCTCAACGACCGACGCGCCGAGGTGCTCGTCGCCGTCGAGGTCAAGTTTCGCCACGGATGCTGCGGCGCGAAGCAGCGCCACTCCGCCGCCCGCAACGATGCCTTCTTCGATGGCCGCACGTGTGGCGTGCAGAGAATCTTCCACGAGGGCCTTGCGTTCCTTCATTTCGGTTTCGGTCGCGGCGCCGACCTTGAACTGAGCAACGCCGCCGGCCAACTTGGCCAGCCGCTCTTGCAGCTTCTCTTTGTCGTACTCGCTGTCGGTCTCGCCGATCTCACGCTTGATTTGCTCGCAGCGGCCACGGATCGCGTCCTTCGAGCCGATGCCCTCGACGATCGTGCAATTCTCGGCGTCGATGACGACCTTCTTGCACCGACCAAGGTCCGAGAGCTTGACGTTCTCGAGATCGATGCCCAGGTCTTTGAAGATTGCCTTGCCGCCCGTGAGCGTAGCGATATCGCCCAGCATCGCCTTGCGCCGGTCGCCGTAGCCGGGCGCCTTGACGGCCGATCCGGAGATGATGCCGCGCAGCTTGTTCACGACCAGCGTCGCGAGCGCCTCGCCCTCCACGTCCTCGGCGATCACGAGCAGCGGCTTGCCGCTCTTGGCGATGGCCTCGAGCAGCGGCACCAGCTTCTTCGCCGTCGAGATTTTCTCTTCGAAGATGAGCAGGTAGGGATTCTCAAGCTCGCAGAGCATTTCGTCGGGATTGGTGACGAAGTGAGGCGACAGGTAGCCGCGGTCGAACTGCATGCCTTCGACCCATTCGACCTCTGTCTCCATGCCCTTGCCTTCTTCGATCGTGATCACGCCGTCGGCGCCGACCTTGTCGAACGCCTCGGCCATTTTCTTGCCGAGCGCCTGATCGTTGTTGGCCGCGATCGTGGCAACTTCCATGACCGCCTTCTTGTTGTCGACCGAAACCGGAGTCGACTGTTTCTTGAGTTCCACGACGACGGCGTCGACAGCCGCTTGAATGCCGCGCGTGAGCGCCATCGGGTCGGCCCCTGCCGAGATTCTCTTAAGCCCTTCCTTGAAGATCGCCTCGGCGAGCACCGTGGCGGTCGTCGTGCCGTCGCCGGCCACGTCGCTCGTCTTCGACGCGGCCTCTTTGACGAGTTGCGCCCCCATGTTCTCGAAGGGATCCTTCAGATCGATGTCCTCGGCGACCGTCACGCCGTCTTTGGTGATGTTGGGCGATCCCCAACCCTTATCGAGCACGGCGTTGCGGCCGCGCGGGCCGAGCGTGCTGCGCACCGCCTTAGCCAACTTGGAAACCCCGGCCGCCAACTTCTTGCGTGCGTCGTCACTAAAGGCCAATTGCTTTGCCGCCACTGTTCATCCTCCTTACCATTGCCAGCCCCGGCAGGAGCCTTGAAGCAATTCGATGTCTCACGGTGGGAAAAACGGTAGTGTCAGCCTCCGGCTCTACTCTGTCTCCCCCCACAAGAGCAACGTCCGTGCCGCGTCTCGATCCAAGGCGCAACACCTAACTATTTTGAAGCTTATGACAAATGATCAGGTACGAATCGTCCCGGTCTGTCTGTCAGTCTGACAGGCATCGACCCGAAGTCGGCGGCTGGCGTGTCACTTTGGCGGCGGGTCTGACGGCTCGCGACGAACTACCTCAAGCAGTTCAATCGCCCGGTGGCCCTCGCACAGAATAGTCGCCGTGCGACCCCACAATGGTGCGGACTCGGTTGTGCTGAACCAGTGCATCATCTGTGGAGTCGGTGTAATTCGTAAGAAGCACGACGGGTCGATGTGTCGCAGAACATCATGCTCGATGAGTATTCTTCCGAGCGGCTTGCGGCCGGCCAGCACTTCGGTTCGAACCGCCGGCGAGCAGCGATCGAGGTCAATCCGAACGATGCCGAACTGAACCACCTCACCTGTTCCCTGCAGGGTGAGCAGGATCATGCGTGAGTAGTGATGTCCGTGCGTTCGTTGGCTCAGAACTCGCAATTCGACGGGGCGGCCGTGAAATCGTTCGACCGTTACCGTCATATGGTGCTCATGGACGAGCAGGTCGCGGTACGGCAGTGGAACCTGGGCGGGTGCAACAATCTGAAACTCAGGGATATCGACCTGTTCCAGGTCCGCGAACACTTCAAACAGCTCGCGAAGGTCCGGCGAAGAGGCTTGCGCCATCAGAGTGTCTGCACCACAGGAAGGATCGTCAGTGGCATGCTCGGAATCATCGCCGGCGGCGGCGCCGGCTCGCGGTCGAGCACGGTGTCGACGAGGAAATACAGCAACTCCCGCAGCTCGCTGGGTTCGGTTTCGTCGGCGATCGCCTCGGCCCGGGCGCGGTACTTCTCCACCATCTTTTCGGCCTTGTCGAAGACATCTGCCGCCTCGAACAACTCCCGAATGCGACGGATGCGCGTGGCCGAACTGGTCGGCGACCGGAGCAGTTGAAACAGTTCATCGCGCCGCGCGGCGGGTGCGTTTTCGAGCACGAGCGCCAGCAGCAGCGTCGGGCGGGCCGATAGTGCATCTTGGCCGGCGATCAGCTTGTTGTTGTCGTCGCCTTCCCAATCCTTGAGATCGTTTAGGATCTGAAACGCAACGCCGAGATGGCGCGAGAACGACGCGATCATCTCATCGTACTTGTCGGTTGGTCCGGCCAGGCGCAGGCCCGCGTACAGGGCCGCCTCGAAAGCCGGAGCCGTCTTGAGCGCATAGATCTTGAGAGTGTCCAGCGGCGTCAGTTGTTTGTTCGGGCTATCGCGCCAAGCCAGCTCGGCCCCTTGGCCCTCCGAGAGCTTCACGTGCGCGTCGGCCATGCGATCGAGGATGTCGGCCGTCGTATCGCCGCCCAACTCGCGACGCCCACTGCTCACCAAGCGATAACCGAGCCCAATCAGGTAGTCGCCGACGTTTATGGCCGTGGCCAGACCATGTTTGCGGTGCAGTGTTTCGTCGCCGTAGCGATAGGTGTCGTCGTCTTCGATGTCGTCGTGCACGAGCGACGCCTTGTGAAACGTCTCGATCGCCATCGCGGTTCGCAGTACCGCGTCGGGCAGCGAGACGGCGTCGCTGCTCGGGTCGACCTGGGTCGCCTGGCCTCCGCGCAGCGAGTCATACGCGGCCAGCGTGATGAACGGCCGAAAACGCTTGCCGCCGCGTGCCAGCCAGTCGTAACCAATCGCCTCGGTCAGCGCGATCGGGTCGGCGGCCGCGTGCCCGTTGGTGGACCCATGTCCGTTTGAGCCGCCCGGCGCGTTCTTCTTGCGCGACCGCGGCGCGAGCCGTTCGAGGTCCGGTTGTTCGAAGACCTTGTTCGCAAGACGCAACAGCGGCAGGTAGGTTCGCGCGCGCACCGCCGGAGGCTCCTGGCGAAGTCCGATCACTTCGGCGACCCAGTCGTCGTCGACCGACGTGTTCTTGCAGTCGCTCGAAAGCAACGGCACAGCCAATGACGGCACACCCACCTTGAGCACCTTGTCGATCGCCTTCTCGAGGACGTTCAGGCAAGCCACGCCCATGACTGCGTCGACATGCCCGCCGACGATGATCTTCAGTACGATTGGCGTGCCCTCGGCGACAAGGACCTTGTAACCAAGGTCTTCGGCGGTCGTCTTGAAGTCGGCGATCGAGCAGGCGCCACACTTGCGGCAGTCGAGCCCAAGCTCGTCGTAATCGGCCGGGCAACCTTCGGCGTGCTTCAGGCAATGCGGCAGGAGTAGCAAGCGTCGCTTGAAGTCGACCGACATGAAGTGCTCGCGCCAAAACTCGTTCGAGATCGTCACCATCGCAAAGCCGGTGTAGCTCTCGGGCAGGTCAAGGCCGGCAAGCAGCTGCATCGCCGCCTGCTGCAGTGCGTCCTTCGTCAGCGTCCGTGAGTGATCGAACGAATCGGCGACGATGCGGGCCTCGCGGCGAATCTGATCGCGGACCGGCCGTTCTTGCGGCACGATCTTGAAGTGTGCGGTGCTCGCACGCTTGGGCTTGTCGCCGCCCGCGGCCGAAGGGGACTGCTCCAACTCCACGGAAACTGTTTGCACAGGGATTCCTCTCGTGCTCGTTTTCAGCTAGGCGATCGAGGTTGGGTCTCGGCTGGGGCGGTCTCGACGCTCATCGCGCGGCGAGCCCGACCCAGGGCCGCCACGGTGAAGATCAAGGGGTACAGCCTTTCGTGGTACCAGAGTTTAGCGAAGTAAAACCCAATCGGCGAGGGCTTTCTCCAGGTTCCAGATTCTATCCGCTCCAGCAGCCATTGCACACCCCCCAACATTGCCCGGTTCGCCGCTGCCCAGGGTCCATCCACACAGCCCGTGGTGGATGCGGCCTGCATGTCGGCCAGGGCCTCCACAGCTAGGGCGGTCTCCTCGACAGAAGACGGCGTCGCGGCCGCGCCGCCCCAGCCTCCGTCCGGATTCTGGACGCGAACGAGCCACTCGACTCCGCGCCGCGCCGCGTCTGTGTCCGTTAACCGCAACTCGGCATACGCCCTTAACACGCGAGCCGTGCCGTAGGTTGGATTCGTTTCGTCCGGCACGTGTTCGTTGCCAAACCAGAGGGGAACCCATGACCCATCGGGGCGTTGCTCGCGGGCCAAGTAGTCGATCCCACGGGCCACGGCAGATTGGGTTCGTGGACCTGGGTCTGCGGCGACCGCCCGCAGCGCGTGGGCCGTCAGGTCGGCGCCGCTGCGGTCGAACGGCAGCTTGCCCCAGCCGCGACAGAAAGTCGGCCACCCGCCGTCGGTGTTTTGCAGGTCCAGCAACCAGCGCCGGCCGGCACTCACGGCCGCGGCCGTCGTGGCGCAGGCCGGCAGGTGAGCGAGTGCCACCAGCGCACCGGCTGTGTCATCGGCGTCGGGCACACTCCCCGGCAGGTGCGACCAACCCCAACCGCCCGGAGCAGCGTTGGTGTATGGGTGAATCTCGGCGACCTGGCGCGCCAGCAGCCAATCGCGCGGCAACTGGTCGCGGTCTACATCACTATCGCTTGCGAGTGCATTGATCGACAGCGTCGTCAACCACACCGATAGGTTCGAATCGATCGGCCAACTGCCGTCGGCCCGAGCTGACTCACACAGGAACTCGACGGCCTTCTGGACAACCGGGTGGCCTGCCCGACCGACTGCCGCGAGGCTCATCGTCACGAAGCTGGTCAGCGGCACCGCCTCAAGAAACCCGCCGCTCGCCGGTTGAATCGTTTCCAGTTTTCGCAACGAAGGCTCGATCGCTAGCCGCCGCATCACGCGAACGGGCAGATTCCAACTCGGCCGACGGGCGTGAATCAATTGCCCCATCGCGATCAGCGCCGGCAGCGCGTAACTGACTACGTGGAGGCGCAGGAACCGAAACAGGCCGTGCGGCAGGCACGCAAGCTCGAAGGGCAAGGGGGCCACGTCGCGCCAATCGGCAAGGCCGGCGAGTGCACAGTTCGCCAAGATCGGCACCGCGAACGTTCGGTCTTTGCCGTAGCGGGCGACCATGGCCTCCTGGCCGCCTGCTCGATCAATGTACTGCGACGCGCGATCGATCACGGCCGCATGCGTTTCTGATTCGCCCGCCAAGTGAAACGCGGCCCGGACCAGCATCGTGGTGGAGATGTTGCTAAGGCTCTCGACCGTGTCGCCCCAGCCGCCGTCGCTGTTCTGGTGGTCGGCAAGCCAGCGAACGCCGGCCTGCACCTGCGCCAACGGCCGCGGCGGGCGATCGCCCGCCGTGACAGCGGCCACCAGACTCAGCGCGCTACAGGCCGTGGCCGTCGACAGCGCTGAACTGGCCAACTGGCCCTGCCAGAAGCCGTCGTCAGTACGTTCCAACAACAGTGCGTCGCGACAGCTCGCGTAGAGTCGGTTCAGCTTGTCCGAAAAGTGGCGGTCGGTTGGATCCATCGGTCGGCCGCGCGAGCACTACGGTCTCGGCGGCAATGTAAACTCGTTGTTGAATGGCCTGTCAACATCTCACGAGCGCGCGAGACTGGTCCCGTGAACCGCCGGCGGGTCGCGAAACCGAGTGGGTCAGCAACGACGACGTCCTCGGCGCCGACTCCCAGATTATCGCCAAGACGCTCAAGATCAGCGGGAACGGTACGGTGATTCTCGACTGGGACGTGAATGCTGTGGCAGAGAAAGCGATGATCGCCCTCGTTGAATAATGCTGCCTGCTACGGTTCTCGATCATCAGTTCTCTCAACCCAGTTGTCGCGATCGTCGAGCCCGTAGGCAGCGCCGGCCCCGCGGACGACCAAGTACACGACGAAGTCGCACATCAGCAACAACAGCCCACCGAGCAGAAAGGCCACCAGGCCGACCGCGATGCTCCGAGAGTGAATCGCCCAACGGCCGACGAGCAGCAACAGAGCGACGGCCGGCAGAGCCAACAGCAACTGACGCAGACTGAATTGCACTCTCGCCATGCGACACATTGTGCGCCGCATCGCCTCTGAAATCAATCGCGCGGAGTACGTCAAGTCTAGGGAGCCTCGTCCGCACCACCGGCCAGAATCTTCCCCACCATCTGAGGTCCGGGAAAGTACGCAAGCACGTACGTGTTGCGCCCCTCGGATATCCTGACCTGCTTCGAATATTCCGGGCCACACGCCCGACCGCCACAATCGGCCCCAAGACTGATGCGATGCTCACCCTCCGGCAGTTCCACCCGCCGCACCTGAATCTTGTCGGGCAACAAGCCCCAGCAGCGAGTGTCGGCGTCCTCAACCGCCTCCCATGCTATGCCGCCCACGTCCATCGCCAGGTTCACGAGTGGATTGTCGGCCTGGCGTACGACCTCCTTGGTGGCGTACACAACCCCCTTCTTCAACACGCGGCGAGCCACGGCGCGGGCGATGATCGTCGGGTAGATTTCCTCGTACTGCTGCACGGCAATGCGGCCTACGTCGGCAATGGTCTCGGTCGCCCCCCGGTCGCGCCCGTCGACGCGGATGCGCACGCTGCTGATTTCGTTGCGCGACAGCACGACGCGAGGCACCTTCACCGGCGCGACCGTAGGCGGCAATGTACGCGATGCGTTGTGGCTGATGATTCGATCGGCGATGAACAGTGACACTGTGGTCGGCGCCTCCGCCACTTGCTCCTTGTACGGCCCACGGCCGACGAGTGTGACCACGTACAAGACGCCGTTGCCCGGCTCCGAGTGGCGGCCCGTGCGAACTCGTTCCAAGTCGCCGGCCGCCGGCCGGAACCCAGGCTCCCACTCCGCCACCTGGCGATACGATCGTTCGGCGTCGTCGTAATTCGAGTGCGTCTCTTCACGCAGCACGCCGTGCAGATAGCTGCCGAACGCCACTCGCTTGTACTTCAGCTTTGGGTTCTTGCCGCTCTCGTCGGTTCCGGCGTCGATGATTTGCTGTTGCTTGTCGGCGACCTGTAGGGCGTACGCTCCGGCATCGCCCCCGCCGGCCATCAGGTTCGTGATTGCTAGAAACACGCGAATGAGGATCTTTTCGTAGTCCTCGCCAGCATAGGCGATGCGCTGGTCATCGGTGAGCGCGGCCACGGCATGTTCCGTCACGCTCTTCTGTTCCAGGTAGTCGAAGCGATCGCGCATTTCGCGCAATAGACGCTCCGCCTCGCGCGGCCGACCGCTCACCAGTTCGATCATGGCTCGGTCGAGCTTCAAGACGTCCGCATCTTCCTTATGGCGTGCCCGCCCGACCTCGCCCGCCGCGATCGCGCGGTCAAGATTGCCTCCGTAAAACTCAGCACGCACGCCGCGCAGCCGATCGGCGTGCGTCGAGCAGCCGGCGACGGCGGCCAGCACCGAGCAGACAAACAGGCTACGCAGGCGACTGTTCATACTCGTGTCGCGATTCAGTTGGCGGAGTTGAAGAAGTTGAAACAGTTGAAGGAGAGTGGCTTCCGACTTCTTCAACTCCTTCAACTTCTTCAACCATTCAACTTCCAATCACCGATCGTACACCTTGCGAATGTGCGCCGACTCCTTGTCGAAGTCGCCGGTGCGCACGTCCACCAGCTCCAGCGTCAGCACGTAATCGCGCTGCATGTCGCGACCCGATCGCGTCGTGCCCGACGTGATCTTCGCGTAGAGCAAGCAGTCCACGGGCTGACCCTCACGTTCGAGGACCGCCGTGAACGACCGCATGTGCTTGGGCAGGAACAACTCGTCGGGCCGCAACCGTGTCTCGCGCAACGCGGCGTCGACATATCGCTTGCTGATCCCACGATACTGGTGGGCGTGCTCCAAGTGGCCGTCGATGTGTTCGTAGATCTGCTCTTTGAAGTCGCCGATCTCCTCGGCGCTCTTGTTCTCGACCCCAACGAAACAGACGCGCAGCGGTTCGCGCGGACCGCTTACTGTCTGCGTCTGTGTGCAATGGCGAGTGAACAGGTTGCTCACCGCCGTGTCCACCAGCGGCTTGAAGGTCTCCGCCCCGGCCCCAGTTGTACCGACCATGTCTCGCTGGTCTGGCCTCAGCACGTAGGCTCGCGTGCGATGTCTGCAACCCGCCCAAGCAACCGCCGCAACTCCGCAGCCGCCCAGAATGGCGCGTCCCAAGAAATGTCGTCGGTCCATGTCCTTCTCCTCCGTTCCGTCGGCCACCGGCTAACGCCCGTTGCCGCGAGATGTGCCGAACAAGCCCCTGTCCCGCCAAAAGCGGCGGCATTCTGGCGATTCCAAGGAATTGGTCAATACGGACTCGACCGAGAGCCGCCTGCGGACAATTGAGTCCCAATACCGCCCACGCTAGAATCGCACCGCGTGGGAAGGATGAGCCCTCGGCGAGTGTTTCGTCCTTCGTCTCACCCTTTACAGGAGGTGCTCGATGTCGGCACTCAATCGTCGTCGGTTCCTCGGTCGATCTGTGGCAGCGACCAGCGGCGCGGCCGCCTTGTCAGCGGCGAGCTACACGCGCGCGGGCGATTCGCCCAACGAACAGATCAGCATCGCCGTGATGGGGATTCGCGGACGCGGACGCGGGCTGGCCGGCGGCTTCGCGGGACGCAAGGAATCGCGCATCGCCGCACTCTGCGACGTCGACTCGACCGCATTTCCCGCCGTCCTCAAGGCCGTCGAAGAAAAACAGGGCGGCTCGCCACCCCGTGTCGAAAAAGACGTGCGCCGGCTCATTGAAGACAAGTCCATCGATGTGCTGGCCATCGCCGCGCCCAATCATTGGCACTCGCTCGCGACCGTCTGGGCCTGCCAAGCGGGCAAGGATGTCTACGTCGAAAAGCCGGTGTCGCACAACATCTGGGAAGGCCGCAAGATGGTCGAGGCGGCCCGCAAGTACAAACGCATCGTTCAAGTCGGCACGCAACGCCGCAGCTCGCCTCACTGGATCGACGCGGTGGATTACGTGCAATCGGGCAAGCTAGGCCGCGTCACGCTGGCTCGCGCCTGGGTCATCCAGAAACGAGTGAACATCGGCAAGGCCGGCGGCGAACAGCCGATCCCACCGACGGTCGACTACGACCTCTGGCTCGGCCCCGCGACCATGAGGCCACTCGCTCGCAAGAACCTGCACTACGATTGGCATTGGTTCTGGGACTTCGGCGGCGGCGAGTTGGCCAACAACGGTATTCACATGCTCGACGCGGCACGCCGCATCATTGCAGTCGACTATCCTGAGCGAGTCACGTCAGGCGGCGGCAAGCTGTACTACGACGACGACCAAGAGACGCCCGACACGCAGTTGGTCACGTACGAATACCCAAGCGTCGCGCTGGTCTGGGAGCACCGCACCTGGTCTAACTTCGGCTTCGAAGGCAAGGGTTCCGGCAACGCCTTCTACGGCGACAAGGGCACGCTCGTCATCGACGACCGCGGCTGGCAGGTGACCGTCGACGGCAAGGTGGTCGAGTCTGGTCCCGGCAGCGACATGGAATCGGCCCACCTGCAGAACTTTCTCGACTGCGTGAGAGATCGCCGCACACCGAACGCGGACATCGAGGTCGGACACATCTCGACATCGCTCTGCCACTTGGGCAACATCGCCCAGCGACTCGGCCGCAAGCTTGTCTGGGACGGCGCCGCCGAGCGCTTTCCGCACGACGACGACGCGAACCGTTTGCTGCGCCGCGACTATCGCAAGCCGTTCGTTGTGCCCGATGAGGTGTGAGCAGCCGAAGCTCCCGATCCGAGCAAGTCCTTCTCCCTCTCCCCGCAACGGGGAGAGGGAGAAGTGCAGATACCGATGTCCTGCAGACCAAGGCATGCACACCAATGAGTCACACCGAAGCCAAGCGCATGGACTGGCGAAACCTATTGGCGGCGATCCTAACTTGGTGTTCTTTCTCGGCGCCGGCTAGCTTCGCCGACGAGGTTCCGGCCGCGCCCGAGTTCGAGCCCGTCCGGAAGCACATTCAGGGAATCATCGCGTCGGGTCGAGTGCCTTCGGTCGCCGTGGCGGTCGTGCGAGATGGCCGCGTCGCCTGGGCCGAGGGGTTCGGCCTTGCCGACCTCGATGAGCGCCGGCCGGTGACTGCCGACAGCATCTACCGCCTCGCGTCTATCTCGAAGCCCATCACGGCAACCGCGCTCATGATCCTGCGCGACCGCGGTCAGATCGACCTCGACGCCCCCGTGAACCGATACTTGCCGGCCGCCAAGCTACGCGCCTACGAAGGCTCGGCCGACGACATCACCTTGCGGCGACTTGCCAATCACACGGCGGGCCTGCCGGTGCACTACAACTTCTACTACGCCGGCGCCGAACCGCTGTCGATGGACGAAACGATCCGTCGCTACGGGTTCGCGGCAACCCGGCCCGGCAGCGATTGGGAGTATTCCAACCTGGCGTTCGGAGTCCTCGGCTACGTTTCCGAGGTTGTGTCGCGCAAGCCTTGGGGAGTTTTTCTGAATGAGAATCTCTTCCAACCACTGCGCATGACGCACTCGGGCGCTTGGTTGACCGCCGAGCAACGCCTCCACGCGACCAGTCAGTACGCGATGGACGCCGCGGGCCGGTTCGTGCGAGTCGCACATTACGAGTTCGACCATCCGGGCGGATCGGTCATCTGGAGCAGCGCCAACGACCTGGCCGCCTTTGCCCGGATGCACCTCGGTGGCGGCGAACTCGACGGCGTGCGCGTGCTGAGCGCAGACGCAGTGCGTGAAATGCAACGGCTCACGGGCCGACGCACCGCGACCGAGGGCAACGGAGTCGCTTGGGCGGTCGGCCAATCGCGCGGCCGTCGTACGATATCGCACTCCGGCGGGATGCCCGGCGTCGCAACCATGCTGCGGATCTTCCCCGACCACAACGCAGCCACGATTGTCCTGACAAACGGCGATCCGTCGCCCGTGACCGGCGACGTCACCGAACGAATCGCTCAGGTGCTCTTTCTCGACACCGCCCCGCAGGCGACACAACCCGACGGGCGCGGCAACGCCGCCAATCCAGCCGCCCCGCCCGCGCCGCCGATCGGCGACTGGCACGGTCGACTGGCGCATTTCGACGGCGACGTGGCGGTACAACTTGAGATCAAGGATGCGGCCACGGTGCTCGTGAAGTTCGGCACTGGTGCATCGCGACCGTTACAGGACGCCGTTGCCGCTGGCGACCGGGTCCGCGGCCGGATCGAAACGCGGCTCGCGACCCAGGCGGGTTTTCACGGCACGCCGATGCTGGAGTTTCGCCTGCGCCGAGACGGGGCTCGCATGATCGGCATCGCGGTCGCCCAGGCGGGCGGGTATTTCGCCCTGTCGCACTGGGTCGAACTCAAACGGGTAGGCGACGAACCTCGCGCCGCCGACCCAGCCCGCTCGTCCGTCGCGCCGCCCGCTCAGGCGTCGCGACCATTCGATCTTGTGCTGCGCGGGGGTCGCATTGTCGATGGATGCGGCACGCCCGCCTACCTGGCTGACCTCGCCCTCCGCGACGGCCGCATCGCGGCGATTGGACGACTCGACGGAGCGGCCGCGCGGAGGACCATCGACTGCACGGGCCTCATCGTCGCGCCCGGGTTCATTGACATGATGGGCCAGACCGCCTCGCCGTTCCTGACCGATCCCAACGCCGGCTACAACCTGCTCACACAGGGCATCACGACGATCAACTGCGGCGAAGGCGTCTCTGCCGCGCCGCTTGGCGCCGCCGCCGCGGCCCGGGCGGGCTGGCGCACGATGGCCGAGTATTTCAACCGGCTCGAACAATCCGGCCTGCCGATCAACATGGTCCAGACGGTCGGCCACACACAGGTGCGCCTCGTCGTCATCGGCGACGTCGATCGTGCGGCGACGCCGGCCGAACTCGACGAGATGAAAGCGCTCGTGCGCGAGGCGATGGATGCCGGCGCGATCGGCCTCTCGACGGCGCTGATCTACCCGCCCGCCGTCTACGCGTCCACCGACGAGATCGTCGAGTTGGCTCGCGTGGCCGGCCGGCACGGCGGGCGCTACTTCACGCACATGCGCAACGAAGGCGACCGGCTGCTCGAAGCGATCGACGAGGCGATCGGGATCGGCCGCGCGGCCGGCACGCCCGTACACATCTTTCACTTGAAGACCGCCGGCCGGGCGAACTGGCCGAAAATGGACCTGGCCATCGCGCGCATCCGCGACGCGCGGGGCGCCGGACTCGACGTCGCCGCCGACATCTACCCGTACATCAACAACGGACTCGGCCTGCGCGCCTTCATTCACCCGCGCCACTCGGCCGATGGGCCGGCCGAGCTGCTCAAGAAGTTGGACGACCCGACGACAAGGGCCACGATCCGACGCGAGATGGAATCGGATCGCGGCTGGGAAAACTGGTTCCAGCACATCGGCGCAGACTGGAACAACGTCGTCTTGAGCGGCATGAAGCTCGACCCCTACGCCGCGCACAACGGCAAGTCGCTGGGCGAGATCGCCCGAAAGCTGGGCCATGATCCGTGGGATGTGTTCTTCGCGGTCGCGCGCGGCGATTGCTTCGCGCTGCCGCAGAGCATGTCCGAAGAGAACAAGATCAGGGCGATGACTCAGGAGTTCATTTCCTTCGACACCGACGTCGGCCCGGCCGCAGGCAGCGTCATCGCCACGCACCCGCGCGCCTACGGCGCCTTCCCGCGCGTGCTCGCGCGCTACGTGCGAGACAAGAAGGTGCTCTCGCTCGAACAGGCGATCAACCGCATGACGGCCGTCGCCGCCAATGAACTCATGCTGTACGATCGCGGCCGCGTTGCGACCGGCCTTGCCGCCGACCTCGTCGTCTTCGACTCCGCTGGCATCCAAGACCACGCGACGCTTGCCGAACCCAACATCCCGTCGACCGGCGTGCGCTACCTTGTCGTCAATGGTGAGCTTGTCCTGGAAGACGACAAGTACACAGGCAGCCGACCAGGCCGCGTGCTGCGTCGCTCACAGACGCCTTGAGCGACAAGGGCGGCTACCGACTGGTCTTGCGAAACAACGGTGGGATGTCGCGAGCACCGTGCAAGACTCGGACGACTTCAACACCGTCGTCGATGGGGCGATAGAAGGCGACATAGTTCCCAACAGTGGAAGATCGGAGGCCGGGAGCAAGATCAGGACGTGCCTCGGCGGCCAGCGGATTGCGAGACAAGAACTGAATCTTCTCGTCGATGGAATCGACAACTCGCAGGGCTGCTTCCGCACTGTGACTCTGCTCGAAGATGTACTCACCGATTTCGAGCAGATCCGCTCGTGCATCGGGTGATTTCAGAATCGTGGGCATTTAGCTTGCGGAGCGACGCTGCTGCCAACGCTGCGAAAGTTCGCTCTTAATCTCGTCCATGTTGAGCGGTGTGCCCTCTCCGCGATCCAGCGAAGCGATGGCTTGCTGTATATCGCGGCGAAGGGCCTCGTGTCGTTCATTAAGCTCACGCAGTACACGAACCGCGGAAATGACGACTTCGTCCTCGGACTGGTACTCGCCGCTGGCGATCGCGTTATCTACGAACTGCCGAACGTCTGGTGGAAGTGTTGTGGGCATGGCCAGATTGTACGCCGCGCCAAAACACCGAGCAACCACGCCAGAGTCTAAATGGCTTTGCGTGATTCTGGGAGTCCGCAGGGACAGTAGCCCGACGCGCCAGCGAGGGACCGGGCCTGATTTCTTGTGATTTCGCCATGTGCTCCCTCGCTGGCGCGTCGGGCTACTGTCCCTGCGGACTCCCAGGATCACGC
>Ga0185317_100067_pt1 | contig 41936 bp, 25 predicted proteins | sample DevilsHole_FD_128020 | JGI IMG/M metagenome (GOLD analysis project Ga0185317, IMG submission 128020) | Groundwater microbial communities from Devils Hole, Nevada to study Microbial Dark Matter (Phase II) - Devils Hole (SPADES assembly)... | ecosystem: Environmental > Aquatic > Deep subsurface >...
CGACCTGGCCGAGAACATCCTGCAACTCGGCCGAGCTGCGCGGCGGTCCGGCGTAGCCGCGTGCCCGCGATCTGTCGATAACAAAGAACGCCCGGTGGCGGATGTTCTTGCCAATGTCGGCGTTGATCTCTCTGCCCAGTTCTGGCGGTGCGTTCGCGATGCCGTAGTTCGCCAGTCTGTTGGGGTGGTCACCAGCCAGCGTAGGGTCGTGGGATGACACTGCCGGAACCTCGAAGAATCCGACGGTCACCCATACGGCGTAGACGTTGCTGCGAGTGATCGCAACATTGGATATCTTGGTGAGCGGCTGATACTGGAAGTTCGGATACCCGAGCAGGTTTGTGGCACCCGACCCGCCTGGTGGTGCGACGCCGCGAGAATCAAGAAACAGCGGAAGGTCAGTGCTCGTCGGTCGCGTCGCCGGACCCGACCAACTGCGTAGCAACGTGTTGTGGATGTCCGGTGGTTGGATCAATTGTGGGGCCGCGATCGTCGCGGTACCAACGCTGAGCGACCGGAATGGTAGATCGTCCGAGGTTCCCATGATGCCGTCCGGCCCGAACATGCTGTCCAAACACCGCTTGAGCAGTTCGCTCGTTGGTTGAACGGTCCCCGACTGGCAAGGGAATGCCAATTCCGTTGGTACAGTGGCTGCATTCCCCGGCGTTGGCAATGGTCGCGCTGCGGTGCCGGTCTGTTGGGTGACAGAACCAGTCCCATCCAGTGCCAGTGGATGGTTGTTGAACATCGCCAAGAACTGTTCCTGTTCGGCGATGGCTGTGTTGATGTTCATCTTGCCAGGCACTCGATCAAGCCTGCCGTCGGCGTCATCCGGACCGGTTGTGGGAATGGGCCAGAGTTGGCTAATTGCCGGATCGCTAGATCCCGCCATTCGCGATGGCACTTCGACAAACTCGAAGATGCGGTACAGCCCGGGAGTTGGATAGGCTGCGCCGGAAGTTTCGTAAAGGAAGTTCAGCATGTGGCCAAAGAGGTAATACGGCGCTCCGAGGAAAGGCGTGGCTGGGTTCACATCGCCCGATTCACCAGTTCGAATCGGAGACGTCCGGTTCGTGCTCGGCAGGTAGGGGGAGACGGCGGCGCTCGGCACGACGAAGGTGGATGTGAGCCACTGCGGGCGAACGGCCGGCACGAACAGCAGTTCTAGTGCGCTCGCAAACGGCCGGTCGTTGAACGCCAAAGGCCGGTGTGGAAGCACGTTCTTCTCATTGACTGCCTTGAGCGTGTGCGGGCTGGCGGTCCCAGAACTGTGAAAGTCTCTCCTTACGCTGTACGGGGCAACGCGCTCTAGGCTTTGGTGCGTTGTCATACTCACTTGCATCTCGGAATACACCTGCACGTCCAGGGCATCGACGGTGAGGTAGGGATTCACATCGTCGGCGGTACCATCGATCGTGTCTGGTCCAGGGTCGTGGTCGTTGGTCGGGTCCGCTAGGCGGCGCAGGTAGAGCCTAAGCGTAGAACCGATTTCGGCGGCCGTCGGCGAGAAGGTCGACTCGGGGACGTCGAAATCCGGAGTCGGCGTGAGTGGGTTCCCGGCGACCGTTGTGGGGCCAACGAGTAGATAGTTGTCTGGCTCCAATGTAGCCGTACCTGTGCCACCGACCGCCGGCGCGTTGGGCATCGCCGTGAACTCCAGCCGCCGTGCGGTGGTCGATGGCTCACCTACCGGGGTTCCGCCACCCGGTACGCCGGGACTTGTGTCGGCCAGAACGACTTGAAAGGCGCTGTCCGATCCGGGGCCGCGAAGATCCGCACGAAACGCGTTGTCGGTCGCATCAAGATGTTGCGGATTGAACAATTCGAACCAAAGCTGGGGCATTCCGACGGCAGTTGGATCTTCGATGGCATATGTTTCGTTGAGCACAACCTGGGGCGCTTCGACGCCCCACACTAATCCCCGATTTGCCGTTTCCTCAGTTTCGAGATCCCCATCCACGTCCCATCCCGCGAGAGACAGATCGATAGTGTACTCAAAGCCCGTCATGATCTGGTCGGGGTCGCGAAAGTCGACCACGTTGACCGCGAATTGTGCCATCTGTCTGATTGCCTCGGTGTCTGATACATCTACAGAATGTAACTGCCTCAGTAGGATGTAAATGTCGCGAGCGACTGTGCGCGGATCGGAGTTGGCCGGAGTGCTACTGTGCGGGACCGCCGACTTGTAGTAGGGCGACCCGCCGAGGACAGTGCCGAAGTACCCGCGGTTCAAGTTGAGCCGCCTGCCGCGTGCGATCTCGACCGGTAGGCCGGGTGCCAAGCCTAACAGTTTTTGAGTGGTCGGTTCGGGCACGAGTCCCGGTGTAGTTGCCGTAGTCGAGGCGCCCTTCAATCCCACGGTATTGAATTTCCCCGAGCCGCGTTGCCGGTAGAAGACGAGTTCGGTCTCGTTCGGCGCGGGCGCGACCCCAATACCTTGTGTCAGCGGAAACATGTTGTAGCGAATCAGGTCCCAGCTCTCGGTAGTCGTCATCATGCGTCGCCGCGCGGCGGCCGCCGTGTCCGGGCTAGGCACTAACGACGGCGTCAGCCAGCGCAGGCGTGAGAATAATGAGCTTGAATCGACGTCGAACTGCCGATACAGGAACTCCATGTCGGATGGCGTGAAGATGCCGTCGTTCGCGCGTGACGTGTAGAGGTCAAGTTCAGCCTGGTCGTCGACGCTGTCGAAGTTCGAGGAGTGTCCGGCAAGGACCATTGACGCAGGCCATTGCGGTGCGACTCCGCCCCAACCCATGTCTGCGGCGGGCGCGAAGTAGATAAAACGGCCGTAGGAATCGACACCTAGCGCGCCATCACCGTTGAAGTCCGCTGGCGTGCCGTAGCGCCCGGTCTTCGGCGCGCTGGGAACAAAGCCAACGAATACGCCCCGCAGTCCTTCACTCCAGTTGCCACGCTGGGCCGACGACCAATACGGCGGATTGCCCAAAGTCGCCGGCGAGTCGTCATCTCCCACAGTTGGCGGGACGGCGGCACTCGGAGGTGTTGTATCAGTGTTGGTCTGGCCGGCGCGCGGCGGTGTCGAGCTGCCGATCAGGGTGGTCTCGCCGTACCGACCAGCGACCGGAGTGGGCAAGCCGACTCCTGCAGGGCGACCGGTCAGCAGCCACGAATACTCGTTCGGGAGCACGCCGGGCTGCAGCACATGAGCCGGAACCTGTGTAGCGTCCTTGAAAATGTTCACCAACGCGACTTCGCCGGGCGAGTAGCCTTGGCCGAGCACGTTGCCCGACGCGTCTTGATCGGCGTGACCGGGCGGCGATTGCAGACTGTTGGCGACGTTTCCGTGAGCGTTCAGGTTCAGCTTCCCATCGCCATCCACAACAAGAAAGGCGAATAACGGCCTGAATCTTCTCCCATTTGCGGTCTGCTGAACCGGAAATCCAAGGTCGATCCAGATGCTGTCCGGAATGCCATCCCCGTTGTTGTCCACGTCAAGAACCTGCGGGTTGAATACGGGGAAATATGGGTTTTCGGTCGCGGGTTCGCCCGCGTCGTAAAGACCGTTCGGGGATGAACCCAAATCCGTGAAACCGCCGCGCGGTCGTAGCAGCTTGAGACGCGCCCGCTGATCCGGTTCGCCAGCGGTGGGCGGTGCTGTTCGGACAACGAGCGGAGCCGAAAGGTCCGAGTCCGTGGGAGCACCCGCGCCTGGTCGAAGGAACGACGAAACAAGCACGGTCCCGTCGGCGCGCAGGAGAGCCATGAACATGTTCTGACGGTCGGGATAGTCGTAGTCTTCGTTGAAGCCGCCGGCCAAGTCACCGCGGGTCGGATGAGGGAGTGTTGGGTTCGGCGTGCGATCGTTCCACACAAAGTTCAGATCAAAACAGTCGTCGAAGGTGCCCAGCGTGCCGTCGGGTCCGGGATCCACGGGCTGATACAAGCCGCGATCGCCGGATCCACTGAACGCGCCGGCGTACCATTCGATCGCGTCGAGCAAACCGTTGCGGTCATCGGAGCCTAGAAAGCCCAATTCACCAACATCATCGACCATCCCGTTGCCGTCGTCATCGACCGTCGCAACACCCGGCCGGCCATCGGGGCCGACGCCGTAATCACTCCCTGGGCCGTACATGTCGCTGAGAAGTCCATGGCCGCGCAACGCCGACAGTGGGTTGTTCGTGTCCGCGATCAACTGACTCAAGGCTTCCAGAAACAGTTGATCCGGTGCCATATCCACACGCGGGTTCTGGAATGCGGCCTGGTAACGGCCGCTGCTTTGTTCTTCCTGACCAGAGAAGGTGGTGAACGCCACTCCAATCAACGCGAGCACGGCTAGCATGCCGAGCACGACGATGAGGACGACGCCGGAGCGAGAGGGAACGGAGTAGGGAGTGGGCCATAAGTCCCCATGCACATGCACACCCCAAACCGCTTCTCCCTCTCCCCCGTCTTCGGGGGAGAGGGGCAGGGGTGAGGGGGCGTGGCGTTGAGGCTCGGCAGGCGGAAGACCCCTCACCCCAACCCTCTCCCCGCAACGGGGAGAGGGAGAAGAGTGGATGGCTGATCGCTGATGGCTGATGGTTGTGACCATTACTGCAACTCCTGCACGATGGTGATCTCGCGCGTGAGACGTGATTCGGGATCGGCAAAGCGGATTTTGATCTGGATTCCGCGGAGCGGCACGATGTAGGGCGGCGCGACGGGAATGACGTTCTGCTGAGTTGGTTTGGTGTAAGCGGTGCACCAGGTGTCGTAGGTTCGGCAGAGGCTGAGCGGCGCGCGGAACATTCCCAGCAGCATGTCGCTTGCGACTCCAGCCGGAATCGCCATCGGCGGTGACGCGCTGGCGTCGTAACCGAACGGCTTGGCAAGCCCACGATGATCGGGATTGACCACGCCCGCTTGCCGAACAGGTGGCCACACCGCGGGGACTGGTCCGTTCGCGTTGACCGGTAGTTGTCCTGGGAAACCGGCGGGGGTGCCGTTGCTCGGTGTTGGGCCAGGCGTAGTGACGGAGCCACTTGCTCCCGGCCACATCTTGCCGAGATCGACGTAGGCTCCAGTTGCGAGCGTGGAACCTGTGGGCACTGCGTCCGGATCCCACACCTTCACGTCGAACGAGAAGACGTTTGTCAAAACCGCCTCCTCTGCAGGACGCTGAGCGGTGTTATTGAGCGTGTCGTGGTACAACGGCACGCCCAGCGTCCAGTAGTCCGTCCACACGGTAGTCGCCGAGTTCTCGGGGTAGTTCCAGTTCGGCGAGGATGTTTCTTGGAGTGTTGGGCGGCCGTGGAATTCTTCGGGTATCGGAGTCCAGCCCAGCGTCGCCGGGTAGTTCCGATTGTGGTCGACTTGTTTGTCCGCGTCGGTGCCTGTGTTGTCGTGCCAGCCGGCACCCAACGCGGGCGAGGTCTGTGAGTCGAGAAAAGAGATGGGCTGAAACGGGAATGTCGCGTTGGCAGGGAAGTCGGTTGCCAGGCCTGGTTCGATCGGCGGGGTCAGGCCAGGGAAGCCGGTCGTGTAGTTCTCAGGCAATTGGTGGACATAGCGCGGGCTGCGGTAGGTCAGATCGCCGAGGGTGTTCACGATGGGGACGCCGCCAGGGACGATGGGCGGCCGAGCTGAGATGTCGTACTGCCGGTACCACGATTGGCCGGCCTGAACGGCCGACGGCTGCGGTACGCCGACCAACAGCACGCGGCGATACAGCGTCCCACGGCGCAGGAAATAGATGACTTCAGCCTCTTGCGAGCCGGCGAGGCCGTCCTGGGGCGGATAGGCCAGGTCCGGTTCAGAGCCGTTGACGGCCAGTCCAACGTAGCCGGCGCCGAGAATGCCGCTGACAGACTGGCGAACTGTGAACGCCAGCACGTCGTCGGGGTCTTCACCCTGTTCGTCTGCCGGGGAATTCTCTTCGAGCATCCAGTAGCCCATGTTGTCTTTCGGGTCGAACCCGACTGGTACGAAGTAGTCGTCAGCAGTACCGAAAATCCCGTCAAGGCTCGCCTTACGTTCGACTGGCGGCTGGACCTCACGGATCGTGCGGTTTTCCAAATCGATGCGGATCACGCTCTCAACGTTGCGTATCTTCTGGTTCACGACGCTGACCGACCGCAATCGCGAGAGCGTTTCGGAGGCGAGTACAAACACCTCGGTGACGATGCTCATGAGCAGTACGGTCAGCGCGACGACCACGAGCATCTCGACCAGCGTGACTCCGGCGCGATCCCGACCCCCCACCCTGGCCCTCCCGGCCCTGTCCCCCGAGGAGAGAGGGAGAATGGTAGGTTGTACTTGCGCCGCTTTCGCTGACGGGTTTCCTCTCCCCCCTAGGGCATCAGTATCCACACGGTTCGAAACCGTTTCTCCCTCGCCCCCGGCTGCGGGGGAGAGGGCCGGGGTGAGGGGTCGTCTCCGCGCCGCTCGACCGCTGCGCTGTTCGCACACGTGCAGGATTAGTTCCAGAGCACCCTCAAAACTCTCGTAGACATCATCGTTCTTGAGCCGCATCAGTCGGATGCCCTGCCGCTCGATCCACGTCTGCCGTTCGCTATCATACCGTGCCTGACCCTCGTGACTGTTTCCATCAAGTTCGACCACGAGACTCGCCTCGGCGCAGAAGAAGTCTGTGATGTACGGTCCCATGGCGTGCTGGCGGCGGAACTTGAAGCCTCCCAACCGTCGGTCGCGCAGGTGATCCCACATGTTTGACTCGATGGGGTTGGAGTTCTGGCGCAGTTCGCGAGCACGTCGCCTCATTGTTGAATCACGTCGCATGCTCATTCACCCCTCACCCCTACCCCTCTCCCCCGCAGACGGGGGAGAGGGAGAAGAGTCTTGGAGGTTCGTGTTACTGCCAAGTTTCCTAGTGCCAAGTCAAGTTTCTTCCCCCTCTCCCCGTTTGCGAGGAGAAGGAGAGGTTTGGCCATTACGGCCAAGTTTCTTCTCCCTCTCCCCGTTTGCGAGGAGAAGCAGAGGTTTGGCTATTACGGCCAAGTTCTTCTCCCTCTCCCCGCTTGCGGGGAGAAGGAGGAGGTTTGGCTATTACGGCCAAGTTTCTTCTCCCTCTCCCCGCTTGCGGAGAGAAGGAGAGGTTTGGCTATTACGGCCAAGTTTCTTCTCCCTCTCCCCGCTTGCGGGGAGAAGGGCTATTACGGCCAAGTTTCTTCTCCCTCTCCCCGCTTGCGGGGAGAAGGGCTATTACGGCCAAGTTTCTTCTCCCTCTCCCCGCTTGCGGGGAGAGGGCCGGGGTGAGGGGTCCTTTCTGGTCGGATTTCTGCAATCCCCTCACCCTTAATCCCTCTCCCCGTAGTCGGAGAGAGGGAGAAGAGTCTCCACGCTCAACGCTTCACGGCACCTGCTTCTCAAACACACCCACCGCGCCCTTGAGCACGGTCAGTACATATCCGTTCGATCGCGCCTTTTGATCCAGTATCAAGGTCATGTCGCCGCTTGCGGGGTCCACGCTCCGGGATGTCACACGATACACGTAGCCATTCCGAAGGCTGGGCAGGGCGCTCGCCGTGTCCATAGTGGTATCCATCACGTATGAGCCGGGCGGCATATCGGGAAACGTCACGTCGGCGCGCCGCTGCAAGGTGACGATGTCGGAGTCCTTGGTGAACACTAGGGCCGGGTTGGCGCCCGGATTCGCATAGACCGACTCCCGCGATGCAAAGTCGCGCGAGTAGTACACGATGATTGTCACGTCGAATGGGCCGACCGGAGCCGGCTCCGCGCTGCCCGTCAGCATGTTTCGGGCGGGATCATCCGCCGTATTCGGCGACAAGTCGGGTCCAACGTTGTCGAGGACGTCGTCGGCGTCAGGCACTGGGACCCCAACTCCGTTGGACCCCGGGTAATAGATCTGCCCGGCATTGACCTTTCGCGCCAGGATCATCCAGGTGTAACGCCGCTCACGCAGCAGGCTGCCGGGGGCGAATGGCGTCCCGTTGGTCGGCAACAGCAGTGATGCGGGCGTGGGCTTGGTATTCAGACCTTGCAATGGAACCACGCGCGACTCGTTGTCACCGTAGGCCAGATCATCCGGGGACGAGAAGACCTCTGACGCCAACTCAAGCTCAAGCGGAAAGGGTGTCGGGGGGATGGGGTTGTCTCCCCCCCGTGCTCGCAAGAGGCCCTCGCCAGCCGAGAAGTCGGCCGTACCGTCTCCGTTGAAATCCGCGAATCCAAATCGATCCGTGTAGGATGTCGGCTGGACTTGGATCATCCACAGCGGATCGATGATTACCGGCAATCCCTGGCCAATCGTCGGATGGTACGCCGACGCCGGATACAACAAGGAAGGGTTTTGCTGCGGCCAAGGGCTTGGATACCCCGAGAAGTACGGGGCGTCCGGCCCGAACGGTGGGGCGAGCAGGTTGCGGATGCGGACCTCGCTAAGCGCGCTCCGAGCGAGCACCGTGCCGCGCACGTCGTTGACTGCCCGCTTCATTTTCAGAAGGCCGATCGGAAACAATGTCGCGAGCGAAATCACTCCGATGCCGAGCACCATGATGCCGATCAGAATCTCCATCAGCGAGATTCCGCGGCGACTCAGATTGTGAACCCGTGCGATCATGATCGGCTCGTCAAGCTAATTCCAAGTCTCCATCACGGCAGTACAGACACGCCCAGCAGTCGCTCGGCCGGGTCGTATATTTCCCGGTATGTCTCTTGGCCAGTCGTGGGCGGCCAGTTGTCCAGACTGGCCGCTGTGACCTGGTGGAGCACCTGCATAGTTCCGGTGCGTGTGTTCAGAGTCAGCAGCATGCGGCGGCGGTTGGGTCCAACATCGTCGTTGGTCCCGACCGTGTTGTCCGCGCCCCGGGCCGCCGTGGGGTCGGGTCCCTTATCGCCCCGTTCGCCGACCCAGAAATGGATCAGCGGCTGCGCCGCTGCGGTGCCGGTGACTTGACCGTTCGGAGCGAACAGAATGTCCATCGCCGGCCATGTTGCAGAAGGTTGGTCATCGGCGGTGCCGAGTAGCTTGTCGGATCCAAGCCAATGAATGTCGTCCCCCGTGTTGAAGGATCCATCCGGGCCTGAGAATACGGGCGGAACCGCGTTCGGGATGCCACGACTGCGGGGAATGTTGAGAATTTGACTCGCCGAATAAGGTGTTGGGTAGACGACGGGCGCCCCACGCACATCGACTACCATACCTTGAGGCAGGGGTATCGCATCGGCCTGAGCCAACGGCACGGGAGCGCCGAAGATCTGGTACTGATGCGTTGCCGGCGATGGGGAAATCGCCAACGGCGCAGGCGCGATCGTAAGGGTAGCAGGACTGCCAGCATTGACAGCCCTAATTGAATAGAGCCGGCCCGACGAATCGAATCGGATCGACGAAACACCGGGCACGACTCGCGGAACGTCGTCGTATGCGTTTGTGGCGTTTTTGCCCGGGTCAACTTGCTCAAAGTGCGGATCCACAGTTCCCACTGGAGTTACGGTTCCGGTCGTTGCAGACGCAACGCTGGCTTCCACACGCCCCACCGAAAACGGTTCCGGCACCGTCACGTAGACGAACTGCGAGACATCAAACGGGTCGGTGTCGTCCCGAATTAGCCGAACGCCCACGACGTTTCCCGACTGAACCGCGCGGTCGCGAGCGCCTATGAACACCGCCTGGATCGTGTTCGCGGCGTCGCTGTACTTGCGATCGTTCAATGCTCCAAGGACCGAGGGCAAGACCAGTATCGAGATCAGCAGGATAATCACGATGACGATGATCAACTCCACGAGCGTGAAGCCGAGCCGTCGATGTCGTGCCCCTGCCGTTTGTGGCCCGAAGTTGGTTTTCATAACAAAGCCTGCCTCGGCTAACGAACTTGAAGGCCGTGGTTGTCGATGTTGTCGGCGTCCGTGCCGTAGCCATCCTGGCTTGGACTGGTGATTCTAATCGCTCGCTTGTCGAGTACGCTCCCACTGAGTTCAACAAGCCCGAAGCTGCCATCGGCGCCTGCCGAGACTATCAACGGAGATGTTCTGTACGGCTGCGGTGTCGTTGCGGTGGTCATGTGAGTTAGCGAATGAAAGTAATCCTCAAAAGTTGGCCGCAATGTCGGGCTCATCGGGTTGGGATAAGACCACCAACTTGTTCCGGGAGTACGATTCTCCGTTAGCAATTGGTGCGGATCATCTGGATTTGTCTCCGATCCTGGCTTCTGGCGCGAGGAGACGTAATGAGTCGGCCAGAGGAAAAACTGGATCGGGTTTCCCCACTTATCGACAAACTCCGGCAGGCCGTCTTCGTCGGTGTCGGCGGTCTCACCCGGAACGAACTCTTCGGTGTCGGACCCATCGGCTGTGGCAATCATGTAGAGACACTCCGCTCGGGTGGTCTCTGGTCGATGGACGTTCTGGAGGGATGCCCCGCTCGGGCGAAGTGAGCTGTCACTGAAGATCCGCTCGAAGTATTTCCGGTGGCCCGCGGCGACGGACGAGAGTTCGTTGGGCAATTGGGCTGTACCGACCACCACCGGGTTCCAGTCGCCCTTAATGATCTCGTCTGGTTCATCAACCAGTGGGTTCCCATTTCCGTCAAGGTCGCCGTCGTTGTTGAACGAGTCACTGGTGCGCGACGTCTGAGTCAAATCAAACGACTCTGGGAGTTCTTGTCGCATCGTTCGCACGATGGCAATCAAATGAGCCAAGTTGGGTTCCTGGTTGGCGAGTTGCAGGTCACACGACGTCAGAGTCCGTATACTGTTACGACGCGCGTTGAACTGATCGAGCCGCTGAACGAGCTTGCTGTTGATCTTGGCGATCAGCGCCTCGGTACCTCGCGCACGCGCGTGCTCCGGGATCAACATCAGCGACCCAATGCTCACCGCCGCGATCACGGCGATGATGGCAATGACGATGAGCATTTCAATTAGGGTCACGGCTGAGCGGGCATGCCGCACGCCGCAGGTGCTGTCTCGATTCACACTGTTTGAAGGCGTTTGCATGTTTCCTGAAGACTCGCTCGACTTCTACAGCCTTCCCTCCTGGAGCGGAGCGCCGGAGAAGTTTGTGAGGTTGTCGTTGTCGTCACGGTTGTCGAGGGCATCGGCAAGTGGGAACTGCCCCCCGTGCCCGTAGCCAACGCCTGTGCCAGGGGAGATAATCTGGAAGCCATCGGGCTTGTGGTAACGCACCACAAAACCAGTGGGAATCGGAGTACCGGGGTAGGGAGACCCGACCGTGTATGGATTCGGACCTGGGCTCTCCAGGTAGTATGGGGCTGCCAGTGTACCTGACCCTAAGCGGGTTCCAGTCGGCCAGGGCGACACAGGATACGCCGAGGGTATCGCCCAGTTTACGAGCATGTTCATTGTCTGCATCGCGCTCCCGTTCGGATCGGGTTCGTTCGCAAGATTCAGGTCGTCCGGCCGGTAGCCGATGCCATCGTAGGAACTGAAGTAGGCATACGCACCTGCAAGGCTCGGCTTGCGGAACGGCAAGAACTCCCAGAATCCGTCGCCATCGCGATCGGCAAGCCGATCCGAAGGCATTTCAAAGAACGGAACGTCGCGCCCGGCCCCCGCGCTCGAACGCTGAGAGGGCCACTGTGGCACTTTGCTGAACCCGCCACACCCCGCCGGATCCTGGGGGTCGGATGTTTGTCCGACCGGGAGCCCGCCAAGGAAAAACACGAGGCACTCGTCAGCCTGGAGGTAATGCACTTGTGCATTGCCACTCGAATCATTGCGCTGCCCGTCGCCGTTCCAATCGTAGAAATCGTTGCCATCAACACGTCCATCGCCGCTGATGTCCCCGATCGTGGCAAAAGGCACGGCGGTGCCGCTCGTGCTAACAACCATTTGCGGCCAGATTCGTCGAATGTACTGAATCGAAATATCTTCGACGAAGACGGCTGTGTCCTGACCTGACGATGGGACTATAGGGCCTAGGTTGGCCGTGTACGCGCCATCTTCTCGCAAGACGATCTGGCTCGGCGGGTACACGCCGAACCGATCTTTGAACTTCTGGAGCGCCCCGGCCAAGTTTGTGATTTCCGCTAGCTCAGCCGCCTCCTTACCCCGGCGAAACGCGCCCGCAATGACCGGCACCAACAGACCCATCAGGATGCCAATAATGACGAGCACGACGAGCAGTTCAATGAGTGTGAAACCGTCAGTCTTTCGTGTGCGTCTCGCTGAAATCATGGTTCGATCCTTTCAACTCAACCGTTGAGGGTTGAACCTCAATCCGCCTACCCGCGCATATTTTCCACGTCATCAACCAACGGGACCCATTTGAAGCGTGGAGGGTTGAGCACCCGGACAGACGGCGCTCAACGCTCGACGCCTCTTAAGGAACCCGGCCGTGGGGCGGGCTTCCAGCCTGCAATACTTCTTGTCCGACATGGGCAGGCTGGAAGCCCGCCCCACAACTCAACCTCAACCCTCGATCCTCAATCCCCTCCGTTACCCGCTCAACTCCGTGATCAGCTTGATCAGCGGCATGAACAGGGCGATCACGATGAAGCCGACCATGCCGCCCAGGACCACGATCATGAGCGGCTCGATCAGGGCCATCAGGCCCTCGACCAGTACGTCGACCTCTTCGTCGTACACGTCGGCGATCTTGTTCATCATCGTGTCGAGGTCGCCCGTCTCTTCGCCGACGTCGATCATGTTCACGACCATGTCGTCGACCACGCGGGCCTCTTTGAGCGGCTGGGCGATCGTGTCGCCCTCGCGGATCGAGTCGATGACCTTTTGGAACGCGCGCTCGAACACCACGTTGCCGGCCGTCTCGCGCACGATCGACAAGCCCTCCAAGATCGGCACGCCGGAGGCCACCAGCGTGCCTAATGTGCGCATCGTGCGCGCAACGGTACTCTTTTCGACGATACCGCCCATCACCGGAAGCGACAGCTTGATCTTGTCCAGGACGTACGCCCCCGTTCTGTTCTTGCGCAGCAGCTTACAGAACAGCCAGAAGCAGATCGGGAACAGTGGGATCGTGTAGAAATACTCGACGACCCAGTCCGACATGTCGAGCAGGAGGATCGTGATCTTCGGCATGTCGACGCCGAAGTCCAAGAAGATCTTTTTGAACTTCGGGATGATGAAGTACAGGATGAACCCCAAGATGGCGCCGGCCACCGTGATGACCACGCACGGATAGATCATGGCCCCGGTCACCTTGCGCTTCAGGCTCTGGGCCTTCTCCTTAAACATCGCCAGGCGTTGCAAGATGACCTCCAGCGCGCCGCCGGCCTCGCCCGCCTTGACCATGTTCACGTAGAGCCGATCGAACGCCTTGGGATGTTTTGCGAACGCCTCAGAGAGCGTGGCGCCCGACTCGATGTCGTCGACGACGTCCATCAGCGCGTTCTTGAGCGGCCCGGGCTTCATCTGGCCTTCGAGGATCTTCAGGCTGCGCAGGATCGGCAGTCCGGCGTCTTGCAGCACCGACAGTTGCCGCGTGAAGGTACAGAGTTGTTTCGACGGCACGCCGCCGATCGAGAACGCCTTACCCTTCTTCTTGGGCTTCTTGTCCTTGGCCTTGCCTTTTTTCTTGGCCTGTTTTTCGGTGATCTTGGTGACGAAGTAGCCCATCTTGCGGACTTGGGCGCCGGCTTCTTCTTCGTTGGCGGCCTCGATCGTGTCCTTGACCTCGGCGCCGGCGGAGTCCATGGCCTCGAATTGGAACGTTGGCATGTCTACACCTCGTCTTCCACCACGGTTTCGCGGACCACTTCGTCGAGCGTTGTGAAGCCTTCGTACATCGCCCGCAGCCCAGCCTCGCGGAGCGTGACCATGCCGCTCTTGCGGGCACACGCGCGTAGCTGGTCGGTCGAAGCGTTGTTCATGATCAAGTCGCGCAGATCGTCGGTCATGGCCAGCAGTTCATAGATGCCGGTCCGGCCGCGGTAGCCGGTGTTGTTGCACCGCTCGCAGCCGCGGCCGTAGAAAAAGCTCCTGCCTTTCACGTCCGACGGTTTCAGGTTCAGTTCCATGAGCATCTCAGGACTCGGCTCGAATTCCGTGCGGCAGTCGGCGCAGATCCGGCGCACCAGTCGCTGGGCCAGGATGCCCTCGACCGTCGCGGTGATCAGGAACGTCGGGATGCCCATGTCGCGCAGCCGTGTGATCGTGCTCGGCGCGTCGTTGGTGTGCAGCGTGCTGAAGACGATATGGCCGGTGAGCGACGATTGCACCGCGATCTCGGCCGTTTCGGTGTCGCGTATCTCGCCGACCAGAATCTTGTCGGGGTCCTGCCGCAGGATCGCCCGCAGGCAGTTGGCGAACGTGACGCCGATCTCGTCGTTGATCGGCACCTGCACGATGCCTTCGAGGTCGTACTCGATCGGGTCCTCGGTCGTGATGATCTTCACGCTGACGTCGTTCAGCTCGTTCAGCGTCGAGTACAGCGTGGTCGTCTTGCCGCTGCCCGTCGGGCCGGTGACGAGCACGATGCCGTTCGGCTTGTTCATGATGTCGCGGTAGGCCTTGAGCGTATCGGCCGGCATGCCGATCTTGTTCAGGTCAAGTTGCACAACCGTGCGGTCGAGCACGCGCAGCACCACGCTCTCGCCGAACATGGTGGGCAGCACGGAGACGCGCATGTCCACCGGGTTGCCGCCGACGTTCAGCTCGATGCGGCCGTCTTGCGGCAGCCGGCGCTCGGCGATGTCCAGGTTCGACATGACCTTGATGCGCGTCGAGATCGCCATGGACAAGTGGCGGGGCGGCGGCACCATCTCGTAGAGCACTCCATCGACCCGGTATCGCATCTTGAACTCGTCTTCAAACGGCTCAAAGTGGATGTCGCTGGCCTTGTCCTTGATCGCCAGCAGCAACACCATGTTGAGCAGTTTGCGCACCGGGGCGGCGTCGGCCAATTCTTCGATCGACTCCAGGTCGACGGATGACTCGCTCGTGCCCGCGGCCGCCTTCTGCAACTCCTCGTCTTTTTCCAGCTCGGCGACCACGTCCTCAATCGACATTTGCTTGTCGGAATAGAACCGTTCGATCGCGGCCTTGATGTCCCCTTCGTTCGAGACGGCCCCCTTGACCTCGAAGTTCAGCATGTTCCGCAGATCGTCGAGCGCGCCGATGTTCTGCGGATCGGCCATCGCCACCGTCAGCACGTCGTTGCGGAAACTGATCGGCACGATCTTGTAGACCGTGGCCATGGTCTCGGGCACCATGTCGAGCACCTGCGACGCGATCGTCAGTTCCGACAACTTCACGACCTGCATGCCAAGCTGCTCGGCGACCGCCTGGTCCACCTGCGGCTGAGTGACCAGACCCATCGTGATGGCCAACTGACCAAGCACCATCTCGGGACGGGTCTTCTGCTCGTTGAGCACGTCCCACAGTTGGTCCTCGGTCAGGTAGCCGAGGTCCACCAGGATTTGTCCGATCTTCTTGGCTGCCATATCTGTTTCTTGACGGAAGCTGCCAGCCCCACCGATAGCCACCTACCCGCGCGGCAAGTTTTTCCAACCGCCGGCAATGCTACTCTTCGTCATCCTCTTCTTCTTCATCCTCATCCTCGTCGTCGGCTGCTGCTCGTCCCGCGGCCTTTACCCCCGGCTTGGCAAAGCCCTTGGCGAACTTGCCGGCACCGCCCCCCTCGCCCTCTGATTCTTTGCCCGGTTCATCGGCGAAGATACCTTGCTTGGCCTGCTCAATGCGCAACTTGAGTTCGCCGGGTTTTCGAGATTTCTCAATGGCGTCCGCTTCGTCCACCAAACCCCTTTGCCACAGGTTGAAGAGGTTATCGTCGAGCAGAATCATTCCGTACTTCTTGCCAGTCTGAATGGCCGAGTCGATGCGGTAGGTCTTGTTTTCGCGAATCAGGTTGGCGATGGCCGGCGTCACGACGAGCATCTCGTAGGCGGCGATCACTCCCTTTGGCTTCTTCGGCAGCAGCGCCTGGGCCAGCACCCCCAGGATGGCCGTGGACAACTGGGTGCGGATCTGCTCCTGCTGGTTCGTCGGAAACACGTCGATTATTCGGTTCACCGTGCCTTCGGCGCTGTTGGTGTGCAGGGTTCCAAACACGACGTGGCCCGTCTCAGCCGCGCTGATTGCCGCCTGGATCGTTTCGAGATCGCGCATTTCGCCGACCAGAATCACATCGGGGTCTTGGCGCAACGCACGACGCAACGCCTCACTGAACGACGGCACATCGACGCCCACCTCACGCTGGTTCACCGTGCACTTCTTGTGCTTGTGGTAGTACTCGATCGGGTCCTCGATCGTGATCATGTGCTTGTCGTAGTTCTCGTTCAGCCAGTTCAGCATGCTGGCCAGACTTGTCGTCTTGCCACTGCCGGTCGGACCCGTCACGAGAAAGAGGCCGCGCGGCCGGACACACAATTCCTTGCACACCGGAGGCAACCCGATGTCCTCCATGCTTAGGAACTTGTTGGGAATCCTCCGCAATACCATCGAGATGAAACTGCGCTGTTTGAACACCGAGACGCGAAACCGCGCCGCCTCGCCAAAGGCGAAACCGAAGTCCGTGCCCCCTACCTCCTGCAACTCCTGCTGGCACCGATCGGGCGTGATGCTCTTCATGAGCGCGATCGTGTCTTCCGGCTCCAACACCTTGGTGTCGAGCCGCCGCATGCGACCGTCCATCCGCAACACCGGCGGCTGACCTACGGTGATGTGAAGGTCGCTGGCGGACTGGTTGACAACCGTCTGCAGGAGCTTGTCGATCAGAACCGTACCCATGAACAATCCTCCGGTGCTGCACTGCCCTTCCGTTCCGATCGAAGAACCTGCTAGGACGGTGGTCGATTATTACGGTCGGGCTAGCAGGAATCAAACAACCGAATGGTTGATCCAAAAAACACCCCACGACAGCCGACTGTTTCCGTCAGATCGACACGCCCTCGTGGTGGCAAGTCTCCAAGACTTCCTCCAAGGTCGTGATCCCTTTCATGGACTTAAGGACCCCATCCTCGAGCAGGGATCGCATCCCAAACAGCCGCGCCTGGCGACGAATGTTCTGAGTCGGCTCGCGGCGAAACGACATTTCGCGCAACGTCGAGTTCATTTGCATCATCTCGAAGATAGCCAGTCGACCGCGGTAACCCGTATGGTGGCAGTGGTTACAGCCACGACCGCGCATGAAGTTGGCGTTCTTGACTCGCTCCGGCGTAAGGCCAACGGTTTTCAACTCGTGCGGATCCGGCTGGTCGGGTTCCTGGCACTTGGGGCATACCTTGCGCACCAACCGCTGGGCCATCACAGCCATGACGCTCGACGCGACGAGGAATGGCTGAACACCGATGTCGATCAACCGCGTAATGGCTCCGGGCGCATCATTTGTATGGAGCGTACTGAAAACCAAGTGTCCAGTCAGGGACGCCTGAATCGCCATGTCGGCTGTCTCCTTGTCGCGAATTTCTCCCACAAGGATCACATTTGGAGACTGGCGAAGCATTGCGCGAATGATCCGCGCGAAAGTCAGCCCGATCGCCGACTTCACCTCAGTCTGGTTGATACCGGGTAGGTAGTACTCGACTGGTTCTTCGGCAGTGATGATCTTCTTGTCCGGTCGATTGAGTTCGGCAAGTGCGGCGTAGAGCGTAGTTGTTTTGCCGCTGCCCGTCGGGCCGGTAACCAGAAAGATGCCGTTGGGACGCTTGATAATGGTCTGGAACCGGCGATACTCTTCATCGCCAAAACCCAACTCTCGGATGCCGACCATGATGCTCTCCTTGTTCAGGATGCGCATCACGATCGACTGGCCGTGGTTCGTTGGAAGCACGCTGACTCGAAGGTCGATATCCTTGCCGTTGACCTGCATCTTGATACGACCGTCCTGGGGGCGACGTTTTTCCGCAATGTCTATGCTTCCCATGATCTTAAGGCGTGAGATGATCGCCGCAAGCAGCCGCCGGGGCGGACTGTCTCGCTCCACGCAGACCCCGTCTATGCGATAACGAACCCGCACCCGCTCGCCGAACGGCTCAATGTGAATGTCACTGGCCCGGAGGTTTACAGCCTCTTGGATGATCAGGTTGACCAGCTTGACGATCGGGGCGTTTTCGTCGGCGACGTTCATCCCGCCGCCCTTGGTGGTTGCCGCCCCTTCGGTCTCGGTAAAGTCGATGGCCGTGTCGGTGAACTCCTGGAGCATCGAGTCGACCGAATCGGTTTCCGTTTGGCCGTAGTGTTTATTGATCGCCTCTTGAATCGACTCGCGCGGCGCCAAGGCGATTTCCACGTCGCGGTTCAGAATGAACCGCAGCTTGTCGACTGTCTCAAAATCCATCGGGTCGCTCATGATGATCTTGAGCGTTCCGTTGTCGGCGGAAAGCGGCAGGATGACGTTCTCGCGGGCCACCGACTCGGGTACTAGCTGCACGACCGCGCTCGGAATCTCAACATCCTCGAGGTGGACGAACTCCACGCCGAACTGCTCAGCCATGGCCTGCATGACGTCTTCGATTGCGGCATACCCGAGGCGTACGATGGCATCCTGCAGCTTGACGCCGGAGCTCTGCTGCATGGCGATCGCTTCCTGCACCTGGTCGCGCCCCAGCACGCCCTTCTTGATGAGGATCTCGGTGAAATCTTTGCCCGCCTTTGCCATAGCTCATTCCTCTCAGTAGCCTCGAACGTCCCCACCGAAACACAGTTCAACGTGTCAGCTTGAGCGCGAAGCGATCTCGTGTCAAGCGGCCGGATGAAATGAACGACGCCGATAAAAGACCCAACGAGATGGAAGCCGACCCGCGAGAGCCAGCGGAGGGATTTGAACCCTCAACCCCCGCTTTACGAAAGCGGTGCTCTGCCGTTGAGCTACGCTGGCAATGACTCGAAGCGGGGTTCAGTATAGCCCAGCGTAGCAGGGCTGCAAGGGGAGCGTAGCGACAGACCATGCAACAGGAAAACTCGTCACCGGCCACGACGGACGAGTCTGTGTGAGATAGACTATCGCGATGCCTCAGCGACCACCTGCCCCTGACGTTTCGGCCCCGCGCGCCCGGCGCGATCTGGCGGCGCTGTTGTTCCTGACCCTGCTGGCCAGCTACGCCTATTTCTGGCAATCGCGCGACTGGAACACCGCATCACGATTGATGCTCACGTATTCGCTGGTCGATCGGCATCAGCTCGAGATTGACGGCCTCGAACAACACACGGGCGACTTAGCCCGTGTAGGCAGGCACTATTACACCGACAAGGCGCCAGGACAATCGCTGATCGGGGCGCTGGTATACGGCCCGGCCAGAGCGATGGACTGGCTGCCCGAGCATCCGCTGTTTGGTCCGGCGCGGGCGTACTGGCCGCCCGACTACTTTGTGACGCTTGGCACGTCTGGGTTGTTCACGGCCCTGGCCGGCGTCGTGATCTATGCATTCGCTCTGCGGCTGGGTGCGACGCATTGGGGCGGCGCGCTGCTTGGACTGGCCTATGGACTCGGCTCACCGGCGTTCGTCTATGCGACGCTGTTCTACGGTCACCAGACAAGTGCGTTTTGTCTGATCACGAGCTTCTTCCTGCTCTATCGCGCCGCACATGAGGGCCGGGCCAATGTGTGGAACATGCTGTTGAGTGGTTTACTGGCCGGCTACTCCGTGGTCGTCGAGTACCAGACGATCGGCGTTGCGGCGCTGCTTGGGCTGTACGCCGCGGGGTCGGTTCGGCGTCTGCAGCCGGTGATGACGTTCGCCGTGGCGGCGGCGTTTGCGGCGGCGCTGCTGGCTGCGTACAACTATCGCGCGTTCGGCCGGGTCTTCGAGTTGGGCTACGCGCACGAAGTCGCTGCGGAGTTTCAGGCGGTACACACGGCGACGAACCCGCTGGGTCTGCGCTGGCCGGCAGGCGAGCAACTGCGCGAGATTGTGCGGCAACTCTTCTGGGGCCGCTATCGCGGGCTGGCATTCTATGCCCCCGTGCTGCTCGCGGCGCCGCTGGGCGCTCTTGCGTTGCTCGGCAAGAAACATCGTGGCGTGGTGCTGGTGGCCGTTGGCTCGCTCGCGTCGCTGTTGGCGGTAAACGTGAGCTATCCGCTCTGGGCGGGCGGTTGGTGTACGGGGCCGCGCTTCTTGACGCCCGCGCTTCCGTTTATGGTGCTGACCGTGGCTGGAGTACTTCGCGCGTGGCAGCGCGGCATGTTCACGACGCTCGTCGCGCTGGCGACTCTGGCCGGCGGCCTGCTCATGTTGGGCTGCGTCGCGGTCGGCGGCCGATTTCCCGAGGCGAGAGACCCAACCGACTCGCTGAACGACCCGACCGTCTCGGTGGTCCTGCCACACTGGAAGGGGGAGATGCGCGGCGGCCCGATCGCGGGCGGCCGACAGTTTGAGTGGAACGCGGGCCGCTGGCTGATCGAGCATCACTGGCCCGCCGACCTGGCGTTACCGCCCGAGCCGTCGCCTCACCAGGCCGTTCAGATCGCGCCGCTCGTCGCCTTTTGGTGCGTGATGGCGGTCGTGCTGATGTGGCGTTCGCGCCGGCCGCCGCATTTCACCAAACAGAGCGAATCAACCACAAAGGGCACGAAGAACACGAAGGGGAAAGAGTAATGCGAGTCATCAGCTTTGCTCAGCCCAGCAACAGCCCATGCTTCCTTCCCTCCGCTTTGTGACCTTGTGCCCTTTGTGAGTTCAAGTCCGCCATCGCGTCGAAAGTGGTCACGCCACTCTGCGCAGGCCCGCAATGACCGACAGGCCGGCCGCACGCACGGCCGGGCCGATGCCGCTGACCAGTCCGATGCCGGCCGCCACGCCAACGCCGAGCAAAAGAATCTGAGGGGCGACCCAGTCCACCGGGACGAACTGCGGCCAGAAGTAGTGGACCGTGCTCCATGTGACCCGGCCCGTCGCCACGCCAAGTGTGCCGCCCACGAGCGAGATGAGCATCGACTCGCCCAGCACCATTGCCAGCACCGGCCCACGCTGGAAACCGATCGCTTTCAGCAGCGCGATCTCGGTGGTGCGCTCGCGCATCGACATGGCCATCGCGTTGCCCGCCACGAGCACGAGCGCGAACACGACGGCCGCACCGATGTTGCGCACGTAGACCTGCAGGTTGCCCACGAACTTGGAGAAGTTGCGGGCAAAGTCCTGGTGGCTCTGGCTGGTCGTCGGGTGGTCTGAGCTTTCGTAGCGGTCGTCGATGGCCGGCAGCACTCGGTTCATCGACTCGGCCGAGTCGGCGCGCACGAACAGGATGCTGGTCGTCCCCGCCTTCAGGTCGTTGATCGCGCGTAGTCGTTCGTCGAGATAGGTCCAGTGGAAATACAGGTCATTGATGAACTCCGGGCCGTCGTAGATGCCGCAGATGGTCAGATCGAGGTCGATGGGGTAGTTGTTCCCCTTGAGCGGAATGCGATCGCCGATCTTCCAGCCGCGTCGGTCGGCGTTGCGGCGATCGACGATGCAGCCGGTTCGGTTCTCGCGCCATGCCGTCAGTTGCTCGGCAGGCATTCTGAATTCGGTCCACACGTGGAACAACTCTTTGGCGTCGGTGGCGAGCGAGGCGAACGTCGGCATCTTCTCGTCCTTGTACTGGCCGATGTACCAGGCGAGCGGCACGGCGGCTTCGACGCCTTCGAGGCCACGCACGTGATCGAGCACGCTGATCGGGATCATCGACGCGAACCCGTCGCGGCTCATCACAATCAAGCGGTTGGCCTTGGCCAGTTCCGGAATCAGTTGGTCGTTGAGCGTGGCGAATCCGTAGAGCACGGTCATCATGGCCAGGCTGATGGCGACCGACAGCACCGTCAGGACGGAGCGCAGCTTGTTGCGCGTGGCGTTGCGGAAGATGTACTTGAGCGATTTCACGGCGTCTCCTCGTCGCCCCCCGGTGCACGAAGCGGCGGGTGCGGCTAACGTTCGCGCAACGCCTGGATGATCGTGAGCCTGACCGCCCGCACCGCCGGTGCGAGTCCGCCGACAAGGCCCATGATCGTGGCCAGCATGACGCCCTGCAACAGCACGCGCGGTCCGAAGTGGAACGCGAACGTCACCTCGCTGAACATCATCGGATTCTGCGTGCCCGACGACAGTCCGTTCAGCGGCAGCGTGGCCATACAGCCGAGCACGCCGCCGATCAGGCACAGCACGACCGATTCGAACAGGAACGAGGCCAGGATGCTGCGGCGGCTGAACCCGAGCGCTCGCATCGTGCCGATCTCGCGCGATCGGCTCGCCACAGCCGAGTACATCGTGTTCGCCGCGCCGAACATTGCCCCGATGCTCAGGAACACGGCCAGCCCGTAGCCGATCTTGCGAATCGTCGCGATCACGGCAATCTGCGACTCGAAGTACTGCTTCTCGTCCTTTACCTCGAGGTCCTTGAACTCATCGTCGTCCGACTTGATTCGCTCGACGATCGCGTCGCGCGCGGCGCGATTGGCCGCCTGCGCGATCACGACCGAACAGCTCTCGGCCCGCGAGCGGCGGGCGAGCGCCAGTTGGTTCGAGTCGACCCAAACCTCGGACTCGGCCGTGCTGCCCGATGCCTCGAACAGGCCGACGATCTGAAACGGAGTGCCGTTGATATCGAGCGTCTCGCCCAGCCCGCAGTTCTGAAACCGCGCGGCGATGCTCGGGCTGGTAATCGCCTCGTTCGTCCCGCTCCTCAGTTCGCGCCCCTGCACGATGCGGAACGCCGGACGCAGCGACCGCCCCGACTCGGACAAGCCGCGGATGATCAGGTTCACGGAAAGCGTGTCGCCGCGGCGCGGTTTGGTCTGGATCGTCACGGTCTCGGCCGACGCCATCGGACGGCCCGTCGCCGGATCGATGGCGATTCCATCCAGGTTGGTCAACTTGTCGGCCGTCTCGCGCATGATGTCGCTCGACGTCTCGTTGTCCGACCCTTTGCGCAAGAAGATCAACTTTTGTTCGTCGGCCGAAACGGTGAATGTGCGCATCAACCCATCGACCAGGCCGAACACCAGCACCGAGGCGCAGACCAATAGGCCGGTGAACAACGACGTCATAAGCGTCGTCACCCATCGCACTCGCAGGTTGCGCAGGTTGTATCGAACGGGTACCACGGTCGCTCCGATCGGTCAGACGATCCGCCTCAGTCCGTCCACCACCGACAGCCGCGCGGCGAGGACGGCCGGGACAATGCCGCTCGCCAGCCCGATGGCCGCCGAGATCACCAGCCCCCAGGCCATCACTGGCCAGGGCATGCGGCTGGTCTGCACGATCATCGGGGCCGCCCAGTGCACGAGCGCGTACACGCCGCGTCCCGCCCCGACGCCCAGCACGCCGCCGATCGACGCGATCACGACCGATTCGCCAAGCATCAGGGTCAGCACCCTGCCGCTCTGGAAACCGATCGCCTTCAGGACGGCGATCTCGGTGGTGCGCTCGCGCATCGACATGGCCATGCCGTTCGCCGCCACGAGCGTGAGCGAGATCGTCACGAACACGGCGATGAACAGGATGAAGTTCTGAATGTTGCCCTGCATCTTGACGAACATCTGCGAGAACGCCTTCTCGGTCTGAGTGTTCGTCGGGGTTTCGGAGCTTTCGTAGTGCTGATCGATCTGGGAGCAGAGCTTGGGGATGATGTCGGCCGAGGCGCCTTTGAAGAAGATCGTGCCGCAGTTGCCGGCCCCGCGCCCGCCCGCCGTCGCCCGCAGTCCCTCGTCGAGATATTTGACGTTGTAGAACAAGCTAAGCGTCGTTTCCGGCGGGTCATAGACGCCGACCAGCTTGAGGTCGAGGTTGAAGTTGTAGTACGTGCCCTGCAGGCGCACGCGATCGCCGATCTTCAGGCCCAGCCGCTCGGCCAACTCGCGATCGACCACGCACGCCTGCCGATCGTTCTTGAACGCTTCCAACTGGTCGGCCGGAATCTTGTATTCGGCCCACACCTTGAACACCTGTTCCGGGTCGGTGCCGAACTGGGCGAAGAACTGCGAGCCGTCGCCGTACCTGCCGCCGAACCACGAGAACGGCACGGCGGCCACGACGCCTTTGATCTCGCGCACCTCGGACAGCATCTTTTCCGGCACGAGTCCGTCGAAGCCCTGCTTGTTCATCACGACGACGCGGTTGTACTTGTCCGCCTCCTTGCCCCACGCCTCCATCGATGCGAGATAGCCGTACAGGAACGTCATCAGCATCAGGCACATCCAGATCGCCATCACGGTGAGCAGCGATCGGAGCTTGTTCCGCATCACGTTGCGAAAGATGTAGCGCAGCAGTTTCATGCCTGAACGCTCTGGGGGGTCGCGGGAGAAGCCGGGCTGTCGACCAGCACGCCCTTTTCAAGGTGTACGAGGGTGCCGGCCCGCTCGGCGGCGTGCGGGTCGTGCGTGACCATGATGATCGTCTTGCCGAAGTCCTTGTTCAGCCGACACAGCAGGTCGAGAATCTCGCGGGCCGACTTTGCATCGAGATCGCCGGTCGGTTCGTCGGCGACGAGCAGCGTCGGGTCGTTCACGATGGCCCGCGCGATTGCCACTCGCTGCTCCTGACCGCCGGACAGTTGGCGCGGGTAATGGTCCACGCGATCCGCCAACCCGACGACCTCCAGGGCCGTGCGCACGTGGTCGGCCCGCTCGCGTCGGTTCAAGTGCGTCAGCAGCAGCGGCAGTTCGACGTTCTCGAACGCGGTCAGCACGGGAATCAGGTTGTAAAGCTGAAAAATAAATCCCACGTGACGCGATCGCCATCGGGCCAGGGCGCTTTCCGACATGCTGCCCAGGTCCTCACCAGCGACGTGAATCGTGCCGTCGGTGGGTCGATCGAGTCCGGCGATCAAGTTTAGCAGCGTCGTCTTGCCCGACCCAGACGGCCCCATCAACGCCAGGAACTCGCCCGCGTGCACTTCCAGGTTCGTGCCGATCAACACGGGGATCGTCAACTGGTCGCGATGGAACTCCTTGTGCAGTTCGCGGACGACGACGACAGGCTGATCATTGGTGTCGCTCATGAGTGCTCCGGTGTGGAGTTGTCGAATCTGTCGGTTAGTCTCACCGCCCCGCGACCGCTCACGGAAGCAAGCGAACGGATGAACGCGGACAGTTCATCCTCATCCTTTCGCCTTCATGCTTGGTGCAGCGATGGTTGGGTGAGGGGCGGCTCGGCGATAAGGAAATATCAGAGGCGGCGACGACTCGCAAGGCTTACTTGGCGACACGAACGACCTGATCCTCTTTCAGATTGTCGGCCGGCCCGACCACAAGCTGCTCAGCGCCCCTGAGTCCGCGTTGGATGAGCACGCTGTCGCCGCGCGAGTCGCCGGTTTCCACAGAGACGCGCTTGACGCGGCCGTCGATCACGTGCCAGACAAACTTGCCATTGTCGTCCTTGCGGATCGCCTCGGACCCGACGTAGACCTGGGTCTCGACCCTGCCGCCCTCGGCAGACTTACCCTCGCTCATGAAGTGGACGGTGGCGGCCATTTCGGGGAACAGGCGTTCGTCGGCGTCGACGATCTCGACCTTCACCTTGATCGTACCTCGAGCGCGATCGCCCATCGGAATGATCGTGCGCACGCGCCCCTTGTAGCGACGGTCCTTCACGGCGTCGATCTCGACACTCGCCTCCTGGCCTGGCGAAATGCGGCTCACGTAGTCTTCCTTGACGTCCGTGTCCACCTCAAGGTGCGCCAGGTCGGCCAGCGTGACGACCGAGCCGCGGCCCGACGCCGCTCCCATGCCGCCCGGCATGATCGATTCGCCCACCTCAGCCTCCTTCGAGATCACCGTGCCGGCAAACGGGGCGCGCACGAACATCTTCCCACGCCGCTCAGTCATCTCGCGCAGCCGCGCCTCGGTGAGCTTGATCGACGCCTGCTGAACAGTCAGTCGGCTGCTGGTCGCCTTCAGTCGCGATTCGGCGCGCTCCAGGTCTCCCTTGCTGAACACGCCGCGATCGTGCAGCCCCTGTGCCCGTCTCAGATCACGTTCATCTTGGGCGAGCGTCGTTTCGATTTCACCCAGCTCGGCCTTGGCCCGGTCGACCTCGGCCTCCATCGCCTCGATGGCTACGTCGAGGTCCGAGTGCTCCAACTCCGCAAGCACGAACCCCAACTCGACGGTCTGCCCTTCCTCGACGTTCACTTTCTTGATGCGGCCGGCCATCTCGGCGCCGATCATCGCCTGACGCCGCGACTTCACGTAGCCCAGCGCCGAGTGCACCGAGTCCGACACGCCCGGCACCTTTACTTCGGCCGTCGTCACGCGGACCTCGACGCTCATGAACTGGTCGCGGTACGTCCACGCGGCGTATCCACCGCCCCCACCTGCCGCGAGCAGCACGAGAAGCAGCACCCACAAGAGCTTGGAACCAGATCGCGGCCGCGACGTATGACCGCGCTCGATACGCAGCGAGGCCAGCGGATCCTTACTGGTTGAAACTTGAGTCGACGACATGATGCACCTGTGAAACGGGTATTCGCGGTTCCCATGTTAACGGCGCGGCGACTGGTCCGATAGGGCTGCTCTGTGCTGCTCCCAACGGTATTGGGCAAGGGCGTGCGACTCGCTTTGCAGAGACAACTCACCCAGCGTTCCGCTTGGAGTGGTGCCGGAAGGCCACGCCGGCGTCCGGTCTAAATAGCCTTGCACGATTCTGGGACAGTAACCCGACGCGCCAGCGAGGGAGCACATGGCGAAATCACAAGAAATCAGGCCCGGTCCCTCGCTGGCGCGTCGGGCTACTGTCCCTGCGGACTCCCAAAATCACGCAAAGCCATTTAGCTCGATTGGGGCGTTGCGGGCAACATCTCGCCCGGAAACGCCTCGGACCAGATTGCTGCCAGCTCGCCACGAAGGTCCAGTTTGTCCGACCAGTCTAGGAGGTAGGCGAGGTCCAGGCTCGTGAGATTCGCACGCAACAGGGCCGCAGCGTCAACTCGGTCCAGGACTCGACCTGCCAACAGCTTCAGTAGGATCAAGTCCTCGCAGCTCAGGACGGCAACTTCCTGCGCCAGCCCAGGTAGCCGGGCCGGGCTTCGCCGTGCCAGCGCCGCCCGATGAAAATCACTGTCTGCGAACAGCAGGTCAATCTGAATGTCTATGAAGCAGCCGGGCGGCTCGTAGAGGCATTGCAGGATTCGAGTAGCCCCAAGCATGAGCACAGGCGGGTGCCGCTTCGGCCTGATCTTGGCTTTGGCAAGTTCCTGCAGAACCAGTCCTACGTCGTTTTCACAGGCCCCGATCAACAGGTCGACGTCCTGCGTCGCTCGGACATGTTCCCATACGGCGACCGAGATACCGCCCATGACTGCCATGGGCACCTGGAGTGCGTCGATCGCCCGCCATGCGCGGTCCAACGTGTCGAGTATTGCCTTACCCGGCATGCTTGGCGCTCCGCCTCGCGAGTTCTTGGAGTGTGCGTTCCGTCGTGCGATCGTGCTCTTCCATCTGCCTCTCGTACCATTGGCGGTACGCTGCTTTCAGGTCACCGTGCGGACCAATCTTCTGTCGTAGGCCGACCAACAAGAACTGCTCGCAGGTGTCCGTTAGATCCGCCCAAAGCTGGATTCGCTGCTCGCGTGTGAGTCGGTCGGGCCTCGGCGGCGCCAATTCGGGTGTTGGAAGCAACTGACTTGCCACGGGTTTTTCGCCCTCAGACCCAAGCGGATCAAACGCCCAGCTACATGAGTTTTCGTAAGTACTGCGCCGCATTGAATAGGGTCTGAAATCGGCCTCGGTCGTTTAACCCGCAGCCGCAGGCGAGGCATGGCTGGCGCTTGTTGTGCCTCGCCTGCGGCTGCGGGTTAAACGAATTCGAACCCCTTTCAATGTGGAGCGGTAGTAACGTTGACGTCAATCACGGTCACTCTGCCCTGGTACAAGATGCCTTTCAGACTGTCCGATTCATGCCGCTTCCCCTTAGTCCTTCGGTCTTCGCAGCGCAGCATGCCAAAGTCGGGTCGCCAAGTCTTACTCCACGTGAATGAACTCGCTTGCAGCCAGCATCGAGCGAAACAGCGCCGCCCATGAACGCAGACGCCCCTCAGGGCCGTCCGTGGCGTTCGTGGCCAGAGCCGCGTCGTAGCCACGCAGAAAGTCGAGCGATCGCTGCGTTTCGGATTCGGTCGGCGGCCGACCGTAGGTCCGTTCGTACGCGAGTCGCACCCGGCCGGCGTCGTCCGAGTCGCTTGCCGCGAGCAACGACGCGGCCATGTGGCGGCTCTGCTCGCGCATCAGCTTGCTGTTCAGCATGAACAGGGCCTGCGGAGCGACCGTCGTCGTCGGCCGGTCGCCGTTCGGCGTGCTCGGATCGGCGAAGTCGAACGCGGCCAGCACATCGTACAGATCACTGCGGATCACCGGCAGGTAGACGCTCCGGCGCGGGAAGTCGTACTTGTCGTACGATGTGTTCGGATAGCCGGGCACGTAGCCGCGGTTCGTACCCGTGAACAATGAGCCGCCCATCGCCAGGTCGAGCTGGCCGCTCGTGGCCAGGATCGCGTCGCGAATCGCCTCGGCCTCGAGTCGCCGGCGATTGAAACGCCAGTGCAGCCGATTCTCGGGGTCGAGCTGCGCCGCCTGGGCGTCGAACGTCGTGCTCATCTGATACGTCGCCGACAGCATGAGCTGGCGGTGCAGCGTCTTGATCGACCACCCGCCGTTGGCGAACCGGCGTGCAAGCCAATCGACCAGCGGCTGGTTCGTGGGCGGTTCGCCGAGCCGGCCGAAGTTGTCGGGCGAGCGAACCAGGCCCGCGCCAAAGTGCCAGCGCCAGACGCGGTTCACCATGACGCGCGCGGTCAGCGGGTTGCCGGTATCGGCCAGCCAATCGGCCAGTTCCGTTCGGCCGCTGCGCCCCGTGGCAATGGCCGGCGGGCTGCCGGCGACTAGCGCCGTCGGGAATCGGCGGGGCGCCGCATCGCCCAGCGTCAGATAGTTGCCACGTAGGTGAACTCGCAGTTCCTGCGGGCTGCCGTCGCGCACAGCCATCGCCTCGGGCAGCGGCGTGAACGATTGCTTCATCGCGTCCAGTTCATCGCGCAGCGACTTCAACTCGGCGGCGGTGGTTGTCGCGTAGTATGTCTCGGGCTTTGGCGGCAGTGCCAGTGGGCCTTTCGGGTCATAGAGCACGGCGCGGAGCGATTCCTGATCCGGATCGGGCAGCTTGGCGGCGTCCTTCCCTTCCGGAGTTGCCTTCAGTTTCTGCCAGGCTTCGTCGGCAGCGATGAAGAGTTCTTGGTAGCGAGCGGCGACCGCTCGGACCGCGGCGGCGTGGAGGTCCCGAGCGAGCGGCGAGTCGGCCGGTCGCTTACGCTCCCGGCTCGGAAGGTCCGCCGTGAATTCTAAAGGCGTGGTCAGTGCGTGCCACGGGGCCAGCGGCGAGTTGTGGTCCTTGCGAGCCTGTTCCAGATAGCACACCCATTGTTGAAGTATGTCGGGGTTGATCGTTCGCTCGGCGGCGATTTGTCCAGGCGTTTTCGGCACAGCCGCGGCCGGACCGGCGCCGGGTCGCGGCACGAGCGCGAGTTTGTCGAAGTGCGGAAACGGCCCCGGGCATTCGAGCCGAATCGTGTTCGCGCCGGCCCGAAGCGCGGCCAAGCCTTCGACGTGCCAGATCTGCGTGTCGGGGAACCATGTGCCGGTGACCTTGCCGGCGGCGTCGCCTTTGGCAAGGTTGCCGTTCACCGTGAGCCGCACCGGGCGCGACTCTGCCGCCGCGTAACGTAGCTCGATCTGAAACGTGCCGACCTCGGCGGCCGTCACATCGTACTCGGCGAAGTTCGGCAGTTCGCCGCGGTTGTAAATAACTCCGATCTTCTCGCCGTAACCGGTGAACTCTTTCTTCACGTTGCCGCGAGCGAAGTCTTCGGCTTCCACCACGATCGAACCGGGCGGCGGCGCGGCCGCGTTGTCGGCCATGGCCAAGCGAAGCCGGCCGGCCAGCGAGTTCTGCCGCCCGATGTCCGTGGCGGCGAGCAGATAGTCGGCGACGCGGCGACGCGCCTCGCGCAGGATGGCTTGGTTTGCGTCGTCGGTCATCCGGGCGATCTGCCGCTGCTGCTCGTCGATACGTTGCTGCGCCTCCTGTTGTCGCGTGACCTCCTCGTCGGTTCCGAGCGGGCGCTCGTGCCAGCGGGCGACGACCTTGAAATTGTCCATCGTCTGAGTGCTCTTGAAGATGCCCGCCAGCGCGTAGTAATCCTGAGTCGAGATCGGGTCGAACTTGTGTTCGTGGCAGCGGGCGCAGCCGAGCGTCATGCCCAGGAACGTGCGGCCGATCGTGTCTATCTGCTCGTCGATGATGTCGAGTTCCATCTTCATCGGATCGTCTTCGGCCAGCATCTTCGGCCCGATGGTCAGGAAGCCGGTCGCCGTGATCCGTTCGACTCGCGCCTCGCGATCGCCGGGGGTAGATGCGTCGAGCAGGTCGCCGGCGATCTGCTCGCGGGTGAACTGATCGTACGGCTTGTCGCGATTGAGCGCGGCGATGACGTAATCGCGATAACGGAAGGCGTTGCCGTATGCCTGGTTTTCGTCCATACCGTTCGAGTCGGCGTAGCGGGCGACGTCGAGCCAATGTCGGCCCCAGCGTTCGCCGTAGCGCGGCGAGGCAAGCAACCGATCGACCACGCGAGCAAAGGCGTCGGGCGATTCATCGGCGAGGAATGCGTGCACGTCTTCGGGAGTCGGCGGCAGGCCGGTGAGGTCGAAGGTCGCGCGGCGAATCAGCGTTCGCTTGTCGGCCGGCGGCGCTGGCTTGATGCCTTTGGCCTCGAGCGCTGCCAGAATGAAGTGATCTATCGAAGTCTGTGGCCAGTCGTTCCGACCAACCGCCGGAAGCGGCGGATCAGTCGGCGACTGGAACGACCAGAGCGGCGGCTGATCGCCCGGCGGTTGGCTAGCGGACCCCGCCGCGCCGACCAACCACACGGCGACAGGCAGGGAGAGCAGCCACAGTCTCGTGAAACCGCGCGACATCAGGTTCTCCGGCAGCAGGCAACCTACGGGGCAGGACCACGGCACGTGGGGCGGGCTTCCAGCCTGCCAACCGTTTCCTTCGATCCGTGGCAGGCTGGAAGCCTGCCCCACGAACCGATCGCACGCGGGTTCAATTGTGGCGAAGGTTGCCGCAGAAGTCTACCGACGTGGAGTCGTGACGACGATCGGGTCGCCGAGCGCGTAACGCTGCGGAGCGGCGGCGTACAGCGCGCGGGCGGCCGGTAGCTGGTCGCGCAGGTCGGCCGCCCGGCGTGCGTCGGGTGGATGAGTGGATGCGTACTCGGAGATCTTGGCGGCGATGCCGCCGAGTAGTGCGACGCCGGAACCGGACTTGCCCGAGTTCAACTTGCTGAACCGCTCCCAGAACCGCGGCGCTTCGTCGGGGTCGTAGCCGGCCTTGGCCATGTAGACGAGACCCATGCGGTCGGCCTCGAGTTCGTGCGAACGGCTGAACGGCAGCATGACGCCGTACTGAGCGCCCGCGCCGTAGGCCTTCATGATGAGTTCGTCAGAAACGGTCTCTTGTTTCTTGGCGACCTGCTGAATGACGCCGCCGAGCCGCTCGACGGCCATGCCCTGACTCATGCGTTCGGCGCCGTGGCGTGCAATCGCATGGGCGACCTCGTGGCCCATGACCACGGCCAGTCCCGCTTCGTTCTCGCAAACCGGCAAGATGCCCTCGTAGACGGCGACCTTCCCGCCGGGCAGACAAAAGGCGTTCTGCGTCGGCGAGTCGAAGAGGCGAAACTCCCATTGGAAATCGTCTCGGCCGGTCACTGCGGCGATGCGTCGGCCGACTCGATAAACCATTTCAGCATGCGACGCATTGGCCGACGCCTTCTCGCGAGCGATGACCTCGTCGTAGGCCGACGCACCCATCGCCATTTCCTTGTCGGCCGACACCAACACCATCTGTCGCCGGCCGGTCAGCTCAACCTGCTGACAGCCTATCGTGGTTGCCGACACGGCGAGCAACGCAAGGCCGATGACGCCAAGCAATCGTCGCATGGTTCTGCCTCTTGTTCTTGTTGACCGGTGAACTACGTCACGCCGCCTTTTTGATCTGGCCCGGTTCGGCGATCGAGTCTGCTGGCGCGTGCCGCACGATGATCTCGCGGTGCGGGAACGGTATTGCGATGCCCTCGGCATCGAGCGCGAGTTTGATGGCCTCTGTGATGTCGAACTTGGCCGGTCCGAAGTCGAGCGTTTTCACCCAGGGACGCACGGCCAGGTTGACGCTCGATTCCGCAAGCTCGAGCACGCCGATCTGCGGCTTGGGTTCGGCCAGCACGCGCGCGTCGCGGGCGATCACCGTCTCGATCACCTGCCTCGCGCGACGGATGTCGGCGTTGTAGGCGATGCCGATCACGAGATCGATGCGGCGCATCGGGTTGACCGAGTAGTTCACGATGTTGCTGGCGGTGATCGCCGAGTTCGGCACGACGATGCGTTTGTGATCCGGCGTGCGGAGCACGGTGGCGAACACCTGAATCTCGACGACCTCGCCGTTCACGCCCGCGGCGTCGACGATGTCGCCCACCTTGAACGGTCGAAAGATGATGAGCAGCACGCCGGCCGCGAAGTTCGACAGCGACCCTTGCAAGGCGAACCCGATCGCCAGTGCGGCGCCGCCGAGGATCGCCACGAACGACGTGGTCTTTACGCCGAGCGCCTCGAGCGCGGCGACGACCACGAACGTCATCGTGGCCATGTAGGCGAGGTTCACGCTGAACCCGCCGAGCGTGGCGTCGAGCCGCGTCCGATCGAGCGCTCGTTGCAGCACGCGGCAGACAAGCCGCGCGGCGATCCAACCGGCGCCGAGTATCGCCGCGGCCTCGAGCAGCCTGGGGCCGTAGTCGCCGCCATAGTGAATTGCCAGGCGCACCAACTTTTCGATCGAGTGGCTGAGTTGCTCGGCGATCTTTCCGAGTGCGTTCATGTCTCTGTGCCTTGATAGTTGAGGCGGTTGAACGGTCGCCCGTTCAGGCGAACGGCCGGAGAAATCTTCCCAGGCGAGCCGGGGGGCGTTAGCCCCCGGACCTGCGTCGTTGTCCGGGGGCTAACGCCCACCGGCTCGCCTGGGTCGGTAAGTTGTCATTGACCGATCGCCTCAACGGTTCAACGTGTCGACCTTGGCGCGGTCCTTGCCTTTCTTGCGATTGGACGTCTTGGCGCCGCCGTCGTTGCTAGACTCGTTCGGCCCGGGGGCGACGGCGGGCGGCGTGCTGTCGGTCGTCGGCTGACGGGCGACTCGCTCGACGCCCTTCTTGACTACATCTTTATTGACTACATCCTGAGCCTTCGGGAGGCCGCCGCGTTCGGTCTTGCCGACGTCTTTTGGTGCTGCCGCTTTGAGTTCATCGAGAGACTTGGCGCTGGTGATCTTTTCGACGCCCTTGCGGATGCCGCCCTGTTTGCCTGTCAGGCCGTCGCCGATGCCCTGGCCCAGCCCGCCGGGCAGGTCCTTGGTCAGCTCGTCGATCGCCTTCACGCCGCCCAGCTTGTCGAGTTGCTCGTCGACGGCCTCGCGCACCTTGGTGCGGCCGACCTCAAGTCCTTTGTCGATGTGCCGCTTCGCGACCGCCCTGCCGCCCGACTTGACGATGTCCACAAGCGTCTCGCCCAAGTCAACGTCCGGCCGCCGCAACGTACCGGCGACACGAATGTCGGCGATCTCGACGTTGCGGACCTCGTTGAACGCCTGGCAGAACAGGTCGGGTTCGAGGCCGAGGATGCGCTTGACCCCCGCACGAGGCGACACGACGGCGTCGAAAAACCCAAACGTGGGCTGCACGTGAATTCGCTCGCCATTACTGACCGCAAGCTTCGCGGCCAGGTTCATGCGGCCGGACTCGAACCGCACAGGCAGGTCGCCGCCGGCCAGGAACTCAACGATCGCGATGGGCAACGATTGGGCGTCGAAGTCGACGTCGAGATCGTCGTTCGCGACCATTCGACCCGACTCGAAATGTGTGCGTCGGTCGAGCGTGCCGGCAAGTCGCACGGGAGCACCATCGACTCGGCCGGCAATCGTCCAGCGAATCGGTTCGGCGAATGCGTCCGGACGGTCGCTGAGGTTTTCGATGACGATGGCGCCGTCGGTGAGCGGCGGCGGAGAGGCGTCGCGCCCCTTTTGCTTGCCAGAGTCGACGAATTCGACGACCAGCCCTTCGCCGACGATCCTGGTCGCGGCGAGACGTGGAACTCGGTCGAAGGGATAGGTGACTCGCCGTGCGTAGTTCACGGCCGGCCGCTGCGGCGCGGCCGGTGGTTCGCCGGCCTTTCGCGGCGGGAGCTTGTCTGCGACCTCGCGCCGCCGCCGTTCCCACTCATGCAGTTTCCGAAACCACTTGTCGAGCGTCGCGAGCCAGTCGCCCGAGTGGTCCCAGATCGAGCCGTCGGTCGTCTCGGGCGTCGAGTCGAGCTTGATGCGGCCGTCGGCGCCGCGTTCAATTCGCAGGCGCGGGTTCACCAGCCGCACCTCGGCGTACAGCCGTTTCCGCAGCAGCGCGTTCATGTCGACGTCCAGGCTGGCCGTCTCGGCGGCCATGATGCCGCCGCGATCGAGGCGCATGTCCGGCTCGCCGTCGGCCCGCGACACGGCGAGGCCCGTCAGCTCGATGCGACTCGGCGGCGGCTCCAGAAGGATCACGCCGACGTACTCGAACACAGTCCCCACGCCGCACAGAATCATCAACTTGCCGAGCGCCATGGCAGCAAGCGCGCTGGATATCTGCACGCGAAACACCAGCATCGCCGCGAGCAGCACCATTCCCAGCCCCGACCACAACGGCACACAGCCGAGCAGCACGCCAAACGCGACGCCAAAAGCGATCGCAGCCGGCGAACTGTCGCTGCTGAGCAACTTGTAGATGCTCCGAATCCAAGTCAGAAGAAGCATGACGACACCTGTTTGGAATGTGTTCCGATACTGTTCCGTTCGAAGAGGGCGGGGAAGTTAGGGAAGAAGCAGGTTTGTGTCAACCGAAGCTTCGCGGTCGACGCCGGCGAGGTGGGGCGGGACGCGCACAACCACTTGACCCGTTGTGTTCACATCTCCATAATCCCGCCTCGCACGGAACGATTGGGGCACTGACGTGGACCGCCGTCCCGCCCTGGGACCCGGCGGTCATGAACCCAGCATGGACGTGACCGGAGCCGAATGGAATCGGCGAAGCCCAATTCCGAGCGTATCTCACGCCGTTCTCCGACGTCGCGTCCACGCTTCTTCCCGCAAGGAGTCTTGATGCGACTGTCCTACCTCTGGCGCGGCCTTGTTGTTGTCGCCCTCGTCGCGATGAGCGCCCGCGCCGCCGATCTCACGCTCGTCGTTCACGATGCCGATCAGCTCTTGAAGGCAGACAAGTACGCTTCGGTCATCGCCAGGCTCGAACCCGTGCTGCCGCAAGCCCGCGGAGACACACGTGTGCTGGCGCTCTTGCGGTCTGCGTATCGCGGTGAATCGCGTCGGTTGATCGCGGCTGGAGATTCACGGGCCGCACAGAAATACATCGAACGACTGCGACTGCTCGAAGACGTCGCGCCGGCCGACGACCCGCCTGCCGAGAGTCCGACTGCGGGGCCGAAACAGAAAACCACCGCCCATGCCGACTCGAGCGTTGCCACACCCGCGAACACCGGCTGGAGGTCCAGTCGGTCCGACCCGACGTCGCTGCCAGTGACCGTCGACCCCGGGGCCTCGACCGCTGCGTCGCCGGCCGCGAGAGTCGTCGCCGTCAGGTCCGGCGGTGCTCCAGTTGCAACGGCGAAGAGCGTAGCGTCTGCGGCAACTTCGGCACGCAACCTCGAAGGCAACGAGGCCGATGCCGAACAGGCCGAGGACTGGGTCAAGCAGGCCGACGCTCTGTTTCTCGCGACTGAATATGCGCAAGCGGCGGCGATGTACGATCGCGCTCATCGCGCCGTGCCCAGTTCCGTCGCGCCGATCAAGGATCGGTGGGCCTACTGCCGGCTCGCTCGCGTTGTGGATCACATCAATCGCCGGCCGAGTGAACGCGAGTGGGCGACCATAAAGACTGAAGTGCAGGCGATCCTTCAGTTGGTTCCCGACCATCAGTACACGGTCTCGCTGCTGCGCATGGCCGACCAGCATGCCGGTACGCTTGTCGCCGAGACCCGTTCGGGCGCGACGATCCGCGCGACGGAACCGGAGAGCGACCGGGCCGTCGAGCGCGGCAGCGAGAACCTGCTCGCCACGTTGGCCTCGCGCATCGGACTGGCCAAGACCGACGACGCGACCCGGCAATCGATCTGGCGTCGCTTTCGATCGGGCGGCTGGAAGGTGCTTGAGACGTCGAACTTCCGCATCCACCACAACGACGACTCGCTGGCCGGCCCGATCGCAGACATCGCCGAAGGCACGCGCTTCGAGGTGTATCGCACGTGGTTCGGCCGCGAGCCTGCGTCGAACTGGCAGCCCAAATGCGACATCTTCGTTCACAACACCGCCGACTCGTACGTCCGGGCCACGAACCAAGGCCCCGGCTCGCCAGGCTATTCGACCACAGGTTCGGACCGTGGCCGGATCGTCAGCCGGCGCGTCGACGTGCGGCGCGACGGCCCCGACGTCGTCACCGCCATCTTGCCCCACGAGATCACGCACGTCGTCATGGCCGATCGCTTCAATGGCCGGCCGCTACCGCGCTGGGCCGACGAAGGCGTCGCCGTACTGACGGAACCGGCCGAGAAGCGAATCGCCCACTTGCGAATTCTCGACGGCAAAAACTCGCGCAGCGGAATGTTCACCGCGCGACAACTGATGACCATGGCCGATTACCCGCCCGGCGGGCAGTGGGGCATGTTCTACGCCGAGAGCGTATCGCTCGTCGATTTCCTCGTGGCCCAGCGTGGTCCAACGCAGTTCATCGAATTCATGGCCAGCGCGGTGCAGAACGGCTACGAGGCCGAATTGAAGCGTGTGTATGGATTTGCCAACTACGATGAACTCGACCGAGCGTGGAGCAACGATCGCATCGCCCAGGTCGCTGCCGCAACGGGTCGATGAAAGCACCGGCCGGCCTTGCTTCTCGACTGGGCGGAACAGACAGTCGATGAAGTCAGGCAACTGGTCGTTTCAACCCGCGCGGCGTTCTCGTACGAGCCGAATGGCCCGCCAACAATAGCTCACGCCGCTGAGCGCCGTAACCAGGACGGCGGACCATGTCATCGTGCGGGAAATCCATTCGCCCCAAGCAATGGCCTCGCCGCCCCACGAACCGAATGTGCTCGCAATCGGCCCCAGCAGGAATCCGATGTAGAACAAGACACAGCTCAGGGCCACGCACTGCAGCCCCATCTTGACCTTGCCCATCCAGTCGGCGCCGAACGCGATCGACTCACCCTCGAGGTAACTTCGCAATCCAGTCACGAGCAGTTCGCGAGCCACGACCACGGTAACCATCCACGCAGCGAGACCCGCTTCGGGGACGGGCATCAAGAAGATGAACGCGCCGATCACCACCACCTTGTCCACGAACGGGTCGAGGATCCGACCCAGCACCGTGGTCTCGCCACGCTTGCGGGCGAGATAACCGTCGAGCCAATCGGTGCTCGCGGCGATCGAAAACACCACGAACGAGCTGCGAAAGTACTCCCAGGCGAGCAGCACGAACAGCACCACGGCCAGCACCAGGCGAGACATGGTCAGCGCGTTCGGCAGGTTCAGCACCGTGGCAGATTGCGGTTTCGGCGGCTCGTGTAAGGTGGATACTGGCATAAGTTCCGCCTTCAACTCTTCACGGCCCTCGCAATCAAATCGTACCCGTCGGCCTCGATCACCTCGACAGGCACGAAACTGCCCGTTCTCAGGCGGCGGCCGGCCACGTAGGTGACCCCGTCGATTTCGGGCGCGTCCGCGTAGCTGCGCCCGATCCAGACGCCGTCCTGGTCCGGCGCCGGTGCGTCGATCAGCACCTCCAGCTTGCGGCCGATCTGGCGTCGACCCCAGTCAAACGCCACTTGCTGTTGCAGTTCCATCAGCCGCGCTCGCCGCGCGGACTTGAGCTCGTCGGGCACAACGTCGGGCAGTCGAGCCGCCGGCGTATCCGGCTCGTGCGAATACTCGAACACACCCACTCGCTCGAACCTCGCGGCGGTCACGAAGTCACAAAGCTCCTGAAACTCCGCTTCCGTCTCGCCTGGGAACCCGACGATGAACGTCGTGCGCAGCGCCAACTGAGGCAGCTCACGCCGCAGCCGCGCGAGCAGGTCCTCGGTTTCACGACGACCGACGCGGCGCTGCATGCGCCGCAGCATCCGATCGTTGATGTGTTGCAACGGCATGTCGATGTACGGAACCACCTTCTTCGAACTCGTCAGCACGTCGAACAGTTCGTCCGTGAAACCCTGCGGATAACAGTAGAGCAGCCGGATCCATCGCAGCCGATCGATCGCTTCCAGTTCCCTGAGCAGGCGAGCGAGCCGCAGTTCGCCGTACAGGTCGCGGCCATAGTACGTAGTGTCCTGGGCGACGATGTTAAGTTCGCGGACGCCGTCGCGAACGAGTTCCTGCGCCTCGGCAACCACCCGTTCGATCGGTTTCGTCACGTGTTTGCCGCGCATGCCTGGTATCGCGCAGAAGGTACACAGCCGGTCGCAACCCTCGGATATCTTCAGGTACGCATAGTGCCGAGGAGTGATCCGCAGCCGCGAGCAGTCGTCGAGCAGTTTGACGGTCGCCGGGCGGAACAGCGAGCGTTGCTCGTCAAGCTGGCCGATGAAACGATCGGCCGCCTTGGTGATCTCTTCGCGCCCAAACACGCCGACCAGGTGGTCGATCTCCGGAACCTCTTCGAGCAGCGCCTCTTTTTTTCGCTCGGCCAGGCAGCCGGCGACGATGATCCCCTTGATCTGACCCTGGCGTTTCAGTTCCACCATCTCGCGAATGACGCCGAGCGACTCTTGCCGCGCCGGCTCGATGAACCCGCACGTGTTGACGATGACGAAGTCGGCCCCCTGCGGCTGCGGCTGAATGGCATATCCATCCGCTCCGAGCAGGCCGAGCATCCGTTCAGAGTCGACCAGGTTCTTGGGGCAGCCCAGGCTGACGAAAGCAAAAGTAGCCTTGGGCGCGGTCGTCGTGGACATAGGTTCTTCAGACAGGCATCGAGCAGAGTTCGTTTGTTGCCCAGCCCTTATAGCCGAATCGTCGAGCAGCGGTCAAGCGAAGCGGAGGACCGACGATCGCTGTCTGTTGGCGTTGCGGGACGAGTGCGCTTGGCTAGAATCGACCAGCGAAAGGACCGACGGGATGAAGCCACGTGACTACGACTGTATCGTCATCGGCGGCGGGCCGGCGGGCACGACGGCGGCGACGCTGCTGGCTCGGCACGGCCGGCGAGTGCTGTTGCTCGAACGCAGCCGAGTGCCGCGGTTTCATATCGGCGAGTCGCTGATGCCCGAGACGTACTGGACATTGGAGCGATTGGGACTGATCGAAAAGCTGCGGGCGAGCCGCTTCCCGCGCAAGTTCAGCGTGCAGTTCGTGAACGACGTCGGCAAGGAGTCGGTGCCTTTCTACTTCTTCGAGACCAATCCGCACGAAAGCTCGATCACCTGGCAGGTGTGGCGGGCCGACTTCGACCGCATGTTGCTGGACAATGCACGCGAGGCCGGAGTCGACGTGCGAACCGAAACGCGCGTGATGGACGCGCTGTTCGAAGGCGATCGGGCCACCGGCGTTCGGGTCGCTCGCGCCGCGGCCGGTCACACGCCCGCGGGGCCGACCACCATCAGGCCGGATGAAACGACCGCGACGGAGGGCGCCGTAAGCGTCGGCAGTGCCGGCGATGAAACGGCGACCATGGTCGGTGATCCGGCGACCGGCAGCGACGTCAAGGAAATCCATGCACCTGTGGTCGTGGACGCCAGCGGCCAGCAGTCGATACTGGCGAAACGACTGGGCCTGAGGCAGTTTGACCAGCGGCTCAAGAACGGCGCCGTCTGGACATACTATCGCGGTGCGCGGCGCGACCCGGGAATCGACGAGGGCGCCACTCTGGTCCTGCACCTGCGCGACAAGAAAGGCTGGTTCTGGTACATCCCGCTGCCCGACGACGTCGTGTCGATCGGCGTGGTGGGTCCGATGGAATACCTACTGCACGGGCGGGGCGGGCCGGAACAGATCTTTCACGAAGAACTCGCTCGCTGCCCGGCGGCGGCCGAACGGGTCGCCGTCGGCCGGCAGTTTGGTCCGTACTTTGTGACGCGAGATTTTTCCTACGTGTCCAGCCGTTGCGCCGGACCGGGCTGGGTGCTCATCGGCGACGCGCTGTGCTTCTTGGACCCGATCTACTCGTCGGGCGTCTTCTTTTCGTTCAAGACCGGCGAGTTCGCGGCGGATGCGATACACGAAGCGCTCGCGCTGGGCGACTTCTCCGCCGATCGGCTTGGTGGCTGGGGGCCGCGGTTCTTCAAGGGCTTCAACTCGCTGCGCAAGCTGGTCTACGCTTTCTACACGCCCGAATTCAGCTTCGGATCGTTCATGCGGCGGCACCCCGACCAAAAGAAGAACCTCGTCGACCTCCTGATCGGCGATGTGTTCAAAGACGGCGTGGACGAGATCTTTAACCTGATGGGCCAACAGGTCGCGCTGCCGAGCTAGGCCCTGGGTTACGTCCAGCATGGTGGCGCACGTGGCCCGCGGCTGGCCGAATGCGGAACAGGACCACGGCCGTGCGACGGAGACTCCGTGAGTGAATTGATCGTTATCCCCGGCGATGACCCGGTCCAGATCGCTGGCTCGCCGCACCTGGACCGACTGCAACCGTACGGCAAGGTTGTGCTGTTCCGCGATCGGCCGGGCGACGATGAAGAGAAAGTGCGACGAGCGGCCGGCGCGACCGTGCTGATCAACTCCCGCAGTGCCGTGAAGTGGCCGGCGGCGTTGCTGAATCGCCTGACGCGGTTGCGGTTCATCACGGTGGCGGGCATCGGCACCGACGCGATTGATCTCGATGCGGCCCGACGGCAGGGGATAGTTGTGTCGAACATCCCTGGCCGCACCGCATCGATCGTCGCCGAACACGCGCTTGCCCTGCTGCTCGCCGCCGCCCGCCGACTGCCGACTCAGACCGCCGAACTGCGGGCCGGCCGTTGGACCAACCTGGACATGACCTATCTGGGCGGCAAGACGCTGGGCGTCGTCGGCGTCGGTTCCATCGGCGCCCGCATGGCTCAACTCGGCCGCGCGATCGGCATGCAGGTCATCGCCTGGACGTTTCGCCCGTCGGCCGAACGCTCCACTCAGTTGGGCGTCGAGTTCGTCGAGTTGGATGAACTGCTGCGCCGCAGCGATGTGGTGAGCTTGCACGTCAAGCTCACGCCGCAGAGTCGGGGCCTTATCGGCCGTCGCGAACTTGCGATGATGAAGCCGGGCAGCATCCTGGTGAACACGGCCCGCGGTGCGATCGTGGACACAGACTCGCTCGTGGAGTGGCTGCACAGCGGGCGGCTGGGCGGTGCGGCGCTCGATGTGTACGATGTCGAGCCGTTGCCGCCCAATCATCCGATTCGACATTGCGATCGGGTCGTGCTCACGCCGCACAACGCCGACCAGACCCCGGAGGGCATGGACATCTTGAACGGAGGCGCGGTGGACAACGTCATCGCTTTTCTCGAAGGCCAGCCGCAAAACGTCGTGACCTGACGCGAGAAAGTGACGATCAAAACGGCCACGTCGCGCCAAGGGCTTTCTTCTGCAGCGCGGTCAGTCGCTCGATGCCCAGGCCGCAGACCGAAACAAGAGGCAGGGCCGTCGAAGACTCCGACCCTGCCACCCGCCCGAAACAAGAGACAGAGCCGTCGAAGACTCCGACCCTGGCACTCGCCCGATTAGGGCGTCACATGACGTCGGTCCAGCCCGGTCCAGCCGGTTGACAGTCGTCTCTCATTCGGTAGCATTACAGCCGAATGGTTGGGGTACTGGGTTCCGGTCGGGGTAGAAGCCCACGTGGAGCGAGCGTTCGCCCTTCGCCCTTCGCCCTTCGCCCTTCGCCCTTCGCCCTTCGCCCGAAGGAGAGTCGGGGGAAATTCAGCATGAGTGTAGAACAAGGAACAAGATGAACTGCGAGATTACGAAGCTGGTCTAT
>Ga0185317_100068_pt1 | contig 41225 bp, 39 predicted proteins | sample DevilsHole_FD_128020 | JGI IMG/M metagenome (GOLD analysis project Ga0185317, IMG submission 128020) | Groundwater microbial communities from Devils Hole, Nevada to study Microbial Dark Matter (Phase II) - Devils Hole (SPADES assembly)... | ecosystem: Environmental > Aquatic > Deep subsurface >...
CTTGGTTGAGGTCTAAATAGCCTTGCACGATTCTGGGACAGTAGCCCGACGCGCCAGCGAGGGAGCACATGGCGAAATCACAAGAAATCAGGCCCGGTCCCTCGCTGGCGCGTCGGGCTACTGTCCCTGCGGACTCCCAGAATCACGCAAAGCCATTTAGGGTTTCGCTTCGGGTCGGCAGCATGTCGCGGTTGATGACGCACGTACCGCGGGTTTGACTCGTCTAACGCGGAGCCACAGCCGACCGGAGATGCACAATCCCAGCCATGTTCTGCCGGCGCCTTCGGCTGGGCGTTAAACGAAAAACGTCTCATTGATGGCCGCGTGCGGTATAAACGAAGCGCCTGCCACAGTGCGTCGCACACCTCGCCAGCACCCAGATAGCCCTGCGCGCTGGAAGTCGCTACTATGAGGCCCGTGCCCGTTCAGTCGGAACAAACCGTGGAGCCAATCGCACGTGGGCGGCCTGTTCTACCAACTTGGTCGGCTTGCCGGCCCGAAGATCCGCAAGGCCAAGTGGGTGCTGCGTTCGCTGACGGGCACCGAGGCCGAGGCGATACAGGCGGAGTTTGAGGTCGGCCGCGACATGGCGACCGAAGTCGCACGCGAGTTGGAGGTGGACGACGACGCCGAGGTGCGGCGCTGGCTCGACGACATCGCGGCCCGGCTGGCCGCGCGGGTCAAGAATCGGCAGAGGCGGTTCACGATCGGGGCGGTGCGTGCGCCGCAGGCGAACGCCTTCGCGCTGCCGGGCGGGTTCATCTGGATCACTCGGTCGCTGGTGGAACTGTGCGCCTGGGACGCCCACGAAGTTGCGTTTGTGCTGGGACACGAGATGGGCCACGTGATCCGCAAGCACGCGATGGAGCGGCTCATGACCAATTCGCTGGTGAACACGGCGATGCGTGCGGTGCCGGCGGCCGGCCTCATGCGGTCGCAACTCGGTGGCTTGGTGCTGAACCTGTTGGAAAAGGGATACTCGCAAGATCAGGAACTCGACGCAGACGACATCGGTGTGCGGCTGGCTCGCGCCGCGGGATTTGACCCGGCCGCGGCCATCCGGCTGATGGCCCGTCTGGCCGATCGCTCGCGGCAGAGCGGCGGCCTCGACATTTACTTTTCGTCGCACCCGCCGTTCGAGACGCGCGTGCGGCAAGTGCAGAAGTACATTTAAGGTCTTACTCGGCAACATGCGCGTGCGCGCATGGTCGTGGCCGACGCTGCCAGCGTCGGCGTCGGACGCTGGCAGCGTCCGGCACATGGAGTTGCGGGCGCTGCCCGCGTTAGGAGTGCATGCAGGATGGAACTCGAACGATTCCGGAACAGTATGGTGGTGTTGGCTTGTTTTATTGCGTGCGGCTGCTCGCCGCAGGGCAGCGCGCCGCCGCCGGCGAACCCACCCGCGTCGACTGGCAGCCCAACGTCCGCGATCGAATCGCCCGATATATCGGAACGAATGCTGCCGCTTGAGCCGATCGGCGCGGACGCCGAGTTGCCGAAGGTCGGCGTGGGCAGAGAAAACGAACCAGCCCCGCCGACCGCCGCGGAGGCCGACATGGTCGTGCCCGAAGGGCTGCTCGGCCGTTGGTCGTTGAACATCGCCACCGGCCCGACCATCTCGCGCCCCTGGCTCATCGAAATCACCGGCAAGGTGAACGAGTATCAGGCCGACGTGATCGACAGCCTCGTGCGTGCGAAGCCCAAACTCGCACAACTCGAGGCGGCGGACGATCGTGTGAGTTTTCAGCTCACACTCGATCGCCAGTCGCTGGCGTTCGAGGGCGCCGTTGTGGGCGAGCGGGTCAAGGGCACGATCGAGTCTTCCGGCCAGGTGACGCTCGCGTGGCTCGAACGGAGCAGACAGAAGACGCTGCGCAACGAGCAAGCCACGGTGCCCGCCCCCGGGGCGAAGGAGTACGAGCAGGCTCAGGAATCGCCCGACGCCAAGGCCCGCGTCGCGCAGTTGATCGAGTTTGCCGACGCCCACCCCGACTCGACCATAGTGTTCGACGCGCTGCGGACCGCGGTCCGACTGGCGACGGCGGCCGAAATCGACGAGGCCCAAGGACGCGGCATCGTTCAGAAGTACGAAGAGCTGGCGAAGGCATGGGGCGACCGCTGGTCGGCCAGCGCGGTGGAGAACATGGCCTATGACCTGGCCACGAGCGATGTGTTCCCGGCGATCGCTCTGGAACTTGCCGAACGGGCCAATGAGTCGCTGCCGCAAGGCGCGTCGGTCGCCCGCAGGCAGTTTGTTCGGACGGCGTTGGCTGTGGCCATGATCCGCACTGACAAGGCCGAAGAGGCGAAGAAACTGCTCGACGAACTGCTCAAGGGGCAGGCCGACGACGGCGAGCTGCGCTACTACAGCGCGCTGGCCAGCGAGAAACTCGGCGATCTCGACGGCGCGATGGACCTGCTCACCCCGATCTGGCCGCACCCGCTCGCGGCTCGCGAGTTGGAACGGCTTTGGAAAGCGAAGCACAACAGCCTCGACGGATTCGAGGCGCGACTCGACGAAGTTTACGCCGAGCGGTTTCCGCCGCTCGCCGTCGAGCCGCACGCCGGCCGAGCCGACCCGGCGACGAACCAGGCGGCGCTCGTCGAGTTGTTCACCGGCACCAGTTGTCCGCCGTGCGTCGCCGCCGATGTGGCGTTCGACGCGCTGGGGCGAACCTTCAAGCGGTCCGATGTGGTGCTGCTTCAATATCACCTGCACGTACCCGGCCCCGACCCGCTCACGAACGCCGACAACGAAGCGCGGTCTGAATTCTATCGAGTGCCCGGCACGCCAATGCTGCTCATCAACGGCAAGGAGGCCGCGCCCGGCGGTGGGCCGCGTCAGGGGGGGAAGGCAAAGTACGACGAGTTCCGCGCCGTCGTCGAGAAGGAACTGGAGCGGAAGAGTACGGCGAAGATCGAGCTTGCCGCCTCGCGCGACGGCGACTCGATCACGATCGACGCCAAGGTGACCGGCGCGCCGGACCCGAGCGACAAGTTGCGGCTGCGTCTCGTGCTGGTCGAAGAGACAGTGCGATTCATGGGGCTGAACGGCGTACGCATGCACCACTCGGTCGTGCGCGCCCTGCCCGGCGGCGCGTCCGGAGTGCCGGTCACCGAGCAAGCGCTCACGCATCAGGAGGTCGTCGACCTGGCGAAGCTCAAGGAGAAACTGGCCGGCTCACTGGGTGAGTTGGAAAAGCAGTTCGGCTTCGAGTTCCCCGCCAAGCCGCTCGATCTCGAACGGCTCGGCGTCGCGGCCATCTTGCAGAACGACTCGACGCGGGCGGTCGTCCAGGCCGCATTCGTCGAGATCACCGCGAAGTCAGAGTGAGGATCGAGGATTGAACCCGGAGAAAACGATGAGTATCAAGGCCGTCCCCGCCGCTGATTTGGAGTTGCTGCGCAAGTTTGACACGCCGACGGTGTGCAACGTGATCGAGTTGTTCGACATTCGGCCGCGCACAGCCGGCTACATGGACGGCCGCATTCGCGCGTGCTTCCCCGAGATGCCGCCGATGGTCGGTTACGCGACGACGGCGACGTTTCGATCGGCGGCCCCGCCGCGAGCTGGCGACGTGTACGCGGGCATCGACGGCCAGATCGCCGCCTTGGCCGAAATCCCCGCGCCGCAGATAGTCGTGTTCCAGGACATCGACAGCCCACCCGTCTCGGCTACGTTCGGCGAGGTGATGTGTGCGACGTACAAATCGTTCGGCTGTGTCGGCATCATCACCTCCGGCGCCGGCCGCGACCTCGACCAGGTTCGCGCGCTCGGCTTCCCAGCGTTCACCGACGGTACAATCTGTTCGCACGGCTATTGCCACACGCTGGCGATCAACGTGCCGGTTCACGTCGGCGGCCTCACGATCTACCCGGGCGACCTGTTGCACGGCGATTGCAACGGCGTCACCACGATCCCCAACCAGGTCGCCTCGGCGATCGCCCAAGCCTGCGCCGAGTTCGTCCGTGCCGAGGCAGTCGTGCTCGACTACGTCAAGGCCGGCAAACCCTCGCCCGATGGCTACAAGAAGGCCCGCGCCGAGTTGCAACGCCTCATCGCGGAACTGGGCAAGAAGGTGAGGCAAGGATAGAGGATTGGAACCTCTGTTTACGATTCTCGATCACGATCCCTGCCAACGGTTCATGCGGTGAAAGGCGATCGCGAAGGTCGGTAATGCGCTGGCGGAATGTGCTTGGGTCGCCGTCATTCGGACCGTCACGACCGTCCCACAGCACGATGCGCGGACGCCCGCCCGATTCGGGAAGCGGGTCCGCGGCCGATCGCGATCGAGTGAATACCACCCGCGCGCGGGTCGCGCTCGCCTCGGCCGAGGACGAGGCGAACACTCCCACGGGCCGCGATGGATCGAGCTTGTGAATGAGCGACGCCGGCAGTCGAGGATCCTCAGCGGCTTGACCTTCCGGCAAGACCCACATGCCGATCGACGGGTGATTGCGCAGGGCTTCCACTTGGGGTATGGCAATCCCCAGGTCGGCATCCAGTTCGGCGAGAATCATTGGGCCCCAACGGTCGGCGAGCGAGCACAGTTCCGGCGTGGCGCGGGTGAGCCATGCGTCGCACTCGGCCAGGTGCCACGCCTGCAGTTCGGTCTGATTCGCGGCAGCGCTGTGCCGAACGCCGCCGAGAAAGATCGGATGGTTGTTCAGCCAAAGCTGACCGCGGCCGGTGCCGACGTGAGAAATCCCCCAGCGAAACCGCCGCTGGTCGATCAGCCGCCGCGAGTCGTCGTGCAGTTCGAGTTCGACCTCGTAACAGAACGGGTGCTGAGGTTCCCAGAAGCACGGGTCGATCAGCAGTGCTGTCGCGCGAAGCTGATTCGGCGCGAGGTCGGGCACTGCTTCCGAGCACAGCGGAACACTCGAGCTGAGCGTGTTTGCATACTCGCACCACGGGCCAACGATGCGACCGGCGAGCCGCAGTTTGCTCTGCCCGCACGTGACGTCGCTAGTCCACGCGCACCGCACAACCACCTGAGCCTCGATGGGCGAGACCCTTGGCGCGAAAACGAAGTGGTCGCTGAGACGGATCATATACTGGTCGGCAAGAAAGCTGAGGCGGGCCTGTAAGCCGGGTTCTGTGACGGCACAAGTGCCGCCGACGGTCATTTCTCTTGGGTCGCCGGTTGCCCGGCGCCTCTGTGCGGCCTACCCGGAAGTCATAACGGACCGGGCCGGTCCTGCTTCCTTATTTGGCCTTGCTCCCAGTGGGGTTTGCCTAGCCAGGCCGGTCACCCGACCTGCTGGTGCGCTCTTACCGCACCGTTTCACCCTTACCAGGGAAGAATCGAGGATTGAGGATCGAGAATGGACTGACACCCATCATCCACGATGGTCGATCCTCTATCCTCGATTCTTCCCTTCGGCGGTTTGCTTTCTGTTGCACTTTCCCGGTCCTTCGGCGCGCCGAACCAAGCGGATCGGCCGTCCCTCGGACGGTGGGCGTTACCCACCACTGTGCCCTGCGGAGCCCGGACTTTCCTCTCGGGACCACGGCCCCGAGCGACCATCCGGCCCACTTCAGCATGAGCCAGTGTAGTGTGATGGTCCGGTGCGGGCAAAGATGAAGTGCGAGCCGTTGAAAAAAGAGCGGTCAGCGGTCAGCTTTCAGTCAGCCGGAATCTCGTTCTGGCAAACCACTGATCGCTGATCGCTGACCGCTTGTGCGCCGACGCATTGTGCAGTTTCAATCAGCCAGCCACGGAGACCGACACTGCCCGTGGGCCTTTGCCGCCCTTGGCTTCACCCTCATCCAGTTCATAGTCGACTTCCTGGCCTTCACTCAACGTTTCGAACGCGCCCCCCTGCACCGTCGAGCAGTGGAAGAACACGTCTGGCCCGCGTTCCGGGCGAATGAAGCCAAACCCACGATCCTGCACAATCTTCTTGATCGAACCACGCATGAAACAACTCCTTCACCAAACAACGTGACTATCACCACCAGCAAGCGGCTCCACGCCATCGGCCTGGAACTGACGCTGGACAAACGACTTCGTACTGCTCCACATTGAAAGGGGTCCGAATTCGTTTAACCCGCAGCCGCAGGCGAGGCACAACAAAACGCCAGCCATGCCTCGCCTGCGGCTGCGGGTTAAACGACCGAGGCCGATTTCAGACCCTATTCAATGCGGCATAGTACTTAGCTGGAGTTACGCACAGAATTGTCCGCTGGGGCGAGAACTCTATTCCGCTCGGCTGGAACCACAAGTGAATCCACAGGCGGGCCACGCTCAAGACCCCGACAGCGCACCTTCTATGTCACGCCTCCCTCACCATTCATCCGAATGGCGGACGAATCGTAGCCGAGCGGCGCGAACGGATCAAGAGTATTCGTTGGGCGCCACAGGCTCGTGCGCATCGCGATGTGCGGACGCGGGCGCATGGATCAGTGATCATGACCGCGCGGTTTGAAATCCGTCGGCACGTCGGTTACTCTCTGATCGCCAACCACCCCTGCCTCCGGAGAACTCACGCCATGACATCGAAGTTGGTCCATCTCTCGTGCCTGATCGTCGCGACCTTGGTGAGCTGCATGCTCGCCGCCGGCAGGGCCGACGACGGCAAGCCGAAGGAGTTGCGTGCCGGCATCATTGGCCTCGATACGTCGCACGCCACGGCGTTCACGCAGATGCTGAACGATCCTAAGGCCGCCGCCGACATCGCCGGCTGTCGCGTCGTCGCGGCGTACCCCAAGGGCAGCCCGGACATCGAATCGAGCACTAGCCGCGTACCCGGCTACACGAAACAAGTGCAACAACTGGACGTCGAGATCGTTGACTCAATCGATGCACTGCTCACCAAGGTCGACGTCGTTTTCCTCGAGACCAACGACGGCCGCCCGCATCTCGAGCAAGTGCTGCCGGTGCTCAAAGCGAAGAAGCCCGTGTTCGTCGACAAGCCGATCGCCGGATCGCTGGCCGACGCGGTCGCGATCTTCGACGCGGCCAAGGCGCATGGCACGCCGCTGTTTTCGTCGTCGTCGCTGCGCTACAGCGAGGGCGCTCAGGCGATTCGCGGCGGCAAAGTCGGCGACGTGCTCGGCTGCGACGCCTACAGTCCATGTTCGCTCGAAGCGACTCACCCAGACTTCTTCTGGTACGGCATCCACGGCGTCGAGACGCTGTTCACGTGCATGGGCACGGGCTGCGAATCGGTCACGCGGGTCGCGACGCCGGGCATCGACGTGGCTGTGGGAACGTGGCGGGGCGGCCGGGTCGGCACGTTCCGCGGCATCCGGCAGGGCCAGAGCGGCTACGGCGGCACGGCGTTCGGGTCGAAGGGCATTGTCCAGATCGGCCCCTACGGCGGCTACCGGCCGCTGCTGGTTGAGATCGTCAAGTTCTTTCGCACCGGCGTCGCGCCCGTGAGTCCCGAAGAGACGCTCGAAATCTACGCCTTCATGGAGGCCGCCGACGAAAGCAAACGGAAGGGCGGCGTGCCGATCACAATCGAAAGTGTGCTGGCCAAGGCGCGCGAGCGTGCCCGGTCGAAGTCGTGAGCCGCGTGTGGTAGAATCCGCCCATGATCAACAGAGTCACAACGCCAACCGAGTTACAGCCCGTTCTCGCTCAGGAGAGTCCGGTCTACCTTGTCGATGCTGCCGGCACTGCGACACACGTTGTGCTGCCGCTTGCCGAGGCGCGCCGGATGTTCGCCGAGTACCTGCGTCGCGAGCTTCAGGTTGGGTTCGACCAGGCCGACCGCGGTGAATCAGAACCGTGGGACGTTGAAGCGACACTCGCCGAGGCTCATCGCCGTCACGCCGCGCGGAACCCTCGCTGATGCCCCGTATCATTCGTACGCCCCAGGCGAACGAAGACGTGACCTCCATCTCGGCGGCCGACAATCTGATTCGAGCAATCGACAACAAGTTGAACTTGCTCGCCAGACAGCCATTCATTGGATCGCCCATGGATGACTACCGGCCTGGACTTCGTGCCTCATTCGTTGGCAGGTACATCATCTTCTATCACCCGATCGACGACGGAATCGAAGTCTACCGCGTCTTGCACGGTGCGCGCCAGTTGGAGGATCTTCTGTAACCGGAGCGACGTGTTCGATCCGGCAGCACTCAGAATACGAAAGGAGCTTTGCATGTCCGCTTGGAGAACCGCCGGCTTGTGCACCATGTTGCTTGCGACAGCGGGCGCTGCGTGCGCTCAAGATCGTGAAACGAGAATCCGCAACGATCGGAAACAGTTCGCCGCGGATTCGCCCTGGTTGTACAACGACCTCGCCGCGGGCTTTGACCAGGCCAAGCAATCGGGCAAGCCGCTGCTCGTCGTCGTGCGGTGCATCCCCTGAACGGACTGCCAAGAATTCGACGAGCAGGTTGCTCGTCTCGACGAGAAGGTGAAAGACCTGATGCAGAAGTTCGTCTGCGTGCGCGTGGTGCAGATGAACGGCGTCGACCTGTCGTTGTTCCAGTTCGATTACGACCTGACGTTTTGCGTGCTGTTCATGAACGCCGACCGCACGATCTACGGCCGCTTCGGCACGCGGTCCACGATGGACTCGTCGCACGACGATATCACGCTCGAAGGGTTCCGCGCGGCCCTGGCCGGTGCGCTCGAACTGCACGCCGGCTATCCCGACAACCGCCGCGCGCTCGGCGGCAAACAAGCAGTGCGGCCCCGGTTCAAGACGCCCGACGACTACCCGCCGCTCGCCGAGCATGCCAAGAAGGCGACGGTCGGCGAGGCGCCGGCGATGAAGGGCTGCATCCACTGCCACCAGGTGCGCGAGGCCGAACGCCAGCTCGCGCGATCGGCGCGGCGGCCGATGACCGACGAACTGTTGTTCCCGTTTCCGCTACCCGACGTGGTCGGCCTGAAACTCGATCCGCGCGAGATGGCGACGGTCCAACGAGTGGCCGGCAACTCGGCCGCCGACGCCGCCGGGCTCCGAAGCGGCGACCGGATCGTTGCGCTCGACGGCCAGCCGGTAATCTCCGCGGCCGACGTGCAGTGGGTGCTGCACCACGCCGGATCACCCGCCACGATCGAAGCCGAAGTCCAGCGCGGCAACGGCAAGACGAAACTCAAACTCGCGCTCGCCGACGGATGGCGCCGCGCGGGCGATCTCTCGTGGCGCCCGACCACGTGGGACCTGCGCCGCATGGGCGCCGGCGGACTCGTGCTCGAAGACCTGGGCGACGCCGATCGCCGCAAGGCCGGACTGACCGACTCGTCGCTCGCGCTGCGCATCAAGCACGTCGGCGAATACGGCGATCACGCCGTCGCCAAGCGAGCCGGCTTTCAAAAGGGGGACGTGATCGTCGAACTGGACGGCGCGAGCGACCGTCTGAGCGAAACCGGTTTCCTCGCGTACACCGTGCAGCGGAAACTGCCGCGCGACCAGTTGGCGATCACCGTGCTGCGCGGCCAGCGTCGAGTGGAGTTGAAGCTGCCGTTGCAATGAAGGCGAGCTATCAGCGGTCAGCCGTCAGCTTCAGCCTGGCGACCGCCGAAAACTGACCGCTGAGAGCAATTCAGGAGACGAACCATGCGTGACACGTTGCTCATGTCGGTACTCTTGGCGCCGCTGGCCGGACGCTGCAGTTGCGGCGCCGAGCCACCGTCAACGACGGCCGCCACCGACGCGATCCAACCACACGCCGCGGTGGATGATCGTGGAACGATCTACGTGACGTTCATCCATCGCGGCAACATCTGTGTCGCGGTCTCGAAAGACCAGGGCAAGACCTTCAGCACACCGGCGATCGCGCTGGACGTCGCGGGTCGCGCCAAGGGCGGTCGGCAGCGCGGGCCACGCATCGCCGTCGATGCCAAGGGCAAGCTGGTGGTCACCGCTCCCGTTACGTTCGACCAGGCCGAGTATCAGAAGAAATATCCCACGGCCGAACTGTACCTGGTCACGTCCGGCGACGGCGGCAAGTCGTGGTCCAAGCCGCTTCAGGTGAATACGGTCGCCAAGAAGGCGCCGGAAGCATTGCACTGGATGACCGTCGCGGCGAGCGGCGAAGTGCATGTCGCGTGGCTCGACCTGCGCAGCCGATCGGGACGCGGCCAAGACATTTATTACGCCCAGGTGGCGGGCGGCCGAGTGGGCGAGAACGTCAAGATCGCCTCGACCGTCTGCGAGTGTTGTGCGCCGGGCTTGGCGGTCGACGGCGCAGGCAACCCGCTCGTCGCCTATCGCGAGGGGGGCAACAAGGATAGCCGCGAGATCTTCGCGATCACATCGACCGACAAGGGCGCGGCATTCTCGAAACCTGTTCAGATCAATCGGCAGCGCAGCTTGGAGGATGGCTGACCGATGTCGGCGCCGGCGGTCGCCGTGTCACGGGACGGAAAGAGATTTGTGGCGGCGTGGAAAGACGTTCGCGCCGGCGAGCCGAACGTCTTCTGGTCCATATCCGACAAGCCGAGCTTCGCAAACGACTCGATGGTCCACGACGAAACCCGTGGGGTGCAGGATCACCCGTCGGTCACGTTCGACGATTCCGCGGTCGCCTGGGTCGCGTGGGAAGACGCCCGATCGGGCCGGCAGCGCATCTACGCCCGCACATCCGGCGACGATGGCCTGGAACTTGCGGTCAGCGATGCCGCCGAAGGCGTCGCTGCCTACCCGGTCGTCGCCGCGGGCGGCGGGCTGGTCGTTGTGGCGTACGAGGCGGAACGCAATCGTGAGGTGGCAACGCGGTTGCGAGTGCTTGTTCGACGTGCTGGCGGCAAGCCGCCGCTGGATGCCGAACCGCAGCCTTAGACATGACCATCGAACCGGCCGCTCGAGGCGGTCGCGTCCATCAGGAACTCTTCGTCGCCTACCGCGCGTCCGGTTGCGCTTCCTTTTTCGGCTCCTCGGGCGGCGGGCCGGGCTTCTTGACCTCGCTGAGAGTCAGGAACCCGTCGTCGTTCTTGTCGAGGGCTTGGAAGTCGGCGAGGCGGTTGCGTGGCCATTCGTAGAGGCCGACCTGACCGTCGCCGTCTTTGTCGTAGGCTTGGTATTCGCCGGGCAAGTCGGCGAGAGTGCGATAGGTCTTGCCGCCCGACCCGGCAGTCGAGCGGGGCGCGGGGCGGCCCCGTTCGCCGCGGCGCGGGTCGTCGCGGCGCGATGGCGAGGCCGACGAATTCGCTCCGGACGGCGTTGTCGCGCCGAGAATCGTCTCTAGTTCGGCGCGGGTGTACGTCTTTGCAGCGTCCAGTTTGTATTGCTCAACCATGCGGTCGAACATGCCGCGGTACAGTCCATCGGGTACCTCGCCGCGGAAAATCTTGCCGTCGCGGTTGGCGTCGAACCTGTCCAGTGCCTTCGCGTACATCGACGATTGGCCATAGACTGGCGGCGCGGCCAGCGCCGTGAGGCTGAAAACAACCCCGGCGGCTAGTGATATCGACTTTGTCATGGTTTATAGTGTAAGCGGCAAGCCGGTTCGCGACCACGCCGGATATTAGCTCAAGCGCCGGAACCGAGGACGGCGCTTGTTTCTAGCAGAGCCACATGCCCCTGAGGCGAGGCCGTTTCGGGGGCGAAACCTGTGGAACTAAGGCGGGTTGAATCCCTTCATGTTTGAATCGTGCGGCTCGGCGTTTCAGACTGACTTGGTCAAAGAGGGGTCGGGCGTTGCCCCACACCTGAATCGTGAGGGTCGCTTCGAGATGGACGTTGGTCAAGTATTGCTCCGCAAGGGGCTGGTGTCTGAGACGCAGCTTGCCGACGCCCGACGTGCCGCGGCGGCAGGTCAGGGCAAAGCCCTGCACCTGGTCCTGACCGACTCAGGCATCATCGACGAATCGACTGCGCTCGAGGCGCTGGCCGAGGCGTTAGGCATGGCGTTCGTCGACCTGACGGCCACGCCCATCGATCCGGCCGTGCTCGGAATCGTCCCCGCCAAGGTGATCTATCGTCAGCGCGTACTGCCGATCGAGCGCACCAACGGGCGGCTCATGGTCGCCACGAGCGATCCATTCGACGTGTACGCGATGGACGAGCTGCAGACGCTCACCGGTCTGCACATCGTGCCGGTCATCGGCAGCGGCCGTGAGATCGACCGGCTGGTGAAGCAGCACTTCGGCGTGGGCGGCGAAACGGTCGATCAACTCGTGGCCGAGCGCGAGGGCCTCGAGATTCTCGACCAGCCCGAAAACGTCGAGGGCGAACTGGCCGCCGAGGCGCAGCAGGCGTCGGTCGTGCGGCTGGTGAATGAAATCCTGCTCGAGGCGATCGAGCAGCGAGCCAGTGACGTACACATCGAATCGCACGAGACCGGCTTGAAGGTGCGTTATCGCGTCGACGGCATGTTGCAGAAACAGCCGATGCCGCCCGAAATCGATCGGTTTCGCAATGCGATCATCAGCCGCCTGAAGATCATGGCCCGGCTGAACATCGCCGAAAAACGATTGCCGCAAGACGGCCGCATCAAGCTGCGGCTGCACGGCCGCGAGATCGACGTGCGCGTCTCGGTCATCCCCATGCTGCACGGCGAGGGGATCGTCATGCGACTGCTCGACAAAGGGGGCAGTCAGTTCGACCTGCGCCGACTCGGCATGGCCGACGACACCTACGCCACGTTCGGCAAACTGATCCAGCGCCCGCACGGAATCCTGCTCGTCACCGGACCGACCGGCAGCGGCAAGACGACCACGCTCTACAGCGCCCTGCGCGAGATTCGCGACGAGGCGACCAAGATCGTCACGGTTGAGGACCCGGTCGAGTATCACGTCGAAGGGATCAACCAGATTCAGGTACACGCGCGTATCGGCCTGACGTTCGCCGCGGGCCTCAGGAGCATTCTGCGGCACGACCCTGACGTGATCCTGGTCGGCGAAATCCGCGACCTCGAAACGGCCGAGACCGCGATCCAATCGTCGCTCACCGGCCACCTCGTGTTCAGCACGCTGCACACCAACGACGCGGCCAGCGCCTTCGTGCGACTCGTGGACATGGGCATCGAGCCGTATCTGGTCGCCAGCACGGTCGAAGGCATCATGGCCCAGCGGCTCGTGCGCATGATCTGCTCGAACTGCAAGCAGCCGTATCGGCCGGGCGACGACGAGTTGCCGCCCGACTTCCCGCGGCCGAGCGGCGAATTGGTGTTGTATCGCGGCGCGGGCTGCCGCGCGTGTCGCAACGTCGGCTACCGCGGCCGGCTCGGAATCTTCGAGCTGCTCGTGGCCAATGAACAGGTGCGGCATCTGACGGTCGAGCGGGCCAGCGCCACGGTGATCGTGAAACAGGCGCTGGCCGACGGCATGATCACGCTGCGGCAGGACGGCTGGCGCAAGGTGCTCGCCGGCATGACGACCGTTTCGGAAGTTCTACGTGTAACCAAAGGCGACCTGGGCTGACGTGAGGAGTGTTGCTCGCTCGGCCCAGGGCAGTTTCCTATAGCGAAAGGTGGTGGAGCGTGTTTTCCATGAGATCACTGGTCGGGGGTCTGGTGTTGGCGCTCATGGCTGGCGTGGCTGTGCAGGCCCAGGACGAGAAGCGCGAGCGCGGCCAAGACCGCGGCGGGCGCGGCGGGCAGGGCGGCCCGGGTGGCTTCGGCGGGTTTGGTGGCTTCGGCGGCGGGTTTAGTGGCGGGGCAACCATGCTGCTCGGCATGGCTGAGGTGCAAAAGGAACTAGGCGTCACCGACGAGCAAAAGGGACTGATCGACGACATGCTCGCCGACTTGCGCGAAGAAGGCCGCAACCTGTTCAGCGGCTTCCAAGGCTTCCGCGAGATGAGCGAGGCGGACCGTGAGAAGGCGATGAAGGAGATCCGGACCAAGGGCGAGGCGCTCGGCAAGAAGGGCGAAGAGATGACGTCCATGATCCTGGAACCGGCCCAGTTGGACCGGCTTGGCCAGCTTCGCATTCAGCGTGAAGGCACCGGCGCCCTGGTGCGACCCGACATCGCCGAGAAGCTGAAGCTCACCGCGGAGCAGAAAGACAAGATCGCCAAGCTGAACGAAGAAGCCCAGCCGCGATTCAACTTCGGCGGCGGAGGCGGCGGAGTTGGAGGAGTTGGCGGCGGAATCCCGAACTTCCGCGAGATGACCGAGGAGCAGCGCGCCGAGTTCCGCGAACGGATGCGCGCCGAGGGCGAGAAGATGCGCGAGCGCACCGAAAAGGCGCGGGCCGACATGATCGCCGTCCTGACTCCCGAGCAGAAGGAGTCGTTTGAGAAGATGCAGGGCAAGAAGTTCGAGTTCCCGCAGCCCCGCTTCGGCGGCGGACAGGGCGGGCCCGGCGGACGACCCGGCGGCGAGCCGCGCCGCGAGGGTGGCGACCGTCGCAAGGAAGCGCCCAAGAAGGACCAGTAGGTCAACACGTTCAACACCCGAAACTCGAAATCCGAAGCAGACCTGAAATCCGAAACGAAGGCTTCGAACCTCTTGGTTCGCGAGTTGTGGCCGGTCCCTGACCGAGCCACATGGCCGACCGAAGATGGTTCGTTCCTTCCTTCGGGTTTCGAGTTTCGACTTAATTCAGCCCATGGCTTCCTTTGAATACACAGCGCGACGAGTCGCCGGCGACACGGTCACCGGCGTGATCGAAGCGGCCAGCCAGCGCGAGGTGCTGCAGAAGCTGGCCGACGACTCGTTGTTCCCGGTGCGGATCGCCGAGACCAAGGCGGCGCCGATGGCCCGGCTGTCGCGACGCCGGGTCGCGACGCGGCACGTCTCGACGATGTACGGCCAACTGTCGGACCTGCTTCGCTCGGGCGTGCCGCTGCTGCGCAGCTTGGAGATTCTCGAGCGGCAGAGCGTCAATCCGGCGCTCGCCGGCGTGCTGGCCCAACTGCGCGGCGACGTGGCCGACGGCATGAGCCTGGCCGACGCGATGCAAAAACACCCGCGCGTCTTCACCGAGCTGGCCGTGAGTATGGTACGGGCCGGCCAGGAAGGCGGCTTCCTCGAGGACGTGCTGCGACGCATCGCTGAATTCACTGACCACCAGCAAGATCTGAAATCGCGTGTGATCGGCGCGCTCGCCTACCCGATCTTTCTGCTTGGCGTGACGGTCGTCGTGATCGGCGTAATGCTCACGTATTTCGTGCCGCGCTTCGTACCGATCTTCGACCGCATGCGTAAGGCGGGCAAGCTGCCGGCACTAACCGAATGGCTGCTCGACACCAGCGCCTGGGTACAGAGTAACTACGCGTTCCTGGCCGTCGGCATCGTGGTCGGCGTCAGCCTTGTGGGCACGCTGGTGCGCAGCGATCAGGGGCGCGAGTACATCGACCGGTTCAAGCTCTGGGCGCCCGGCCTGAGCGGCGTGCTGCGCGGACTGGCGATCGCGCGGTTCAGCCGCATCCTGGGCACGATGCTCAAGAACGGCATCCCGATCCTGACCGCGCTGCGGATTTCCAAAGACTCGATGGGCAATCGCATCCTTGCCGCCGTGATCGACAAGGCGGCCGACAGCGTGGCCCACGGCAACCCGCTGGCCGGACCGCTCCGCGCCGCCGGCCAGTTGCCGGTCGACGTCGTCGAGATGATTGCCGTCGGCGAAGAGTCGAACAACCTCGAAGCCGTGCTGCTGAACATCGCCGACGTGACCGAACGGCGGACCACGCGGCATATCGATCTGGTCGTCCGTCTGCTGGAACCGGTCCTGTTGCTCTTGATGGCCGGCGTCACGCTGCTGGTTGTCGCGGCGATCTTGCTGCCGGTGTTCAAGATGAGTTCCATGATGTAAGTGAACAAGGAGAAAACTCCCATGACCCAACCACGCACTAGTCGTCGTTCCGCATTCACGCTGCTCGAAGTGCTGCTCGTGCTGCTGATCATCGGCCTGCTTGTCGGGCTGGTGGCGCCGCAGTTGTTCGGTGTGCGCGACCGCGCAAACATCGACGCGGCTCGCGGCCAGATCGGTCTGTTCTACAGTGCGTGCGACTTTTTCCGGTTGCACATGAACGACTACCCGGCCACGCTGGATCAACTGGTCGACGGGTCCCAGCTTGGCGCCAAGTGGGCCGGACCGTACATCGAGAAGGTGCCCGTCGACCCGTGGGGCAACGGCTACGTCTACGAGCCGCAACCGAACGCCGGCAAGCCGCGGATCTATTCGCTCGGCCCCGACGGCCAGGCCGGCACGGCCGACGACGTCTTTGAAGAGGCGACGCAGTGATTTGGAATCACGGATTGCGGATTGCGAATTGCGGAATGAACACGGTCCATGCCAGGACCGCCGCTCGAAGTCCACTCTTCAATCCTCAATCCTCAATCCTCAATTCTCGGTTCCGCGCCTTCTCCCTGCTCGAGATTCTGCTGGTGCTCGCACTCATCGGCGTCGCGGCGGCTATGCTGGCGCCGACGCTCACCTCGGCGTTCACAGGATACCACCTGGAGCGAGCGGCCGAAGACTTGCAGACCCGGCTGATCCGCACGCGACTGCAGGCCATTGACCTCGGCGTGCCGTACGCCTTCGCGTACCGGCCGGACACCGACCAATTCATGACCTGGGCTTGCGAACCGCTCGACATTGAGCAGGGGCTGGCGGGCACGATGGCGTCGAGTCCGCTGGCGGCCGTGGCCGCGTCGGGCGACGCTTACGACCGCCGGCACTTCGAGCTGAACGATCGGCCGGACGACCCCGAGTTCCGTTTTCTGTCGGTAGCGAGCGACGAGGCGCTCGGCGCCGCGGGGCTGGGGTTCGAGGCCCGCGCCGGCAACGCAGCCGCCACATCGGCGAGCGTCGCCGCCAGCAACTTGCTCTCGCGCGACAAGCTCGGCCTCGTCGCCCCATCGACTCGCAGCATCGCAGCGGTCCAGGTCGCCGGCCTGCAGTTGGGCGACATGGCCGAGCCGCTCGTGTTTGAACCCGACGGCACGGTCGACCGCGACGCGATCCTGCGCATTGCCGATCGGTCGGGCCGCTTCGTCGAGATCACCGTCCACGGCCTCACCGGCGCGATCACGGCGTCGACCGCCCAGGCGCTCGCCGAATCCGGCCTGGATACGGTCGTCACCACCGTGCCGACTCGCGCCGGCATAGCGGCGCCCACGCGGAGCCGCGAGGTGCGGAGGAACGCCCAGTGAAGGCCCGCGGCCTGACACTCCTCGAGGTCATCCTCGGCCTGGCGATCTTCGTTGGCTCGCTGGCGGTGCTCACCCGGCTGGTCGAGTTGGGCGTGCGCGCCAGTCAGTTCGCTCAGTTGCACACGCGGGCCGTGATCATGGCCGAATCGAAAATGGGCGAGATCATGGCGGGCCTCGTGCCGCTCGACGCCGCGACCGGCGGAACCTTCGAAGAAGACCCAGCGTGGCAGTGGCAATCGGCCATTTCCGACGGACCGGTCGCCGGACTTGCCTGGGTCAGCATCACCGTCGGGCCGGCCGCCGGCGGCGAACTGGCCAGCCATCGCGGCGAGATCGAATTCACGCTCAGCCGTTGGGTGCTCGATCCCGAGTACTCCGCGGAACTCGAGGCCGCCGCAGCCGAAATGGACGCGGAGCAATCGGGGGCGACGCAATGAAGACTGATTGCGGATTGCTGATTGTGGATCGGGGATTGCCGACGTGGGGCAGACATTCCTGTCTGCCGAGCAGGCCGGCCGCCCCGCGCGTCGCCTCCTCGATCCTCAATCCTCAATCCTCGATCCTCAATCCCCGCCGCTCCGGATTCACGCTGCTCGAGGTCATCCTGGCGATTTCCCTGTCGGTCGTGCTGATCGCCGCACTCTACGCAGCGCTGCGGCTGCACCTGACGTTCGCTCAGCGCGGGCCGGAACAGGCGCGCAAGGCACTGCTCGCCCGCGCGATCCTCGATCGCATCGCTCGCGACATCCGCGCGGTCGTACCCGACGCGGCCGTCGTGGGCGAAACCAGTTCCAGCCAAACCGGGACCGCGTCGGCTGCGACCGGCGGGTCGGCGACGTCCAGCGCCTCGACCGCCAGCTCCAGTGACACAACCACAGAACCCGAAACCGATGTCTACAGCGAGGCGTTCGGCATTCTCGGCGGGAGCGACTGGATCGACGTGTACGCGGTGAGCGACCGGGCCAATCTGGACGACGCCGAACTTGCCGCCGCCAGCGGCGCCGTGGCCCAGGCGTCGAACGTCGTTCGTGTCAGTTACACGCTCGAACAACTCACGACGCTGCCGGACTCGCGCGGCCGCACAGATCGCTACGCACTCATGCGCAGCGAGGTCGCCTCGATCGCGGCCGAGCAGTTCGATCTGTCGTCGAGCGACGCCGACCTGCGGGCCGCAGGCACGTATCTCACCGACCAGATTGACTCGATCGAGTTCCAGTATTGGGACGATGCGACCGCCACGTGGCTCGATAGCTGGGGCTACGACACGCCGATTGCGCCGCCGCGGGCGATTCGCGTGCGCATCAGCCTGCTCGAGCCCGAAGAGTACGCCGAGGCCAGCCTTTTGGGCGGCGCGTCCACCTGGCAGCCGACCTACGAGCTCGTCATCGCGGTCCCCACCTGGGAGCCGGAAGAAAGCTCGTCCAGCTCCACGACCGGTTCCACCGGTTCGACGACGGGAGGTGGGTCGTGAGAAGAGCATTGCGGTGCGCGACGCTGCGTAGGGTGGGCCAAGTCTTCGCGGCCCGCCGTCTTGTGTGTAGGGCGGTATGGTGGGCCGCGAGGACTTGGCCGACCCTACAGATTGGCAGCTCGTTGGAAGCCCACATCGGCCTCCGACGCGATCGCCGCCGCGGAGTCGTTCTGCTGCTCGTCTTGGTTGTGGTCGCGATGCTAGCGTTAGGGTCATACAGCTTCGTGCAACTCATGAACGCCGAGGCTCACTCAGCTCGCAGCGCCGGGCGGATCGCTCAGGCGCGGGCCGCGGCCGACTCGGGCGTCCACTACGTTGCCGCGCTCTTGATCGACCAGAAGCTGAACGGGGCGCTGGGCAGCGATCTCTACGACTCGCCCGACCTGTTTCACGCTCAGCTTGTGACCGACGAGTCGAGCGTCCACCCGCACGATCGCTGTCGATTCAGCGCGATGGCGCCGGTCGAAGAAGACCAGACGGGCGCGACCTGGCGATACGGCCTCGTCGACGAGTCGGGCCGGATCAACCTGAACGCGCTGCCGCAGGCGACCCAGTCGCAGGGCAGTCAGACCGGCGGCGGCACGGGCGGCGGCGGAGCGACAGGAACCGGCGGCGGAACGGGCACAGGCGGCTCGACCGCGTCCAGCGGCGCGTCGACGACCAGCGCGAGCGGCAGCGCCAGCGAGCCGGCCAATCCGCTGCTCGGCCTGCCCAACATGACCAGCGAACTGGCCGACGCTATTCTCGACTTCATCGACGAGGACGACGACCCACGATCGGCCGGCGCCGAAAGCGACTACTACCAATCGCTCTCGCCGCCGTACCGGGCCAAGAACGGGCCGCTCCGGTCGCTCGACGAGCTGCTGCTCGTCGGCGGTGTCACGCCGCGGCTGCTCTACGGCGAAGACGCGAACCGCAACGGCGTCTTGGACCCGAACGAAGACGACGGCGAACTGAGCTACCCCAGCGACGACAGCAACGGCACACTCGACCGCGGTTGGTTGCCGTACCTGACGCTCTACAGCCGCGAGTCGAACACCGACAACGCCGGCCAGCCGCGCGTGAACCTGAACAACTCGGACTTGTCGGCCCTGTACGATGAACTGAGTCAGGACCCCGACTTCGGCGAGGAGCCGGCCCGGTTCATCGTGGCTTACCGCCTTTTCGGGCCGGCGAGTGCAAATCAGAACTCGGCGGGGCAGAACTCGGCAGCCGGTTCGGACGGCGGTTCGGCTGGCGGCTCAAGCGGCGGTTCGCGTGGCGGGAGTTCGACTGGCGGTTCAAGCGGCGGGGGTTCGTCGCGCAACCAGCAATCATCCGCGTCGGGCGGCGGTTCGTCGAGTCAGGGATCGCCCAGCCAGGGCGGCGGTGGACAGGCTTCGAGCAGCCAGGCGTCGAGCGGCCAGACTGCTTCGTCAGGCGCCGCGACGCAGACGATCGCCGGGCTAGACGCATCGGGCGGCGCTAAGCAACAGATTCAATCCATCATGGACCTGGTCGGCGCCAGCGTCAGTGCGAAGGTCGTTGGTCAGCAGCAGAACGTGACCTTGCAAAGCCCGTATCAGGATTCCGACTTGCCGAACTATCTCGATGTCTTGCTCGACCGCGCCACGACGGTCACCGAGTCCGAACTGCCGGGCCGCATCAACGTCAATTCCGCGCCGGCCCCGGTGCTGTTGGCGGTGCCCGGCATGACCGAAGAAATGGCGACCGCGATCGAGGCCACGCGCCCACAGACCGTCAGCTCGTCGGGCCAGTCGGCTTCGACCGGTGTCGCATGGTTGCTTTCGGGCGGCGCGATCACGCGCGACCAGTTCAAGCAGATCGAGCGCTATGTCACGGGGCGCAGCCAGACCTATCGTGTCCAGATCGTCGCCTACTTCGAGGACGGCGGGCCATACGCGCGCGTCGAGGCGGTCATCGACCTGGCCGGCCCATCGCCGCGCATCCGCGCCTGGCACGACCTCCGACCACTCGGCCGCGGCTTCGACGCCGCCGCGCTCATGAACGCCTCAGACCCATGACGGTCGTCTGCTTCCCTTGTCGAGCCGCTCAGGCTATCATGGCTGCACATTCCAAACCGGCCGAATGACGGCCACTGCTGGTTGATCCTGCCATTTGGTGCTTGAGGAGTCCGCCATGCAAGCGATGCTACACCGGCTGCGTGTTCTCGGCTCGTTCCCTCGCGTGAGGTTGCTGGCGTTCCTGGTTGCCGCGGTGTTGGGCGAGACCGCGTCGGCTCAGCCCCCGACCATCACGGTGCTCAGTCCGGCCGGCGGACAACGCGGCACGACTGTGGACGTGACGATCGCCGGAGGAAATCTCGTCGGCCCCAGTGCGATCCTGACCGACCTGCCCGTCACCATCACGGTCCCGCCCGAGTTGCCGAACAACGGCAAAGAGGCGGGCAAGGTCGTGGCCCGGGTCCAGATACCCAGCGACGCAACCGCGCGCGTGGGCGGGCTGCGCGTGGTGACTCCGAAAGGCGTCTCGAACCTGAAACTGTTCATGATCGACGACCTGCAGGGCGTCGCCGAAAACGGAGCGAACAAGTCGGCCGCGCAGGCTCAGAGGTTGGAGTTGCCGTGCGTGGTCAGCGGCGTGATGGAGGCGGAGTCGTGGGACTTCTACCGCTTCTCGGCCCAGGCGGGTCAGAAGCTGACGGCCGAGGTTGTCGCCCGGCGACTGGGCAGCAAGTTCGATCCGCAGATTCGGCTGCTCGATTCGAGCGGGCGCGAGTTGGCCTACGCCGACGACTCCGAGGCGGCCGGCCAAGACTGCCGCATCCGACACACGTTCGACCGGCCGGGCGACTATGTGATCGAACTGCGCGACGTGAAGTTCGCGGGCGGAGGCGATTTCATCTATCGACTGCGGCTCGGCGACTTCCCGGCCGCGTCGCTGCCGTTTCCGCTGGGGGCCAAGCGCGGCGCCAAGGTGAATGTGTCGGCGGCCGGACCGAGCGTCGACGCTTTGCCGCCTGTGGAGGTCACCGTGCCGGCCGATCCGGCCGAAGTGACGCCGATCGAGGTGCGCGGCGCCGGCGGCAAGGTCCAACCATTTGTGCTGCAAGTCGGCTCGCTGGACGAAGTGGTCGAGGCGGAACCGGCCGGCGGCGAGGCACAGCCGACTCGGTTCGCCGTACCGCAGACGCTCAACGGTCGGTTCGACGCGCTCGGCGATATCGACAAGTTCGTGTTCGCCGCGAAGAACGGCGAGCGCATCATCTTCGAGACGCTCAGCCGCCGGCTCGGCTCGCCCGCTGATCTGTTCATGACCATCCAGAACGCTCAGGGCCAGGAACTCGCCGCCGGCGACGACAACGGCAAGGACGACGCCCGCATCGACTTCAAGGCGCCGGCCGACGGCGACTACACGCTCAGCGTCTGGGACTTGAACAAACGCGGCGGCGGCGGATTCGTCTATCGCATCCAGGCCGCGCCGTTTCAACCAGGTTTCAAGCTGCTTGCCCGACAACTCGACCAGAACAAGACGGCGATCGACCGACTGAACGTGCCGCAAGGTGCGGCCGCGATGCTGCTCGTGCGCCCGGTGCGATCCGAATACAACGGTCCAATCACGTTGGCCGTTGAGGGATTGCCGGCCGGCGCGGTGACCAGCCCGACGGTTATCGGCGCAGGTCAGGCCGACACGATCATCACGGTGAGCGCTCCCGAGACGGCCGCACTCGCCGGCGCCCGCGTGCGCGTCGTGGGCACGGCCGACGTCAACGGCCAGAAAGTAGTCGAGTACGCCGACTGCAGCGAACTGCTCGTCACAGAGTTCGGCAATCTGCCGTGGCCGCCGTCGAACCTGACGAACAGCCTCGCTCTGGCCGTCACCGAAAAGCCGTTCTTCACGCTCTCGGCCAAGCTCGACGCGGCGGCCTTGGGGCGCGGCACGGCGCTGCCGATCACCGTCACCGCGAAACGGGCCGACGACTTCAAAGACCCGATCACGCTCGCAATCCAGGGCCTCGCGCCCAACGTCGATTTCGGCAACAAGCCGATCGACAAGGACCAGGTGGAAACCAAGGTCACGCTCACGGCCAAGAACAACGCCCCGCTCGGCGTGCATTCGATCGTCGTCACCGGCACCGGCAAGCGCGGCGATCAAACGATCACCGTGGTCGCGACGGCGCTGAACCTCGACCTGCGCATGCCCATCGAGCTGGCGCTGGACACGGCCGGCGGCAAGATTCAGGTGAACAACAAGCTGAAGATGAAGGCGAAGGTCACGCGCCTGCTCGACTTCAAGCCGCCCGTCGAGCTTGAACTCAAGAACCTGCCCAAGGGCGTGACCGCGCCGAAGGTCACGGTGCCCGAAGGCGGCGCCGAAGTCGAGATCGAGCTGACCGCGGCGGCCGACGCCGCAGTCGGGGCGATCAACAACCTTAGCCTGTCCGGCACGACCAACGTCGCCGGCGAGAATCAATCGGTCACCGCGCCGAACGCCACGCTGGAAGTGGTCGCCGCGAACTAGTCCTCAAACAAGCGAGGTTCGTTCGGCCAATCTCGAATCGACGACGATTCTTCGTGGCCGAGCGAAGTCTTGGAGTGCGGTGGCTTAACACCGCCTTGGATCGGTCCTCGCAAGAAACTCAAGCAATCCAAAGCGGTGTCAAGCCACCGCGTGGCCGAGCGAAGTCCTGGAGTGCGGTGGCTTAACCACCGCCTTGGATCGGTCCTCGCAAGAAACTCAAGCAATCCAAAGCGGTGTCAAGCCACCGCGTGGCCGAGCGAAGTCTTGGAGTGCGGTGGCTTGACACCGCCTTGGATCGGTCCTCGCAAGGAACTCAAGCAATCCAAAGCGGTGTCAAGCCACCGCACTCCAAAGCTCGCTTGGTTGAGGACTAGTACTCCAGCGCGCCTTGATTCCTGCGCGGTCACCGGTAGGGTGGGCTTTGCCCACCACCCCCTCCATGTGGTGGGCAGAGCGGTGGGCCTCGTTCCCTCCAATCGCTAGACGTGCGCGAGTGTGAGCGATCCGGCCAGAGTGCCGCAGGCGGCGGCGATGTCCTTGCCGCCGGAGTAGCGACGCACGACGGGCTGGCCTACGTGGCGCGTCAGGGCGTCGCGAAACTGTTTCAGCTCGGCCGCGGTGGGCGGCTGGAATCGGCCGGTCGGATCGGTGACTTCGATGAGGTCAAGCCGCACCGGCGTGTCGCCGATCAGCCGGCCCAGTTCGCGAGCGTCGTCGTCGCCGCAGTTGAAGCCGCTGATACAGACGTAGGCGAGCATGACTCGGCCCTGTCCGCGGGCCGTGATGTGTCGCCGGGCGGCGGCCATGACTTCGCGCACAGGCGTCTCGGCGGCCAGCGGCACGACCACGCGGCGCTTGTCATCCGTCGCGGCGCCGAGACTGATCGAGATCCGGAACCGCCGGCGCTCGCGCGTGAAACGGTCGATCTCAGGCGCCAACCCGACCGTGCTGATGGTGATCGCCGCTCCGCTGACCGCGCCGCCGAACGGGGCCGACATCGTCTCGGCCGCCGCCATGACGCGATCATAGTTCAGAAACGGCTCGCCCATGCCCATGAACACCGCCCCGGTGACGCGCCGGCCCTCGCGCCAGGCCCACGCGCGGGCCTGAATGAACTGATCGACCATCTCCCAGGTCGCCAGGTTCCGCCGGTCGGGCATGCGTGCGGTTGCGCAGAACGTGCACCCCATCGGGCAGCCCACTTGGCTCGACAGGCACACGCTCACCGCGCCAGGCTTTTCCAGCGGGATCAGTACGGTCTCGATCACCAGATCGTCGTGCGTGGCGAACGCAAGCTTGCGAAATCGGTCGATCGGGGAAACGACCGAGTCGACCAGCCGCAGTCGCGGCAGGTCACCCATCGCGTCGCACAACCTCCGCGCGATCTGGTGATGCTGGTTCAGTTCCCGCCGATCGAAAATCCCGCGGCCGACCACGCGAGCCATCAGCCGTCGACCCGTGGCAACCGGGACGCCCTGCGAAATCACCCGTGACAGGAACTCATCCGGGGCCAGGTCGCGCGGGTCGAAAAATGGCGTTGAGGTGTGGACCATGTTGTAACGCCGTGGCACGCGGAAACGCCCCCTCACCCCAACCCTCTCCCCCGCAGACGGCGGAGAGGGCGAAACCGCTGGCCTCGTCGTCCTTCTAATACTACAGCGCACCTTGATTGCTGCGCGGTCTCAGGTAGGGTGGGCTTTGCCCGCCAACCCCATATGTGGCGGTGGGCGAAGCCCACCCTACCCAAGGTGCGCTGTAGTACTAATTCTGTCCTTTTCCTTTGACCTGTCGCCGAAGCTCAGCCACTTCGTCGCGCAGGCGTTCGACCTCTTCGCGCAGGCTCCTGATTGCCTGGCCGAGTTCTTGGATCTCGCCGGTGGCCGCCGACTTCTCGCCGGCGCCGTCGGTCTTCTTGTCGACGGGCTTGCCGGGGTCGGCCTTGTAGCCCTTCTTGACGAGCGCGGCTTCGTTGTGCATACGTTCGATCTGGTTCCGTAACTTCTCGGCCTCCTCCTTGCGTCCCGCCTCCTGCAGTTCCGCCGCCTGTCTCTTGAGATGGGCGATCTTGTCTTCCAGTGCGGGGTTCTTGTCCTTGCCGGCGTGCTCTTTGTCGGACTTCGCTCCGTGCTCGCGCAGCCTGGCGGCCAGTTTTTCCACCTCTTCCGCCTTGCCGGCGGCACGCAGCTCTGCGATCTCGCGACGCCGTTGCTGGAGCTTATCGACCTGCTCGCCCTTAGCGCCGGGCTTGTCGGGCGTCTTGACGGGCTTCTTGTCCTTGCCATCGCCGGCGTCGGCAGACTTCGGGCCTTTGGCGACGCCGTGCTTTTCGACCATCGCCTTGAGTTCGCGAGCTTCCTGCATCAGCTTCTCGGCCTCTTCCTTTTTCCCTGCTTCTCGCAGTTCCGCGATCTCACGTTCGAGCGCGCCCAAGTGTTCCTTGGACTTGGCCAGGTAGGCGTCGTCGGCAGTCTTGTCTTCCTGTCCCTTATCCCCCTTGTCGCCTTTGTCGGCCCGCACTTTCTCGCCCTTGTCTTCCTTTTGGGCGAGCGGTGAGGCGGCTGCCGGTACCACAGAGAGGGCAATGGCCGCCAAGGTTGCCAAGGCGATACGGGCAGACGGCCGAATTGAGGTGAACATGGCTGGACCTCCTTTGGGTTGGGACTCTGTAGGTTGCCGTTGCGTCAGTTCGACCGAACATTCTAGCCGAAGGCGCGGTGCGCGTCAGCCAATGAGCGTTGCGTCGTACTGCCGGGCTTACTTACGGCGCACGAGCGGTAGGATCGCGCGATCGATAGCCGCCTCGTCGCTGGCCGCAGGAACGTCCTTGTGCAGTTCCCACTGTTCGACATGCTCGACGGCGGCGCCGGGCTGGATGGTCGTCATCGGCCCGAGCGATTCGACTTCGAGCATGTCCTCATTCGTGAACGTCTCGAAGTTGCAGCCGTTGTCGGGGTAGTGAGCGCCTGGTTTTTGATCGAATCGTTTGACGAAGAGCACGCCGCCGCGGACGTAGCCGACCCAACCTTCGGAGTGCCAGAGGCCGATCTTCGTCGCCTTGCCCTTGGCGTCATGGCGCAGCGTGATGTACTTCGTACCGAACGAGTAGCGCGGGTCCTTCAGGTCGGTGTATGACCAGAGGATGATCGCCTGGTTGGGCAGCAGCGACTCTTCGTGCGGGATTTTCTTGGGCAGTGGGATGACCTCGATGCCGCCGGGGGCCATGACGGTCAGCGCCCACGGAGCCAGCTCGACCGGCCACGAGCCGATGTTCTTGATGCGGTGAGTCAGCGTGACCTTGCTTCCGGCGGGGTCGAGCTTGAGATCGATTTCCTTTTGGACGCCATACGGCTTTTCCGGCCGAGCAATCAGACGCACCGCGCCGTTTGCAAGCTGCGTCGCTTCGACCGGATCGTTATCGGGAAAATAGGTGCGTGGCTTCGCCTCTGGTGCGTGCCAGAGCCGGTGGCCGCCGCGGATTTGCCAGTCGGCCTCGCCCGTTTTGCCGAGTTGGTCGGCGTATTCCTTGAGCACGTTCTCGCCGCCGACGAACCCGTACCGAATGATCCGCGGGCCGACGTCGAGCGTCGCGACCAGTTCGACCTGTCCGTTGCACAGCCTCAGGTTGTTCTTCCAGCCCTTGTATTCGACCTTTTCCACGTCGGCGTCTCCGAAACTAGGCGTGGTCGCAAACATGGCGACCGCGCACGCCAGAATCCAAGCCACCGTACTGTCGATTGCCCGCATGTCTGCCCTTTCTGAACGTCGTGTGAACGAAGGAGAGAGGTTCACGCAAGGGCGCGAAGGCGCAAAGGGGCATGAGTGGAGGCCATTGACACACGTTGCTCACTTTGCGGCTTTGCGCCTTTGCGTGAGATCCTCGGTTGTGTTGAGCTACTGCCTCACGTTTGCCGTCACCCCTTCCCAGTCGTCGGTGCGGAACGGCGTGGCCGGCAGGCCGTCGCGGCTGTACAAGTTGCACACGGGGTTGTCGGACCAGGCGTAGCGCACGGCGACGGGATTCTGCACTGAGTCGGCCCAAACCTCGACTCGCGTAGCGGGCGAGCCGGGTGCGGCGGGCAGTATGTTGGCCTGCGCCCACACGAACTTTTTGTCTTCACCGGCGATCGCAAAGCCGCGCGGCTGCTGCACGTCGAACGAGTACAGCCCACTGCCGACATGGTCGAACGTCAGCACCATCTTGTATCCCTGCTTCTCCATCGACTTGAACTGCGGACTGCGGTGGTGCACCTGGATGCCATAGTCCTTGGCCAGCGCCCAGCGGGCCAGCCGCTTGGCCACGTCTTGCTTGTTGCGCGGGTGGATGTCGCGGCCTTCGCCGATGTCGATGATCACGGCCTCGCCGGTGTTCGGCAGTCGGATCATGGTCATCGTCTGGGCCTCGCGCAGTTCGGCCCACGCGCTGTCGGTCGGTTCCGGCTTCTCGGCCATGAAGTCGGCGAGCTGAACCCAGTAGAACGAGAAGTCGCCGATGGCCCACTCGTCGCGCCAGCTCTTGATCATGAGCGGGAACATGTCGCGATACTGATATGCTCGGCCGGCGTTCGATTCGCCCTGATACCAGATCGCGCCCTTGATGCCGTATCCGATCGTCGGCTTCAGCGCGCCGTTGTAGATGTTCGCGGGTCGGTGGTTGCCGCGCATTCGACCCGTCAGGTTGTTCTGTTGCTTCTTCTGGTCGTCGTTGAGGTCGGTCTTCTTGGACAACTCCGCGGCCGTCGCTTCGTCTTGCGCCCAACGATCGAGCAGCGGCTTGTACTTTTCATCGGCGGCGAGCAAATCGCGGCGAATCCACGCCTCGCACGCCGAGCCGCCCCAGGCGTTGTTGATCAGACCGACCGGTACGTCGAGCGTCTGGTGCAGTTGCCGGCCGAAGAAGTAGCCGACGGCCGAGAACCGGCCGACCGCGTCGGGCGAACAGAGTTCCCACTTGCCGTTGAAGTTGTCTTGCGGCTCCTGCGTGCCGACGTTCGGCACCGTGATCAGCCGAATCTTCGGGAACTTGGCCGCGGCCTTTTCAAGGTCGGAGTCGTTCGACGAGTTCACCGACCACTGCATGTTCGACTGGCCCGAGCAGATCCAGACCTCGCCGACCAGCACATCCTCGAACGTGAGCGTGTTCTTTCCCTTTACGGTCAGCGTGTGTGGGCCGCCGGCGTCCATTGGGTCGAGTTCGACGTGCCACTTGCCGTTGGCCGCGGCTTTGGCGGTCTTCGTCTGTTTATCGATCGTGACGGTGATCGCCTCGCCCGGTTCGGCCGTGCCCCACACGCGGTCCTTCTGGCCGCGCTGCAAGACCATGTGGTCGCCGAAAATGTTCGGCATCTTCACGTCGGCGACGGCCAGCGACGAAACGAGACAAAGGCACACGCACGCCCGGCCAAGCAGTCTGACGCAACGATTCATGGTGGTTGGCTCCTTGATGGTTCAAGCCCGTGCGGGAGACTCGACAAATCTCTCCGTCGCAGTCATCCGCGAGTGGCAGCATCGCACCACGTCGCACGGCCGATGTCAACTCGTCTGCCTCATATCGCGGTGGCGCCCCGCGTCAATCAGGCGCCGCCGCTCACGTTCCATGATGATCACCCGGAGTGTGCGTCCCTAGCCAGGCGGACGGTTGACGCGAATGAGTTGGCCAGTGAGGTTGGCCAGCGGGGTGATCGCCGCGTGGATGCGACCTGCTTGACCGGCGAAATCGGCGTCCACTGTGCAGGCGATGATCCCCGCGTGGTCGGGCAGTTGACTGTGCAACCGGATGAAATGTTTGCGATTCAACGTCACCACTGCACGATCGAGCGACCGGGCGAATGCGAGTACGTCAGGATCGTCAAACTTCTGTCCGGCCTTGCCGGTTTCGAGCACCGTCAGAACATCGTGCCCGAGTTTGCGCAGCTCTTCAACGACGGGAAACGGGAAGTTCTCGTTGGCGTACAAGCGAGCCACGGACTACGCCTCCTCGTTCTCGCGAATCTGACGCTCGATTTCGTCGCGGTGGACTCGGACGTAGGACCAAGCATTGACGAGGTCCTCAGCTCGCAGCGTGGCGTAGGAGCGAAGTAGGTCGGCCTCGGAAACGCCGAGTCGCCGAGCTTGCTCCAGAACCCAGACCGGGATTCGCGTGCGAACGATGCACGGCTCGCCGCCACAAACACCGGGAGTGCTCTCGACGCCGGGAAACGCCTCACCCAACTCGCGGGCGATGACCTGCAACAGTTGCGCTTTCTCCGCGGGCAAGAGCAAAGCGACTTGGTTTTCCAATTGGTGCAAAGTGCTCATTTCTGTAGGAACCCCCGTCGGCGGTTTCGACTCGTGCATCGACGATACAATCATAACCCACTGCGCACCGCCGACCAACAACCGATCCCTTGCGTTCCAGTCGTGCCTCATCAACATTCGCACGCCCCGCACCGCGACCCGTGGCGTACGGTGCGACGACAGCGCGCGGGACTGAGAGTAAGGCAGCTTGTTGTTTTGAGTCCGTTACGGGTACATTCTGGGCTGACCGCTCCGGGAGTCGAAATGATGGCTGGCATCGTCCTGTTGACGGCATTGATCTCTGCTGTTCTGTTGCCTTTCCCAATCGCCGCGGGTCAGTCGCCGAAGAAAACGACAAAGCCGGCGGCCGAGAAACCCGTCGCGAAGTTCCAGGTGGACTTTCGGCTGCAAATCTCGTCCGAGCTCGACAAGCAGCGTGCGGTGCTGTGGATGAACTTGCTCAAGGAGTTGGGCGCAGCGGGGGTGAGCCAGGTTCCGGGCGAGCCGGCGCCGCCGAAGCCGGGAGCGAACGCGGAGCCGGCGATCGAATCTGTCGGTGGTGGGCGCGTGGTAGTAAGGGCGATGATTGGTCCATCGGGGAACCTGTTCATCGACGCCGATGGTTTCAAGATGGCCGACCGCGCGAAACTTGCCGCGCTGATCAAGAGTTTGCAGACAGAGGGCGTCCCCGGCCCCGATCCGGCCTCGCCGCTCTGGGGGCTGAACCAGGGGCAGTTCGAGTTGCTGCGCGCCGAGTTGAAGCCGCCGGGCCGATTCAGTCTCGAAGACAAGCCGCTGGCCGCGTTTCTTGCCGAGCTTCGGCCGCGCACCAAGCTGGCGATCAAGACGACGCCCGAAGCCGACGCGCTGGGCCGCGCGCTGCGACTGAACGCCAAGACCGCAAACCTGAGCCTGGGTGCGTCGCTGGCGTACGTACTCGGCCAGCATGGCCTGGCGTTCGAGCCGCGAGCGGATGCGGCCGGCGCGGTGTCGCTTGCCGTGATGCCGATCGCCGACTCGCGGCGACCCTGGCCGGTCGGGCTGGTGCCGCAGCAATTCCCCGGCAACGTCGCCCCACAGCTCCTACAGCCCGTGCGGTACCGCACCGACAACACGCCGCTCGACCAACTGCTGGGGGTGGTCGAGGGCGCGATCAAGATCGACGTGGTGCTCGACCGCCGGGCGCTCGCGCTGCGAGACATCGACGCGGCCGCGCTGCGTTCGACGGTCGAGATCCCCGGCGGCACGCTGACCTCGGCGCTGCGCAGGACTTTCGCACCGCTGGGACTGAAGCACGAGTTACGCATCGACGAGGCGGATCAGCCGTTCCTTTGGATCACCGCGGGCGATCCGACCGGACTGGTGCCGAGAAAAAAGAACCAGGACAGGTGAGTCGCCATGAGAATCTGTTCGGTGTGCTCGGCCGAGAACATTGACTCGGCGGAGCGATGCGATCGCTGCGGTGCGTGGCTCACGACGGAACCCGTGACCGATCGGCCCGTCCCGACGCGCGAGCGCATCGGCGGTATGGAACTGCCGCCCCGCGACACGATCGAGGGGCGCGTATTGCGCCTGCTGCAGCAAGGCCAGAAGATTCCGGCCATCAAGCTGTATCGCGAAGAGACTGGCGCCGGTCTGAAAGAAGCCAAGGACGCCGTGGAGACGCTCGGCAGACAGTACGGATTGAAGTGTGACGCGAGCGGCTGCGGGGCGGCGGTGCTGGTCGCCGGCCTTGCGATCGCCGTGACGTTGTACGTGGTCCACTCGCTCGTAGCAGGCTGAGCGCGGAGGATGAACATGTTTGACGGCGGCGAAGCAGTGAAGCTGTTCGAGCAACTGGGCGTGACGCACGTGGTCTGGCTGCCGGACAGTGAATTAGGCGCGTGGCACGGGCCGCTGGCGGCGGCGAACAAGCTCAAGCTGATTCGCGTGTGCCGCGAGGGCGAGGCGTTCGGAACGGCGGCCGGCCTGCACCTCGGCGGCGCGCGGCCGATCGTCGTGATCCAGTGTACGGGGTTCTACGAGGCCGGCGACGCGATGCGCAACGCGGTCCACGACCTCGGTCTGCCGATCTTCATGATCGTCGGCTATCGCGGCTACTATGGCGGCATCGCCGGACGCAAAGACACGGCGGCCACGTTCCTGGAACCGATCGTCCGCGCCTGGGACCTGCCGTACAAGCTGCTCACGAAGGAGTCGAGCATCGACGAGCTGCGCGACTTTTACACAGCGACTCAGCGCGAGGGCAAGGCCGCCGCCGCGCTGATCGCCGAGACGAGGACGTAACGAATGACGAAGCACTAATGTCTTTCAAGGAAGTCGTAGTGCAGGCGGCTCGCCTGCGGCTTCCTTTGACGACATTGCAGGCGGGCCGCCTGCACTACGCTAATGAATCCCGAAGTCCGAATGACAAGAGCCGAGAGTACTTCGTCATTGGTCATTGGGGATTCCTTAGACATTAGTGATTAGGCATTGGTCATTTCCACCGCATGAGCCAAACGGATGAACCCAATTGAAGTCCTGAAACTGCTTCGCGAGCACCGGCGCGACGAAGTCGTGGTCGCGACGATGGGCGGCGAACGCGAGTGGATCAAGATGTCGCAGCACCCGCGCGACTTCTACTTTGTGCCGTCGAGCATGGGCCAGGCGCCAACGCTCGGTCTGGGTCTGGCGCTCGCCCGGCCCGACCTGCGCGTGGTCGTACTCAACGGCGACGGCTGCACGCTCATGAACCTCGGCTGCCTGGTGACCATCGCCGAGCAGTCGCCGAAGAACTTGGCGGTGATCGTGATGAACAACGGCGTCTACGAAGTGACCGGTGCTCAGCCGGTCGCTGGGGCCGGCCGCGTCGACTTTGCGGCGATCGCGCGAGCATCGGGTATTCGGCAGGTGTCGCACGTCCAGGACATTTCGTCTTGGCGGTCGGTCGCGCCGCGAATCCTGCGCGGGCCGGGACTGGAATTCGCAGTGGTCGACGTCGAGCCGATCCGCACTGGCGAGGTTGGCCCGAAGGCGCCCGGCCCGATGAAGGAACAGATCGAACGATTCACCGAGGCGATCAAGCCTTGATGGTCGAGCAAGAACAACGAACCGGCTTGAGCGCTTGAGCTGGTGGTCGCTTGGCGTTTCCCCGTGTTGCCGGTAACATACCCGCATGGCGATTGAACAGCTCAAACAGATGCACTCGGCGAGACCCTTTCAGCCGTTCGACATTCACCTCGCGGACGGCCGAACATTGTCGGTCGAACACCCCGAGTTCCTGGCACAGTCCTCCGTCGGCCGAACGATCGCTGTCTCCCACCCTGATGGCGTCATCGAGATCGTCGATCTCCTCTTGGTCGTAAGCCTCAAACCGAAATCGAACGGGTCGCTTCGTCGTGGTGGCCGGCGGACGTAGGTCGTTCGCCCCGCCGCTTGCCTGGAGGGCAACTGTGTCCGAGATTCGCGAACAGACAGCTCCCTGGGTCGACGGTAAGACGTTCGGCCAAGTGCTGCGCGAGACGGCGACTCGCGCGGGTGGACGGCCGGCGGCGTTTTTTCCGGAGCGAGGGTTCACCGCGACGTACGCCGAGTTCGATCGGCTCGTCACCGAGGCCGCACGCGGGTTCATGGCGCTGGGAATCGAGCGAGGCGACCACGTCGCGATCTGGGCCACGAACTGGCCCGCATGGGTGATCACCCAGTTTGCGACGGCCCGAGTCGGGGCGGTACTCGTGAACATCAACCCAGCCTATCGACCGGCCGAACTGGAATACGTACTCAAACAATCGGACGCGAAGCTGCTCGTCACGATCGACCGGTTCAAGTCGTCGGACTACGTGGCGATGATCGGCGGCCTCGTGCCCGAACTGGCCGACTCGCGACCGTGCGAACTGACGAGCGCGAAGTACCCACGACTGCGTGGCGTGGTGTTTCTCGGCGATCCCGCGCCGCCGGGCATGCTGCCCTGGCGCGAATTGATCGAACGCGGCAAATCCGTCGGCGACCAGTCGCTCGCCGCGCGCGAGCAGGCGTGTACGCCGGCCGATCCGGTGAACATGCAATACACGTCGGGCACGACCGGGTTCCCGAAAGGGGCGCTCTTGAGCCACCGCAACCTGCTGCTCAACGCGTACTACTCGGGCGCGTGCCAGCAACTCACGGGCGACGACCGCGTGTGCATCCCGGTCCCGTTCTATCACTGTTTCGGCTGCGTGCTGGGCACGCTGTGTTGCGTGGTCTACGGCGCGGCGATGGTCGTGCCCGCCGACTATTTCGAGCCGGGTAAGACACTCGACGCGGTTGAGCAGTGCGGCGCGACGTCGCTCTACGGCGTGCCCACCATGTTCATCGCGCAACTGGAGCACGCGAGTTACCCAAGCCGGCGGTTGACCACGCTTCGCACCGGAATCATGGCCGGCAGCCCGTGCCCGATCGAGTTGATGAAGCGCGTCACAGGCGAGATGGGCGCTCGCGAGTTGACGATCGCCTACGGCCTGACCGAGTTCTCGCCGGTAATCACTCAGACCCGGACCAACGATCCCTTGGAAAAACGCGTAGAGACGGTAGGCAAGCCGCTGCCGGGCGTCGAAGTGAAGATCATCGACGCGGCGTCGGGCGCGGCCTTGCCGCCGGGTCAGCCGGGCGAGCTGTGCGCTCGCGGGCATGGCGTCATGATCGGCTACTACAACATGCCCGACGCGACGGCCAAGGCGATCGACGGCGACGGCTACTTGCACACCGGCGATTTGTCGGTCGAGACGCCGGACGGCTACTTCAAGATCACCGGGCGGCTCAAGGACATGATCATCCGCGGCGGCGAGAACGTGTACCCGCGCGAGATCGAAGAGTTCCTGTACTCGCACCCGAAGATCGAAGAAGTGCAAGTGGTCGGCGTGCCCGACGCGACCTACGGCGAAGAGCTGGCCGCGTGGATCAAGTTGAAGGCAGGCCAGCAGGCGACGGTGGACGAGATTCGCCAGTTTTGTCGCGAGCGAATCGCCCATTACAAAGTGCCGCGATACGTCAAGTTCGTCGACGCCTACCCGATGACCGTGACCGGCAAGATTCAGAAGTTCAAGATGCGCGAAATGATGATCGAGGAGCTCGGGCTGCAAGCGGCCGCCGCGATCAAGACGGCGTGACAGAAGACTACTGACCGGCGGACGGCAATCGCGCGCGCGGCCTGAGGCGTCGCCTTGACCGGTTTGACGTTATCCGCCAAACTAGCGCCCACGATGGACGAAACTGAGCTGCGAAGGCCAACCGCCTTGAACCCATCACCAAGAAGACGGAACAAGTGGAGGCGCATCCGCCCGTTCGTTCTCGACTACTTCTCACGAAATCGAGGTTCCATGCCATGATGCACTGTCGTTTCTTCCGCGGTCGGTTGCTGGGCGTTCTGCTACTAGGCGCGTCGTTCTTGGCGTTGCGACCGCTCTCGGCCGACATCGGCCAGCCCAAAGAAAACGACGCCCGCGTGGCCAAGACCGTCAGCGACTTCTTGCAGCAGCATCACTTGTCGGGTGCTGCCATCGACGACACGATCTCGCGCCGCACGTTCTGGACCTTCCTGACCGGCTCGCGCGCCGCGATCGGCTTCGATCCGACCAAGTCGTACTTCGTCCAGGCCGACATCGACGAGTTCCGCAAGCACGAACTGACGTTGGACGAGGAGGTCGCGGCCGGCGACTTGCGGTTCGCCTACACGGTGTTCGAACGCTACCTGGCGAGGATGCGCGAACGCATGAGCCTGATCGAAAAGCTGGTCGCCGCACCGCACGACTTCTCGATCGACGAGGACATGAGCACGGACTACGAGAACATGCCGTTCGCGACGAACGCCGCCGAGATCGAGCAGCGCTGGCGCAAGAAGATCAAGTTCGACCTGCTCAAGGAGCGCACCGAGAAGAAGCCGCTGCCCGAAGCTCAGCAGCGCGAGAAAGTACTCAAGCGCTATCGCAACCTGCTGCACCGCTGGGAGCAAACCGACTCGGACGAGTTGCTCGAGATGTACTTGAACGCGCTGACGACCAGCTTCGACCCGCACTCGAACTACATGTCGCCGACTACGCTCGAAGACTTCACGATCAGCATGCGGCTGCACCTCGACGGCATCGGGGCGCGGCTCCGTTCGGAGGACGGCTACACGATCGTGGCCGAGGTCGTGGCCGGCGGCGCGGCCGACAGGGACGGCCGGCTCAAGGTCGAAGACAAGATCGTCGGCGTCGCGGCCGACGGTGAGAACGTCGTCGACGTCGTCGACATGAAGCTCACCGACGTCGTCAAGAAGATCCGCGGGCCGAGCGGCAGCCAGGTGGTATTGCGCGTGCAGCCGGCGGGCAAGGCCGACACCGTCGATTACAAGATGACCCGCGCGAAGATCGAGCTAAAGGGCCAGGAAGCCAAGGGCGACATCATCGAACAGGGTAAGAAGCAGGACGGCTCGCCGTATCGCGTCGGCTACATCAATCTGCCGTCGTTCTACCTCGACATCGCCGCAGCAAACAACGGCCAAGAGAACTTCAAGAGTTGCCACAAAGACGTGGAAAAACTGATCAAGCAGTTCCAAGAGAACGGACCAGGCATCGATGGGTTGGTCATCGACCTGCGCGAGAACGGCGGCGGCGTGCTGAGCGAAGCGGTCGATCTGACCGGCCTGTTCATCGACAAGGGCGCCGTGGTGAAAGTGAAAGGCCGGCGCCGCGACCGCGAGGAGGAACACGAAGACGAACACGCGGGCACGGCATACTCCGGGCCGCTCATGGTGCTGGTCAGCAAGTTCAGCGCGAGTTCATCGGAAATCTTCGCCGGTGCGATTCAAGACTACGGCCGCGGCCTGGTCGTCGGAGACAGCTCGACGCACGGCAAGGGCACGGTGCAAACCGTCGTCGACATCGGTCGCCAGGTCAGCTCGTTCTTCGGCAAACCGCAGCAACTCGGCGCGCTCAAGCTGACGATTCAGCAGTTCTACCGCGTGAACGGCGAAAGCACCCAGCGCCATGGCGTGCCCAGCGACATTGTGCTGCCGTCGCTGGTCGACAACATGGACATCGCCGAGGGCGACCTTCCGCAGGCCCTGCCGTTCCACTCGGTCCAGGCGTCGACTTACGACCGGCTGCCGCTGGTTTCGTCCGACCTCAAGGCCAAGCTCCGTGAGCTGTCCGACAAGCGTCGCGAGCAGTCGGCCGAGTTCGCCAAGCTCGCCGAGGACATCACCCGCTGGAAGGAGATGAAGGACCGCAAGGCAGTCAGCCTGAACGAAGACAAGCGCCGCGAGGAGCGGCGCCGCAGCGAACAGGCCGAGAACGCCCTGGCCGACCCCGACGACCCGGACAACCCCGACGAGCAGAAGAAGGAAAAACCCGTCTTCGAGCGCACGTTCTACAACAACGAGGTCCTCTCGATCATGGAAGACTTCCTCCGCCTCGCCCCGCATCGCCCGGTGGCGAAGAAGATCTGATTGACCGTCGTGAATCCGCGAATTGTCCAGCAGTCCGTCGTCGAAAGCACGTTGGCTGGGGCGTGCTGTGGGGAACTTCTTGCGCGCGTCCGAAGATCAACGACGGAACTATCGGTCTCGTCGCGGTCGCTCTCTTTCTCGTTACGGCGATCCGTGACTCGCGAGTAACTCATTTGGCGTGACTGGCTGAATTCCTGGATAGCGACGGAAGTCGTCCGCGTTCAACGTGAGCAAGTTGCTCAGGCCATGTCGACGGACCAACGCGGCGATCCGCGCGTCGTGAACCAAAGCACCGGTAATCTGGTGATTGGAGACGAGTCGTTTTCCACTCTTCGTGGGCCGCCGCGTCCTCGTGGAGCAGTTGGCAGAATCGCTCGATGAATGCCACACGCCTCTCAACTCGCGTCACAGGCAAGCCGTACCCTCCGCGTGCCGAAGCCGGTTCGTATGCCCATCGCCGGGTCGATCCAGCCGACTCTCAAATATCCATCCCGACGAACCCGCGGTTGCGGTCCCATTCCTGAAGCAGATGCTCCTTCTCGGCCAGCTTGCGCTTCAGGTTGCCTGAGTCGATGAACCGCTGAAACTCGGCGCTGACCGCGCGACGCACCGCCGCGCGGAAGAACTCCATGACCGGCGGCGCCAGCGGCTTGGCGAAGTCCGTCTCGGCAAGCTGGCAGACGATATCGACGGCGACCGGTCGCGAGTCGGTTTCGTCGGTCCGCGCGGTCGCTTCGAAGATGAACCGCATCGATCCGTCGTCGCCGTTCGATAGCCGGAACGTGCAGTCGGCGTTGTACAGAAAATACGTGTTGGCCGTACCGTGCTTGGTCATGGCCGCGCGAAACCGGCGCCACAACGCCTGTTGCTCATCCGACGCATCGAGCGGTAGGCCCGCGTGGCCAACCAACCGAAACGGCAGGCACTCGAAGACGATCGATACAGCGTCGGCCATGGCTTCGCCTCGCGTCAGGGGTCACTGAAACAGGTAGTAGTTCGCGATCAGCGACTGTAACGAGTCGGCAGGTTCGTCGGCAAGCACGGTCGCGTCAAGGGCGACGCGATGCCACGGCGGCAGCCGCTCGATTAGGGCGGTGCCGTCGATGAGCAACTGGCCCGCGCCGTGCAGCATGCGGTTCATCGCGAGCGCCGCCAGGTAGTGTGCCTCGGTAACGAGCGCGGTTGATTCCCATTCCAGGTGCTTGCTGGTCGTGTGGCGATCGAACTCGCCCTTCAATTCGGCGGCGGCGTAAACCAAGGCGCGGGTCGCCTCGAGGTCGGTCGCCGTGTCCGCTACGAATCGTTCGCAGTCCGCCCGGTCGTCGCCGGCCGGCTGCGCGGTCAGCGCCTCACGAATCACGGATGCCAACGCCTCAAGGCTGTCGGCCAGCGCGCCGACGCAACCGGCCGCGGTCGCCAGCCGGCCCACCAGTCGTGCGGTGAGTCGTACGCCTGCATCGTCGGCTACACAACCGAGCACCGACTCGCCGCGCACAGCGCGAGCGAGATGAGTCGCCTTCTGGTCGCCCGTTCCCCACCGTTCTAGCACAGCAACGCCCTCAGCGTGTCGCACGAACGGCTCGCACAGTGCCAGCCCTTCGCGACCGATTCGCTCGGCGGCCATAACCACCAGCAGCGGCTCCGTACCGCAGCCGCCGAACTCGGCCGCCACGCCGACTCGAAACACGCCGTGCTTGGCAAGTATCGCTACGCTTTCATCACGCGGCTGGACCTTCAGGCCCTCCACTCTCCACTTTCCACTCTTCACACTCAGTCGCCACTCGCGGCACGCCGCGCCGACTCGCTCTAGCACGGCACGATGCGCGGCCGACGGTTTCGTTGGATTCAATCGGCCGAACATCAGATCACCCCCTCTCGCCGCAGCCGAGCAATGTCGTCGGCCGAGTAGCCCAGCTCGCCAAGCACGTCGGCCGTGTGCTCGCCGAGTCGCGGCGGCGACTGTGGCGGCGCCGGCTGCTCGCCCGCGAACCGGATCGGATTGCCCACCAGCTTCAGCCCGTCGGCCGACCGTGCAATCATCGATCGAGCGGCAACCTGCGGGTGGGCGAAGGCCTCGTCGACCGCCAACACCGGCGCGTGCGGTACGTCGGCCTCGGTGAGCAGTCGCGTCCATGCGGCGGTCGATTGACTCCGCACCAGCACGGCAATCTCGGCCGCGAGTGCCACGCGATTGGCCACGCGCAGCCGGTTCGTGAGATAGCGCGCGTCGGCAGCCAGGTCGCCGCGACCGACCGCGGCGCAGAACCGCTGCCACTGGGCGTCGTTGCCCACCGCCAGCACCAGGTGCCCGTCGGCCGTCGCGAAACACTCGTATGGCACGATCTGCGGATGCGCGTTGCCGTAGCGCTCCGGCCGGCGACCGGTCACGAGGTGCGACTGAGCGACGTTCACCAGCGCGGCCAGCGTGCAATCGAAGAGCGACAGGTCGATGTGCCGGAGAGGGGATTGAGGATCGAGGCTTGAGGATTGAGAATTGGCGAACGGAAGTTGATGGCTGGTTGTTGGCGGCTGATCGCTAGTTCGCAGCGCGGCAACAATCGAAACGGCGGCGTACAGGCCCGTGATGACGTCGGTCAGGGCGACGCCGACCTTCGTCGGTGGACCGGCCGGTTCACCGGTGATCGCCATCAGGCCGCTCAGTGCCTGCACGACGAAGTCGTAGCCAGGCACGTTGGCCCAGGGGCCGGTGCGACCAAATCCGGAGATCGAGCAGACGACCAGACGCGGGTTGATGCGGCGCAGTTGGTCGCCGATCAGGCCGAGTTTGGCGGTGGCCGACGGCAGGAAGTTTTCGAGCAGCACATCGCTGCGCGCGATCAACTTCTCCAGGACCGGTCGGCTGGCGTCGTTGCCCAGATCGAGCGTGACCGACCGCTTGTTGCGGTTCACCGCCGCGAAGTACGCACTCATGCCGTCTCGCGCATCGATGAACGGCGGCCCCCACTCGCGCGTGTCGTCGCCGCGGCCCGGCCGTTCCACCTTGATGACCTGCGCGCCCAAGTCGGCGAGAATCATCGAGCAGAACGGCCCGGCCAGCACGCGCGACAGATCGAGCACTCGAACGCCGTTCAGGGGCTGAGTGACCGAATTGGGCATTTGGAGGTGTTCCTGCGGCCGCGAACCGATGCGACATCGCGAGAAAGGACTGAATGCATGGGACGCAAGCCGTGGAATGATGCAGCGGCCGCGCATCGTCCGCCGCATCAATTCGTTTTGCGCTTTTTCCGCAGTTCGGCTACGAAGTGCGTAACGCTCTCGTGGTCGAACAATACGGGCACTCCGCCCGGTGAGATAAAGACGGCAACACCATCGCGGACGACCAAGGCGCCTGGATGGTCGACCTCGAAACGATGACCGCCAATCAACTCTACGGTGAAGGGATGAAACGGCGCTCGCTGTTTCAGACCCTCAAGAGTCTTGTCAAAATTCTCCGCCGTCACTGCACAGTTCTCCCAATACCTATGCCTACCCGTGGCTGAGAATAGTCACGAGTACAACGAATGCTACCACGCGGCCATTCGTTGCAATAGTCGGTACCGGTGCTTTTTGGCGCTCGGGGGCCGTTAGGCCCCTGGTCCTTCCGGAAAACCAGGAGGCTGGCGCCTCCCGCTCGCCAAAAGGCAACAACAGGGCTACTACGAACCCCGCAAAGTGCGTCACGGCCGTGAACCATTCGTCGAAGCCGACGTATTCATACAATCCGAACCGGTCGTCGCGATACCTGAGTTTGAGCGACCGCATGATTGACTTTCCGCCACGGGCGGCTGTAGACTCGTAGCCACATTACACGGCTTCATACTTGTTATTGACGTAATCTGCGACGTGTGGCCGCGAGTGTGTCTTGTTAAGTGTCTTCGTAATGTTTCATTCCGGTTGGCGAAGGGCGTGCCTGTTTTCGGCGGCATGGCTGGCGGTTGCGATCGCTCCGGCGGTTGGCCAGGCGGGCTGTCGCGACTATGTAATCGTCGGCCGTCCGATCATCGTGAACAGCGCGCCGCTGCCTCACTACCAACTGCGGCTCGACTTGGCCCGCAACGCCAGCCACGAGGAATCCCCGGCCGCGCCGGTGCGGCGCGCCTGCCACGGGCCGGGATGTTCCCGCGGTGATTCAACCCCCACACCGCCGCCCCCTATCGTTTCGGCCGGCGGCACACCTCAGTGGGCCTGCCTGGCAGTCTGTCCGGCACCGAACGTTGAACCGAGTACCCCAATGCGATCGTCCGCGCCGCTCGCAGGTCAGCGATTCGACGAGCCTGCCGAGCCGCCCCCCCGCTAGCCCGCCACCTCCATTTGTAGTCCAGGCCCCGCCGCGCGCCGCTTGACTTCAAGGCGAAGCGTCGCGGGTTGATGTCCGGACTTGCCCTGGGCTACCGGCTCGGATTCGCGCGTGCAGTTTCCAAAGGAACGGGGCCGAAATAACTTCCCGTTCACTCACAGTAGTCCGACGCGCAAGCGAGGTGATCTTCTTGCCGATTCCTCGCTCGCGCGTCGGGCTACTGTCCGCCCCAACGCGGGAAGTTATTTCG
>Ga0185317_100069_pt1 | contig 41138 bp, 35 predicted proteins | sample DevilsHole_FD_128020 | JGI IMG/M metagenome (GOLD analysis project Ga0185317, IMG submission 128020) | Groundwater microbial communities from Devils Hole, Nevada to study Microbial Dark Matter (Phase II) - Devils Hole (SPADES assembly)... | ecosystem: Environmental > Aquatic > Deep subsurface >...
GCGGCGACGGTAGCGACACGATCGAGGGCGGCGCGGGCGACGACTCGACCAGCGGCGGGCTAGGCGACGATTCGATCGACGGCGGCGCGGGCCTCGACCATGCGTCGGGCGATGACGGCAACGACACAGTCGGCGGCGGCGACGGTAGCGACACGATCGAGGGCGGCGCGGGCGACGACTCGACCAGCGGCGGGCTGGGCGACGATTCGATCGACGGCGGCGATGGCCTCGACCACGTCTTCGGTGACGACGGCGATGACACGGTTGGCGGCGGCGCGGACAACGACACGATCGACGGCGGCGCCGGCGACGACATGACCAGCGGCGGCGGCGATGCCGGCGACAATCTCGTTGGCATGGAATTGGTGTAGAGTGTGGGTGCCCATAGGGCCGACCGCCGTGTACTCGCATCTCTTGAACTCGGGGTAGGCGGCTGTTACTATCCGCCTCCGACGGGTATTCTTCCTGCTCACCGTGTAGACCCCGAAAAGACCGAAACATGACCGGATCAACGAGCGCGCTGATGGGCGCCGATGAGTTGGATCGGGCAGTGGCGGCGTTGGCGAACTCGATCGCGGCTGGTCGGCGGCCGGGCAATGCGCTAGCACTGGTGGGCATTCGTACGCGCGGGTTGCCGTTGGCCGAACGCCTCGCACGGCGTCTGGTCCACGACCATTCGGTGCCGGTTGCGGTCGGGGCCGTAGACATCACGTTGTACCGCGACGACCTCAGCCAGATCGGGGTCGCCCCGGTACTACGGGGCACCGAAGTCCCGTTTAGTGTCGACGCCAAGGAGGTCGTCCTGGTCGACGACGTTCTATTCACCGGCCGCACAATTCGGGCGGCGATGGACACGGTCTTTGACCTTGGCCGGCCCGCTGCTATTCGGCTCGCGGTGCTGGTCGACCGGGGCCATCGCGAGTTGCCGATTCAGCCCGACTACTGGGCCGCGCGGATCGCGACCACGCGCAACGAGCGCATCGAACTGCGTCTCAAAGAAACGGATGGAGTGGACGAGGTGCGAAAGGAACTGCTCGGTTGAGTCCCATCGGGAGGATTACCGATGAGCGTCGTGACCGCCCTACCCCAGACTGACACGCCCATGCTCAGCGCCTGGAACCGCAAGCATCTGCTCGACCTCGAGAGCCTGACCCGCGAAGAGATCGAGGGCATCCTCGACACGGCGGCGGGGTTTGCTGAGGTTTCGGAACGATCGCGCAAGAAGGTCCCCACGCTGCAGGGCAAGGTGGTGGTCAACCTGTTCTTCGAGCCGTCGACTCGCACTAAATCGAGTTTCTCACTGGCGGCCAAGCGACTCAGCGCTGACACGATCGACTTTACCGTGGCCGGATCGAGCATGTCCAAGGGCGAGTCGTTCGTCGATACGGCGCGGAACCTGCAGGCGATGGGCGCCGACATCATGGTCGTGCGTCATCAGACGTCAGGTGCGCCGCATGTGCTCGCGCGCGAGCTCGACTGCCACGTCGTTAACGCGGGCGACGGGGCGCATGAACATCCCACTCAAGGGTTGCTCGACACGTTCACGATTCGCCGGCACAAGGGCCGGATCGAAGGGTTGACCGTCGGCCTGATCGGCGACCTCGCGCATAGCCGCGTCGCTCACTCGAACATCTGGGCGCTGACGAAGCTCGGCGCCAAGGTCGTCGCGTGCGGCCCGGCCACGCTCGTGCCGCGCTCGCTGCGCCAGCTTGGCGTCGAAGTCGCCGACCATCTCGACGACGTCCTGCCGCTGTGCGACGTGGTGAACGTGCTGCGCATCCAGTTCGAGCGGCAACGGACCGGCCTGTTCCCGTCGATTCACGAGTACTTCGCCTTGTATGGCGTGACCGAAGAGCGACTGAAGCGAGCCAAGCCCGACATCCTGATTCTCGCGCCCGGCCCGATCAATCGCGGCGTCGAGCTGACACCGGGCGTGGCCGACGGACCGCACTCGGCGATCCTCGAACAGGTGACCAACGGCTTGGCCGTGCGCATGGCGGTGCTGTACTTGGTCAGCGGCGTGGCGTCCGCATGAAAGGACCATCGTGAAAACAACCGTAATCCAAGGCGGCCGCGTGATCGACCCGTCGCAGGGCATCGATCGCGTGACCGATGTGGTCGTCGAGGGCGAGCGAGTGCGCAGCATCGGCCCGTGCACCGAACCGGTCGACGCGGTGATCGACGCCGACGGCCTGATCGTCGCGCCGGGCCTCATCGACATGCACGTTCATTTCCGCGAACCGGGCGGCGAAGAGAGCGAGACGATCGCCACCGGCGCAGCGGCGGCGCTGGCCGGCGGCGTGACATCGGTCGCGTGCATGCCCAACACCGAACCGGCGATCGACACGCGCGAGGTCGCCGAGTTCGTCTACCTGCAGGCCAAACGCGCCAGTCTGGCCAACGTGTATCCGATCGGGGCCGTTACCAAAGGGCGCAAGGGCGAGGAACTCGCCGAACTCGGCCAACTCGTCGACGGCGGCGCGGTCGGATTCACCGACGACGGATTCCCGATCGACTCGGCCGAGATCATGCGTCGCGCCCTGCAGTACGCCAACATGTTCGACCGCGCCATCATGACTCACTCCGAGGTTCGCGAGCTGACGCGCGGCGGCGTCATGAACGAAGGTTTCATGTCGATGAAGCTCGGGCTGCCGGGCATGCCAGGCGTGGCCGAAGAGATCATGGTCGCACGCGACATCATGCTCGCCGAGTTGACCGGCGGACGGCTGCACGTACTGCACACATCGACCGCCGGCGCCGTCGACCTCGTGCGCCAGGGCAAGAAGCGTGGCATCCGCGTCACGACCGAAGTCTGCCCGCACCACTTCATCCTGACCGACGACTGTATGGCCAAGTTCGATTCGAACTACAAGATGAGCCCGCCGCTGCGCACCGAGGCCGACGTGCGCGAAATCATCGGCGGACTCGTCGATGGCACGATCGACTGCATCGTCACCGACCACGCCCCGCACGCCTCCGAGAAGAAATCGCTCGAACTCGACAAGGCCCCGTTCGGCATCATCGGACTCGAAACCCTCATTCCGCTCTGCGTCCACGGACTCATTGAGCCCGGCTACCTCGACTGGCCCGAAGTGATCGAAAAACTCACGATCAGTCCGGCCCGCATCCTGGGCATCGCCAAGGGCACGCTGCGCCCCGGGGCTGACGCCGACGTGACGATCATCGACCCCGACGTCGAGTGGGTGATCGACCCGGCTGCGTTCCGCTCCAAGAGCCGCAACTGCCCATTCGCTGGTTGGACCGTTCGCGGCCGTGCGCACACCGTGCTCGTGGCCGGCGACGTGAAGTACTCGGTTGCGACCAAGAACCGACGGCCGGAACTGGCCAATCGCTGAACGGCTGAAGCGCGTCGGAGAGCCAGGTTCAGCCGTTCCACAGTTCGACGATTCCGTGCACTACCTGATCGACGGCTACAACCTGATGCACGTCGCGGGTCTGATGCGGCCGCGTTTCGGACCCGGCGGTCTCGAAAAGGCTCGGCGGGCGCTGATCGGTGTTCTGGCAGCGTCGCTCGGCGAAGAGGCCAAACACGCCACGGTGGTCTTCGACGCGCACGCCCGACCAGGCTCGCTCGATCCGGCTGCGGCTCCGTCGGCGCCGACTCACGGTATCGAGGTTGTCTTCGCTCCCCCGGGCGAAGACGCGGATGGCGTGATCGAACGGCTGGTCCGAACCGAGTCGACGCCAAGACTGCTGACCGTGGTCTCCAGTGATGGTCGGTTGCGCGCGGCTGCCAAGCGACGTGGAACGCACTCCGAGTCGAGTGACGAGTTCTGGACGCGAATCACTAGGTGGCGCGGCAAGCCGAAGCGAGCCGCACCGCCCAGCACGGACAAGCCGTCAGGCCGCCGCGAGGCCAATCACTGGCTCAACGAGTTTGAAGGTTTGATCTCCGAAGACGACCTGCGCGAACTGGCTGGTCCGTTCACCGACGACGATGGTTCCTGACTCAAGAAGGGAGACGTCATGTACCGATTCTGCGTGATGATGGTCGTGGGGCTTGGCCTGACTTCTTCGGCGGCCGCCCAGAAGTTGGACCTCGAACAAATCGAAGAGAGCATCCGCTACATCAATGACCTGCAGAACTCCGACGGTGCGTTCCGTCCGGCGGCGACCGATCGGCAGTCGGACCTTGGCGCCACATCGTCGGCTCTGCGTGCGATCAAGTATTTGCATCCCCGCGCGCGACCACGCGACAAGCAGGGACCCGTGCTGTACGTCGAGAAATGCTACGACGCATCGACCGGCAGTTTTCGCAACCGCCCCGACGGCACGGCCGACGTGCGTACCACGGCGATGGGCCTGATGGCGATGGCCGAACTGAAGATGCCCACAGACAAGCACGCCGCAGCGATCACCGGTTACTTCGCGGCAAACGCCAAGACTGTTCCAGACATCTACATCGCCGCCGCGTCGCTCGCCGCCGCCGAGATCAAGACGCCCAAAGCAACCGACTGGATCGCCGAGTTCGATCGGCTCCGTCAGGCCGACGGCACGTACGGCAAGGACGCATTCGAGTCGGCGGGGGCTGCGATCACGATCCTTCGACTCGGCGGCGAACTCAAGGACCCACTCGCGGTCGCCGATCAACTGCTCGCCGCCCAGCGCGCCGACGGCGGGTTCGGACGTGCGGATCAGCCATCCGACCTGACCACGACGTATCGCGTCATGCGTGCGATCCACATGCTGAAACGCAAGCCCGACGTCGCTCGCTGCCGCGGCTTCATCGCTCGCTGCCGCAACGAAGACGGCGGCTACGGCGTGTCGCCCGGCCAGCCGTCAAGCACGTCGGCCACGTACTTCGCGGCCATCGTCATGCACTGGCTCGACGAGGCCGATTAGCTCTTGCCCCGTTGCAGCGATTCGCGATAATGCCCGCCCATTTCGGGCAAGGTCCGCAACGGACGGACGGCAAGGAGGCTTCATGAAACGCAGCGCGCTCGTAGCGTTGGCGTCGGTGATGTTGGTTGGCTGCGCTGTCGTGAAGACGACCGACGTGACCGATGCGTCGTACAAGCGGCACCAGAGCATCTCTGTGCTCGGCTGGCCTCTCTATTCGCGAGTGACCGATGGCCCGGAGCAGGAGTCGTCGCCGCGTGGCGTGGTTCCATTCGGCGATCGTGCGATTCCGGCCGCGGTCGAGGAAATCCCTGCGACACTCGAACCGGCTGATTCGCCCGATCACCAAGGCAGGTCGAGACCATGACGCAGTTCACCGCCGCGCGTCGGCGTCTAACCTCGGCTCAACTCTGGGCCATTGCGGCGATCGGCTCGCCGCTGCTCGCGAGTTGTACCGGCCCGCGGAGCCATGTCTGGGGACCGCCCACGACGGTGCCCGAGCCGGAATTCGTGGCGAGTGCGGCGCAACGCGCGGCTTTGGACGCGCGAAGGCCGTTGCCGCCGCCTCCGGAAGTCCCGCTCGAACATCCGCCAAAAAGATCGTCGGGTGGCTTCGCCGAGTGGCTACGCAGCGGACGAGGCGTGACGTGGGGCGCCGCTCGCAGTGGACCGATGCGCGACGAGGGTCTCGACCGAATGATGGCAGACACGTTGACGAGTGGCTCGCCCGAGCACATTCAAGAGCCATCATCGCGAGCGCCGACCGCCGACGTGGATTCATGGACGTTCCCAGCCGACGAACCAACCACCGACCTGCGCCGATCCGTCGCCCCAACCCGACCACCCATCAGCAACCGTGAGCCACCGCTCAACGAAGACGATTCTTTTGGCGAACCGTTCTCTGAAGATCCGCCGCCCGCAGCGTTGCCGCGCCGCTCGAAGCGAACCATCTCACTGCCTCCCCGTTCAAACAACTGGAGGTCCGTGGAGAACTGACCGCCGCGGCCACCCGCCTCACTGTTCGGTTCGACCGTCGCCGCCGCGGCCCGAAGGACTGAGATGGTCCAGTTGCTGGGCCAGGCATGCGAGTTGGGCCTTGAGTTGAGCGATCTGGCCGGAAACGTTCGGATGGCCCGTCGCACTGGGCTGCGCCGGCCAAGCGGACGCCGGGCTGTAAGCCGCGCCGCCCGCCGTTGCCGCTACCGCGCCGCGCAGCCGATCCAACTGCGATTCGATGATATCGGCTTCCCAGGTCGTGCGCACGGTCGTTGCTCGCGAACCCTGACCCGCCAGCATCACGATACCGCCGAGCAAGATGACTTGGCCGACGGCGGCCACCATTAGGCCAGGTCGATAGAGCAGCGGGTGATCGCCCCAATGCCCGCGCACGACGGCCATCGCGCCCACCGCCACGATCGCCAGACCGATAACTGTAGTCATCGCCCCAAGCATCCCCGTAGCGCCATGAGTAACGATTTCGCGCGGACGCGGTGTTTCCATCACCGTCACGGGCGGCATCGCGTGGATGGTCGGCCGCCGCCGCATGCCGAGCAAAACCACAAGCAGCGATAGCACGACGATGCCTATCCAGGTGAGGCGGTTCGGATCTTTGGGCAAGACGTCTGACCAGCGAGTGACCACGGCAAGCGGCGCTGGTGAGGCCCCTGCGCCCGCTGAAGCGGCGAGTGGCACTCGCCTCGCCTCTGCCTGCGTGTGCCCGACGAGTTGAACAGAGCCGTCTTGCGGCGATGCGTCGGCCGTCGCGATCGAAGACGGTTCGACGGACGCCGATGGCGCGTCGCCCATTCCGGGCGGCTGCGCGTCTGAAACGGCGTCAAGAGTCGCCTGGTTGACCGATTGGTCGACTGTTTCCTCGAACGCGGCCGGAATGACTGCGTTGTCTACGAACGGCTCATCATGGGCCGACAACTCAGCCATATCGAGAGCCGGTTCATCGAGCTCACTCGATGAGTCGGCCATGGTGTCGGGCAAGGCTGCATCCGGTGCAGTTGCATCGGCTAGGGTCGCATCCATCCGGATCGTCATCGGATCACCGAGATTCGGACCCTCAGGTTCAAGGACCGTCGCTTGACGAGCCAGGTCAGAACCACCTTGGGCGCCGTTGCCGGCGAGTCTTGCCGAACTAACCGCCTCAGGCTCGTCGTCGGGAGGCAACACCACCAAGCTGTCTGCAATGTCTGCGTGATCGACCGGTACCGGCAAAGTTGCCAGGCTGCCTCGCGAACTCGGAAGGGCCTTCGCTGCGGCAACCGCCGTAGCCGGCTTGGACGTACGACCGCCGGTTCTCGCGATTGCGGTAGCACCCTGCCCGATCGACCTGTCGTCAGGGTTGGTCTTCTTGCCCAGCAGCTTCGCCATGAGTGTCCGTTCGCCGCTCTTCTTGCTCTCGGCTATCGAAGGGCTTTGGGCCGGCGGCCAGACATTGTGGTTCGTCGTCGCTGGTTGCCCGCCCTGTTTCTTACCCAAGAGCTTGGCCATCATCGCGCGGAATCGGCTCGGCTGTTCGCCGGTCGGTGCCTGTGGGACGACGCGCGCCGTGGGCCTGGGCGGTGATTTGACGGTTCGATCCGCGGGGCTTGTGGTCTTGGCTATGGCCTTGGGCATTAGTCGATCGAGCAATCCCGGCTTCGCGCCCTGGGCCGATGCGCCGGAAGGGCCAAACGCCTTCCGGCCAGCGCAGCTCACGCACTGAGATGGCGATGCCTCGCCGACAGCCACCAACATCACCGCTGCTGCCACAAGTCCGTGAATTGCCATCTGTTTGCCTCCCCAACTGCGGCACTCGTTTCGCCACACACGACGACCCGTCTGACGCCGCGATCACCATTGTTCCGTATGTATCGACTGAAGCGGGCGTGTCGCCCTTACTGATCATGCAGATTGTTCAGGAAATCTGCGTGTGGCGATGGGCGTTGACGACAGGATGGGTAATTTGGGCCGAGTCTGCGGGATCAGTCCTCGGACATCTGTCGAATCAGCCGACCGAGCCAATGGCCATAGAACATCAGGCCGGCGGAGATCACGGGGCCGGCTGCTGCGAACTGCACCCACACACTGACAGTCGCCAACGTGGTGAGCGTGACTGAGCAAGCGATCATGGCTGGCGTTGTAAGCGCGAGGAACGCGGCGAAGTGTCCGACACACCTGACGAGCCGGCTGATCGTCTTCCAGAGCGACCAGATTGGCACCCAGGAACAGTCGGCCAGGTTGGTGATTAGTAGGATCGGAAACACATGATGACCGAATACGCCTTGAATCGTGACCAACTGCCACCCTCGCGGCTCGAACCAACGCCGCAATGGGTAGGTCACGACATACGCTGCCAGGGCTGTGGCGGCGATCGCCCCCAATGTGCGCAGCAGACGCGGCAAAGTCTCCCACCAGCTCAACTCCACCAGCCGATTCAGCCGGTCTTCGCCGTGTGCGGTGTCCTCGACGACGACCACGAAGCTGCCGACGACGTAGGAGACTGTGGCCAGACAAGCCATTGCCATGGGGCCGGTTGCGAGCAGCGACACGAACGCCCCAAACCGCATGATGACCCACAATACAAACAGCGACCCCGCGATCATCGCAACGGCGGCGTACGTCGCGGCAGTCAGGCCCAGCCACCGAATCCAGTTGGGATGCACCCACGGATAGAGTAAGGCCGCGAACGTGAAAAACGGCCCGGGCCAGTCGATGGTCGAATCGGCGTCGATTGGTCCGACTCGCACGGTTGGCGCGGACCGTGGATTGGACTGGTAGTACGGCGTGGTGGGTTGGGATCTGCCTCGCGTCGGTACCCACGTTCCCGCCGTGGGCGCGGTGGCGGCGGGTTCATCGCTCCAGAACTGAGGCTCCAACGAGTAGTCGACGCCCACCTCTCCCGACTCGTCAACAGACTCGCTCGTCTCACGGGACTGTGTCGGGTCGGATCGCTTCGATCCGAAGACGATTCGGACTCCCGCGCCGCAGGCCGGACATCGGAGCCGCTGCCGTGGTTGATCGTCGGGTACAGCCAGCACTTGCCCACAGCGACATTGCGCGTACCTGTTTCCCATGGGCGAGTTCGCGATGCGAGCAGACAGGTCGGCCAACGTAGGGTAAGTGGGCGACACAGGATTCGAACCTGTGACCTCTGCAATGTGAGTGCAGCGCTCTAACCAACTGAGCTAGTCGCCCGCGCAGGTTGATCGCGCAGATAGTACTCTTGGCATTTCCAGCCTTCAACCCCACTGCTTCCGCTGCGTTACGCGTGATTCAATCCGGCCGAATCGGGCCGTCGACAGACAGATCAAGAAATCGTCAGTCGCCGATCGCATCGAGCCGCGCGTGGCACTCGGCGATGCGATCCGGAGGCGCCAACTTGCAGACCTCGGCGGCCCATCGAACCGCCTCGACGTGATTGCCCGCTTCGGCATGCGCCTCCGCGAGCGTCGCAAGGCAGGACCAGTCCTGCCACCCGGACAACTCACACGCACGCAGCGCCAGCTCAATGCCCAGATTGCGGGCCGATCGGTCGCCGCCCTGAGCGGCGGTCCACATGCGTGCGAATTCTTGATACGACGCGGCTACTTTCGGATTGAGCCGAATGGCTTCGATGTAGTCGACCATCGCGCGCTCGTGCTCTTCGATCGCAGAGTACGAGACGGCCCGGCTCCCGAACGCGCCGGCGTAGCGTGAATCGAGCCGGATCGCCTCGGTGAAGTCGGCGATCGCCTGGGCGTGATCGAGCTGCGCGGCACGGGCCAGCCCGCGGTGATGGTGCGCCGCTGGCAATCGCGGCTCGATTCCGATCAGCGCGGTGAAGTCGGCGACGGCCAAGTCGTAGCAGCCGCGCATGTAGAAGACCTCACCGCGATGGTACAGGGCCAAGGCGAACCGCGGCTGGCAGCGCAGCGCAGCCGAGTAGTCTTCAATCGCCCGGTCGTACTCCTTGCGCGCACGATAGACGTCGCCGCGATTGTGGTAGGCGTCCGGGAAGTTCGGGCGACGCCGAATCGCTTCGTCATAGTCGACCAGCGCTCGCTCATAGTCGCCCTGGGCAGCCCGAACGAAGCCCCGGTTGTAGTAGCTGAATGCGAGCGTCGGCGCCAAAGCGACCGCGCGATCGTAGTCGATGACCGCCTTGTCGTACTCACCCAGGGCCGTATGACAAAAACCGCGGTCATGGTGGGCGTTGGCGGTGTTCGGGGCGAGGCGAATCACCGCGTCGAAGTCGCAGATCGCCGAGTCGAACTGACCCTGCGCGGCCAGCGCCAGTCCGCGGTTCTGGAACGCCAGCGCCATGCCCGAATCGAGTCGGATCGCGTGGCCGGCGTCCTCGACCGCTCGCTCGAACTCGTGAGTCGCCGCGTACGCCAAGCCGCGATTGTTGTAGGCCGCCGCAAACGACGCGTCTAATCGAATGGCTTGGTCAAAATCCGCTATCGCCTCGGTGTAGCGTTTCAGTGCAGCGAGGGCGTACCCCCGGTTGTTGTACGCCGCCGCATAGTTCGGATCGGTTTGCAGTGCGGCCGTAAGATATCGAACCGCTCCCGCGTAGTCGCCACATGAAACCGCAGCGCATCCTTGTTGGTTCATGGCGATCGCGTACTGCGGATCGAATCGCACGGGCTGGTCCGAATCGTAAGCAGTCGTCTTGGACATAGTTCAGGCCCGTAATCTGCCGAGCGATGATATACCATGCGCCGTGCAAACAGCCAGTGACCCCCACTCCTGTGGCGGAATTGCTTTGGCGACTGGAAAACGGGCATTGTCAACCAGGCGCACTGCGGACGCGCTCGCCCCACCTGGTTTCGGCATCCACAATCCCCCAGGCGCGACGACGTACCTGCCGCCGTATCCTGGACCGATCTCAGCGTCCGAGACCCCGGGCACCCGCTCACGTTGCCCGCGTCGGCCGGATCGACGCTGTACGATGCCGTGGGTGATCCGCCGGGCTGGCTGAACTAGGCGATGATGTCCCAGATCGGCTCGCCGAATTCGATGTCCAGACGCTTGCGGCCGGGCACGACGAGTTGACGTGAATCGAGACCGAGTTGGTGCATGACGGTCGCATGGATGTCGGTGACGTAGTGTCTCTGTTCGACGGCATGAAAGCCGATTTCGTCGGTCGCGCCGTGCGCGACGCCACCCTTGATGCCACCGCCGGCAAGCCACACACAGAAGCCGTACGGGTGATGGTCGCGACCGTCGCCGCCCTGCGCGCCCGGAGTCCGGCCGAACTCCGTGGCCCAGACCACCAGCGTCTCATCCAGCAGGCCGCGCTGTTTGAGGTCCTTGAGCAAGCCGCCGATCGGCTGGTCGACCTGGGCGCACGCGGCCGAGTGCCCTGCCTTCAGTCCGCCGTGCGCGTCCCACGCGCCCGCGCCGCCGTTGGACCCATGATAGATCTGAATGAACCGAACGCCGCGCTCGACGAGCCGCCGCGCTGTTAGGCACAGTTCGCCGAACGGCCGCGACGGGCCGCTGTCCAGACCATAGAGCTTGTGCGTGGCCGCGGTCTCGTCGCTCAGGCGCACCACGTCGGGCACGGCCGCTTGCATGCGAAACGCCAGTTCATACGACTTGACGCGGGCACGCAGCGCGGGATCGTCGGGATACTGCACCGCGGTGATGCCATTCAGGCGCCGCAGCAGCTCAAACTCGCCCGCCTGTTCCTCCTGGAACACGCCGGGACCGGGCGAAGCGAACGGCAGTGGATTCTTCGGATCGACCTGAAGCTGCACGCCGTTGTGTTCCGGGCCGAGGTAGTCGGCGCCGTGCCCCTGAACGCCGCCGCAACAATCTGCCAGCGGCGTACCAAGCACCACGAACTGTGGCAGATTGTCGTTGAGCGAGCCGAGCCCGTAGTGGACCCACGAGCCGAGCGTCGGAAAGAAACCGTCGAGCGAATGTCGCCCGGTCATGAACTGAAGCTGGGCGCCGTGGTTGTTGTCGGTGGTCCACATCGAACGGACGACCGCGACGTCGTCGATCATGTCGCCCACGTGCGGCCACCAATCGCTCACTTCGATGCCGCTCTGCCCGCGCGGGCGATGGCCCACCTGCATCGGGAAGATCGACGGGTGCACCTTGTGCAGCCCCGCGATCACCTCGCGCAGGTTCCTCTTGAGGTACGGCGACTCAAGCGCCGACTTGAACGGCGATTCGGTGATCGACTTGCCCGCGTACTGGTTCAGAGCAGGCTTCGGGTCAAAGCTCTCCATCTGGCTGGCGCCGCCGATCATAAACAGCCAGATCACGCTCTTGGCCTCTGGGGCGAACACGGGCTTGCCGTCGGGCGGGCGCCACGCGGCGGACTCGTCAGCGCGCACCACGCCGTCGCGTCGCAGCATCGCGCCGAGCGCCAAGCCGGTGAAGCCCATGCCGGTGTCGGCCAAGAACGTGCGCCGCGAAACTCGTCCGCAAGGGAACACTGATCGCATCGTGGGTCTCCACACTCAGCGAATCGTTACAAACTCGTTGTGATTGAACAGCACATGAACCAGATTCTCGCGCGCCCGCTGGGCCGGGTCACTGGCGGGTTTGAGTTCGGCGGCGCTGCCGGTCGTCACCGGCGTCAACCGGGTCGGATCGCGCAGCAACTCTGTCTGCACCGATAGGAACCGAAGGCACTCAGACCGCTCGGCGTCGCTCGGCGGCCGGCCGAGCACATGCTCAAACGCAGCGGCTATGAACGCGCCGTCCGCGCCAACTTGCGCCCCATCGCCCACGGCGCGACCAAGGTCGCGGGCCAGCCAGCGAGACTGCGTGAGGCTCATCGCGCTGTTCGCCAGCGCCAGCGCCTGCTGAGGCACGACGCTTTCGCTGCGGCGGTAGCACTCGTTCACACTGGCGACGTCGAACTGGGTCAAGAAGGTCATCTGCTTTTCGAAGGCGGTTCGGAAGTAGACGCTGCGGCGGGCCGAGGTCATGCCCAGCGCGTGGTCGACATCCGGCCCGCCTAGCGCGGCGTCCAACCGCCCGGCCACATTCAGCACACTGTCGCGCACCACCTCGGCCTCCATGCGACGCCAGTTCTGACGCCAGAGATACACGTTCTCCGGGTCGACGGCTGGCTGATTGCCGATCGCCGTTTGTCGTTCGTCGACCGACGACGCCAACCGATACGTGTTGCTGGTCACGATCAGCCGGTGCAGCGTTTTCATGTTCCAGCCGCAGTCCATGAACTGCGTGGCGAGCCAGTCGAGTAGTTCGGGGTGCGTCGGCGGCTGGCCGGCCGACCCGAATTCGAAGACGGTGGGGACGAGCGGCCGACCAAAGTGGCGAAGCCAGATGTGATTGACCGCGACGCGGGCCGCAAGCGGATTCTGAGGACTGGCGATCCATCGGGCCAGCGCCAGTCGCCGCCCTGTGCTGGTGAGCGGGTAGACGTCGCCGAGCCGCGTGTAGTTGGCGTCGGTCTTGGCCAGCGCGTCGAGTGCGGACTTGAGTTGACCGCGGGCTTCGGTGAGTTTCTTTTCGGCGGCTGCGACGGCTTCGGTGGACTTGGCGTCGCCGGGTTTTGCCGCTTGCTGAGCGGCGGCATGCGACTGCTGGATGCGCCGGACGTTCTCCTCGGCGTTGCACACGGCCGCGCGTCGTTCGGCTGCGGCTGCGCGGGCCGCCGCCTCGCCCGACCGTGGATCGGGCGGGTCGGCAAAGCGGGCGTTGTCGGCGGCGACACGGGCCAGCACGGCGGCGAGTCGCGCGTCGCTGGCCCGCGCTTGCAACTCGGCGAGTCCGGCCGCCTGCTTGGCCCGTTCGACGGCCGCCTCCGGGTCGGTCGGGTCGACGGCGTTGGGCGCGGCCGCGGCGGGCGCCTCGGTCTCGCGAATCTTGACAAGCTGCAGTTTTGCATCGGTCACGGCCCGGTTCGCGTCGTCGAGCGACATGCGAGCCTTGATCGCTTCGGCCTCGGCGGCGGCGATCGTCTCGCGCTGTACGTGCGGGCGCAGCGCCGGGTACCACGCCGTCACAGGCAAGATCACCGGCTCGATCGGCGGCGATTTGCCGGTCGCGAGCACGGCCGGCACTGTCGGCGCGATCGACAACTTCTTGTCGGGCTGCGCCTCATCGCCGCGCTCGAACAGGTACGTCGCCGCGGTCGGCTCGGCGTCGAACACTCGCGGCAGGCCGTCTTGCATCAGGTCGCTTTGACCTGGCACGCGGTCGGTGCGTACGCCGTGCGGTTCGAAGAATGCGCGGAAGCGATAGTACTCCTCGTGGGCGATCGGATCGTACTTGTGTTCGTGGCAACGAGCGCAGTTGAGCGTGACGCCGAGGAACGCCTTCGATGTGTGCTCGACGATGTTGTCCAGCCAGACGTTGCGGTTGAACTTGAACCAACTGCGAGCGAGGAAACCGGTGGCCCGGACTGTGTCGGGGTCGTTGGGGGCGAGTTCGTCGCCCGCGAGCATCTCGACGATCATGCGGTCGTAGGGCTTATCGGAGTTCAGCGACTCGATGATCCAATCGCGCCAGCGCCAGATGTGCCGCTGGCTCTGACGGATTTCCTGGCCGTAACCGGCCCAATCGCTGTAGCGCCACACGTCCATCCAGTGCCGGCCCCAGCGCTCGCCGTAGTGCGGACTGGCGAGCAATCTGTCGACCACACGTTCGTAGGCGTCGGTCGACGTGTCGCTCAGGAACGCGCGCACTTCCTCCGGCGTCGGCGGCAGTCCGATGAGGTCGAGGTACACGCGGCGCAGCAGGACGTGTTTCTGGGCCGGACCGACGGGTCGCATGTCGCGGCGATCGTGCTCGGCCGCAATGAACGCATCGATCGGATTGGCCGACCATTGCGAATCTCGCACGCTGGGCACGTTGGGTTGCTTGGGCGGCAGAAAGGCCCAGTGCTTCGCGCTCGGTCGGTCAGTCGGGGCCTCACCGGCGGCGAGCAGCATGGGCCAAAGTCCAAGGCAGGCGAGCAGGCGAACTCGTCGACTCATAGCAGTGTACTGGCGGGACACAACGCAACAACGAATCAGGCTGCGACATTCTACATCGCGGCCAGCCGCGGCGAAAGCAGACGTACGGCTCAGCGTCGGGCGCACGACGCGGTTTGCGATTTGGCGTGCGCAAGTCGTTTAACGCCGAGCCGAAGGCGACGGCAGGCAGTTGTCCAGATAGTGCCGTCGCCTTCGTCGGCTCGGCGTTAAACGAAGCGCCTGCGCAAAGTGCGTCGTGCACCCTTCAGCGTCTCAATTGGTCCATGACTTCCGAGGCAAGGCGCGGCGTGGCCGGGTGGTTGCGCAATTGGGCGATCGCGTCGTCGACAGAGGGGTCGTGAAGCAAGGCCCAGCAGAGGCTCAAGAGGATGACGTAGGTCGCGAGCGTGGCTGGGACCGAGTTGGAGAAGAACTTCATTGCGGTGCCGGCCGACTTCTTGACCTGCACGTCGCCGCCGCTGACCCGCAGGCTCCAGATCTCGTCCATCACGAGGTGCGACATGAAGCCGAGGAACGGGCCGCCGGCGAGGAGGAGCCGCGTCATAGGGTTCGGCCCGTCGAGCACCAAGAACGCGACGGCCGCGGTGATCAGCGCGGCGGGAATCGAATGCCACATGCCACGGTGCACAGTGAGCTTGTCGAGCAGCCACGCGGCGACGAACCGTACCGCGAAATAACACGCAGCCATCACGATGACGACCTGCGGCGGAGTTAGCTCGACGTCGCCGCCGACAAGCCGGTCGTGCACCCAACTGACTCCCGCACTGAGTTGCTTGATCAGCAGCACCGGCGCGAGTGTAGCGGCGAGGCCGAACACTTCGCGCACCGGCTGGCCGGTGGGCGCGTCGAGGTCGGGCAGCATGCCGGCCAGGCCGGTCAGTCCGCCGGCAATGACGCATGTGGCCCAATCGATCTGCATGCCGAAGCATGCCGCCGCGCCGTATCCGACACCGAGCGCCATCGAGGCGGCTACGTGTTGATGGAAACTGGCCATGAGAGTCCTCCTTGACCGGGCGGCGAGGCTAAATGGCTTTGCGTGATCCTGGGAGTCCGCAGGGACGCGTAGCCCGACGCGCCAGCGAGGGACCGGGCCTGATTTCTTGTGATTTCGCCATGTGCTCCCTCGCTGGCGCGTCGGGCTACTGTCCCAGAATCGTGCAAGGCTATTTAGCAGTTCCGGCAAAACGTGACAATCGCGAGCGCGGTTCAAAAAGGAGTTGCGAACGAACGCGGCCCTCGACCGCCCGCACGGCGGCGCGTATGATCTTGGCCCACCCTAGCGTGCCGCCGATGACCGCCCGAACTTCAGTGAGGAGAACCAATGCTGCCCGACTCGCCTCAAGGCCCCGTTCCGGTCGCTGGTCCGTGGTATCGCGGACTGACTCGATATCACTGGTTCGTGCTCGCGGTCGCCGCGCTGGGCTGGCTGTTCGACACGATGGATCAGCAGCTTTTCAATCTCGCGCGCCGGCCGGCGCTCGAAGAACTGTTGCGCGGCACATCGAGCGGCACCCAGGTCGATAGGTACGCTTCGTACGCCACGGCGATATTCATCGTTGGCTGGGCCACGGGGGGCCTTATGTTCGGCATCATGGGCGACCGCATTGGGCGGGCCAAGACGATGTTGCTGACGATATTGATCTACTCCGCATTCACCGGCCTGAGCGCGTTTTCGCGCGGCTGGCTCGACTTTGCGCTGTACCGGTTCTTGACCGGCCTGGGCGTCGGCGGCGAGTTCGCCGTCGGTGTCGCTCTGGTGGCCGAGGTGATGCCGGACTACGCCCGGTCGCATGCGCTCGGTTGGCTTCAGACGCTCTCGGCGGTCGGTAACATTACGGCGGCACTCATTAATATCAGTCTCGGCATCGCTGAGGGCGAGGGGGCGTTTGCCGACAGCGAGTGGAAGCCGTGGCGAATCATGTTCCTGATCGGCGCGCTGCCGGCGTTGCTCGCCGTCGTGATCCGTTCGCGCCTCAAGGAGCCGGAACGTTGGCGGCACGCAGTGGCTGAGGGCGAACCTAAGAAGGCCGGATCGCTCGCCGAGTTGTTCGGCGACCGACGCTGGCGCACCCACGCACTCATCGGCCTGGGCCTGGCCATTCCCGGCGTCGTCGGGCTGTGGGGCATTGGGTTCTTCAGCTTCGACTTCATCCGCACCGTGTTCCGCGAGACGTATCAGAAAGAGGGACTCAGCCCCGACGAGATCAGGGGCAAGCTGACCGTGTGGGTAGGCATCGTGTCGGTGCTGCAGAATCTGGGCGGCGCGCTGGGCATTTACGTGTTTAAGCACTTCACAAGTCAGGCAGGTCGTCGGCCAGCGTTCGCGGCCGCGTTCATTCTGGCGGCGCTGGCGACCGCCGCCACGTTCTGGTTCCTCGACAGTTTCTACGACGTCTTCTGGATGATCCCGATGATGGGCTTTTGCCAGCTCATGCTGTTCGGCGGCTATGCCATATACTTCCCGGAGTTGTTCCCGACTCGTCTGCGCAGCACGGGCACGTCGTTTTGTTACAACGTCGGTCGCTATGTCGCCGCGCTCGGCACGCTGACGATGGGGCAACTGATCGACACGGTGTTCGGCGGCTATTGCAAGACGACCTATGGCGATCAACTCGGTCAGATCATGGCCTGGCGCTACACCGGCGTGACAATGTGTGCGTTCTTCCTGGTCGGACTGCTTGTCTTGCCGTTTGCGCCCGAAACGAACGACAAGCCGCTGCCGGAATGACCCGCCCTATCGACCGCGTCGGCGGATAGAACCTTCGATCGCCACAATCGGGACGCACCGTTGGCCGAGACTCCGCGTACACGCGCGCGACTAAATGGCTTTGCGTGATTCTGGGAGTCCGCAGGGACAGTAGCCCGACGCGCCAGCGAGGGACCGGGCCTGATTTCTTGTGATTTCGCCATGTGCTCCCTCGCTGGCGCGTCGGGCTACTGTCCCAGAATCGTGCAAGGCTATTTAGAATCCCTGCCCTGTGAAGGCTGGCCGCGCGTCGCGGTTGGCGAGTTCCAGGCCGCACTCGAAGACCACGTCGAGGATCCGCTTCATCTTGTCGAACAGGATCGCGTGCACTTCGTCGGAGAGTTGGTGATAGTCCTTGTGCTCGCCGGTGCAGAAGAACGCGACCGGGACCCGATTGCGGGCGTAGTGGAAGTGATCGCTGCGCCCGAAGTAGTTGCGGGCGTCGGTCTCGTCGAGTCGCAGTCGGTCGCCCGTGGTCTTGACGATCAGCTCGCGCAGGTCGGCCGACGTGCGCGCGGCGCCGACGAGATAAACATGGTCGGCGTTCTCATCCTTGTCGCCGAAGTTGCGGCCGATCATGTCGATGTTGATGAGCGACGCGATCTTGGCGAGCGGCTTGGTGGGGTTGCGCACGTAGTAGTCCGAGCCGATCAGGCCGCGCTCCTCGCCGGCGTGCCAGATGAACAGCACCGAGCGTCGCGGGCGTTGTACGGCGGCGAACGCTTCGGCGAGCGTCAGGATGCCGACCGTGCCCGACCCGTCGTCGTCGGCCCCGTTGTAGATGCGGTCCTTTGGCTTCGCGTCGCCGCTCGCGGGCGGGCCGGCCGGCGGCGCCGGCAGCGGATGCAGGTGATCGTAGTGGGCGCTGAATGCGATGATCTCATCCTTCAGCACGGGGTCGGACCCTTCCAGAAACCCAAGCACATTCTGGGTGTAGATCTTCTCGAGCACATCGTGCTTGAAGGCGGTCTCGAACGATGCGTCGATCGGCGTGGGCTGAGGCTTTTGCGTCTCATCGATCTTGGCGCGAACGGCGGCCAGGTCGATGCCGAGCACGTCTTGCAGCCGAGCGGCGGCCTCGGCGGTCAGTTCGATGTTCGTGGGCTGGGTCGTATCGTGAAAATCAAAAACCGTCGACTCGCGGTCGAGGCTGGGCAATGCGCGCTGAAACGGGCTGGGCGCGCCGTCCTTCGCGGCCGAGTATTCCGGCGCCTTGATGGTGATCGACCCGACCGCGCCGCGCTCGCGGGCGATCAGGAACTTGCTGAGTGCGACCTTGACCGTGCGGTTGCCGAACTTGCGCTCGGCCTTGAAGGCGTCCTGGTTCATGCCTTTGGGGTAGCCGTCGAACACGACGACCAGCTTGTCCTTGACGTCGAGTCCCGCGTAGTCGTCGTAGCCGGCCTCTTGCGAAACGGCGCCGTAGCCAGCGAACGCCAACTTGCCTGTGGCGATCGACCCTGCGCCGAGGAAGTCGGTCCCGAGCCGAAACTCAACCGACTTGTCGCCCGCCTGAATTCGCACCAACGACTCCTTCGACGGCTTGCGGCGCGACATCGAGATGCGCTGATAGTACGAACCCTCGTCGCCCGCCGGCTGATAACCGTAGTACTCGAGGTGCGAGGCGATGTATCGGGCGGCCAGGTCGAGCCCGCGCGACGGCGTGCCGCGGCCTTCGAGTTCGTCGGAGGCGATGAAGCTCAGGTGCATCTTGAGCTTTTGCGTCGAGACGATGCGCCGTCCGGTCTCGATGTCGATCGCCCGGTTGCTGTTCGGCGCCTCGGATGCTGCCGCGACGAACCCGGCAACCACCAGCGACAAACTGCAGACTGCGGCGACGCGAACTAGTCGACGAAACATGGAGTGCTCCTTGGTCAAGTGGTGTGGATCAGTTCTTTCGGCCGGGCGATGGAGCGCGGACGGCTCGTCCGCGCCGAATCCTCCGTCAAACGGTGTGGATCAATTCTTTCAGCCGGGCGATGCTGGTTCGTGCCACGGCGTCGAGCGTTTCTTCGCTGCCGCCGCGGACGAACGGGGCGCACATCTCGAACCCGACCCAACCATCGTAGCCGCCGGCGCGCAGTCCGCCCAGGAACGCGCGATAGTCGATGAACCCATCGCCCAACGGCACCATCTGGTAGTACGGCTGCTCGGCCGAGTAACTCACGAGCGGTGGATGATACTTGAAACGCCGTCGCAACTGGTAGTCGGCGGTGGTCGTGAAGACCGTGTAGGGGGCCATGGTGCGAGCGGCAGCGGCCAGGTCGTCGCTGTGGATCGCCGCGGCCCATGCGTCGAAACACGCGCGGCAGTTTGGCCGGGCGACCTCGTCAATGAGATCGCGCAGCGCGAGGTAATGCGCGGCGTGGTCGTGATGGTTCTGGACGCCGATCGTCACGCCCAGTTCGGCCGCTCGGTCGGCCGCCTCGCGCAGCACCTTGATCACCCGCTCATGCAGCCGGGACGCCGGGTCGCCCGGCCGCTCGAACGCCGTGAACACACGAACCACCTTGGCTCCGAGGGCGGCGGCGATTTCGGCGAGCCTCGCGATGTAGAGGATTTCCTTTTCCGGATATGGGTTATCCGGGAAGTCCCAGCCCGCCCCGGCGTCGGTGTAGCCGGCAATGCAAGCCGCCGCGACATGATGCCGATCGAGTTCGCCGCGAAGCTGCTCGATTCGCCGCGGCACGAGATCGAGCACCGATCCGTGAGGCCGCTTGGCCATGAGCATGATTCCGTCGGCGCCGAATTCGCGCGCCTTCTCGATCACCCGCTCAATGGGCAACGTTGCCTGGCCGGGCCAGACGCCGCCGTAACTCACGGAATGCAGGGCAACACGCATGACCACTCACTTGGTTGGAGGTGTGTCGATTCTAGCCAACCGCGGTCAGGTCATCCACTGGCAGGGTGTGCTTCGGCCAATGCTGCCGTTAGAATTGCCGCCACGGTCGAATACATGGCGAAGGAGACGCGATCATGAGCGCAGGGTCGACGGTCGGATGCCCGAAGTGTGGGACGGTGTTGGACCCGCGCGGGGTTCGTCCAGGCCAGGTGGTACAGTGCGGGGCCTGCGGCACTCAGTTCCCACTGGACGACCCGCTCGCGCCGGCGGGCACGAGCGGCATGGCAGTGACGAGCTTCGTGCTCGGGCTGGCGTCGATCGTCGGACTTTGCCTGACCGGCGTGCCAGCGATCATCTTCGGCATGCTCGCTCTGGGCGACATCCGGCGCAGCGGCGGAGTACTGAAGGGGCACGGACTGGCGGTGACGGGCATCCTGATGGGCACCGTCTGTGGCGTGCTTTGCTTGCCGCCGATCGTCGGCGGTACGTACCTGGTGATGAACGCGGTGCAGAACATTAATCTGTCGGCCGATCCCGCCGATGTGGCCGAGGTCGCGTCGAGCATTGCCACGTACACCGTGCCCGAAGGGCTCGAACCGCTCGGCGGCGGAGGCATCTTCGGGTTCCGTGGCGTCATGTACATGGACGACAAGGAGAACCCGGGGACAATCTTGATGCTCATGCAATTCCCCGCGTGGATCGGCATGACGCCGGAACAGATGGAACAGCAGATGCGCGGGCAACTGCGCAACGCCGGTGGACAGGCCGTCGCGGCGCAGCAAACGCGGCAGTTTGAGGTCACCGTGCGCGGCGAACCGGTTCAGGTCACGACAACGTCGGGCGTTCAAGGCCAAGGCGGCGATGCGCAGCGTCAGTACATCGCCCTGCTTCCCGACGACGCGGGGCCGATCATGGTGATGCTGATCACTCTCGACCAGCCGAAACCGGCAGAAGAACCGGCCGGCCCCCCGAAACGGTTGAGCATGACCGAGGAACAGGTCAGAGAGTTCTTTGAGTCGTTCGAGTAGCTGTGAACCGCGCGGCCCGCGCTTGCATGATCTTTTCGGAACAGACCAAACCGGCCCTTGAGCGCCCGACACCCGCTGCCCAGAATGTCCGTGGTCGCAACAGGAGATCGCGAATGGCGAGCTCGGCTTTAGTCACCGACTCATCAACGGCAACGGTGGGAGACCTGCTTGCCGAGTTAGGCGGCATCTCCGCGCGACGAGTTCGCCTCCAACCATGGCCGGGAACCGCCACAGAAGACGACCTCCTGAAGATTCACGCTCGTGAGAAGCGACTGTTCGAGCTGGTGGACGGCACTCTGGTGGAGAAGCCCATGGGCTACCTGGAGTCATTCTTGGCCGGGGCATTGATTCAGGCGTTGCGGAACTTTCTGGACCGCCATGATCTGGGCATTGTCGCGGGCGAGTCGGGGATGCTGCGGCTCGGTCGCGGACTCGTACGCATCCCCGACGTCTCGTTCGTTTCGTGGTCGAGACTGCCGGGAAAGGTGATCCCTCGTGAACCGATTCCCAATCTTGTGCCCGACCTCGCTGTCGAGGTGCTTAGCTCGACCAACACGTCGCGCGAGATGGCCCGCAAGCTGGACGAGTATTTCGACGCCGGCGTTCAATTGGTTTGGCTGGTTGATCCGGTCAGGCGGACGGTCAGGGTATTCGAGTCGCCCACGGAATCGGTTGTCCTTGGGGTTCGCGGTTCGCTCACCGGCGGCCGCGTGCTGCCCGGGTTTCGCCTGCCACTTCGAAAGCTGTTCGCTTCGCTAGGGCACTGATTCAGTTCCGGCAGTCGCCCGAGCCGTCGCCGTAATGGAAGTGGTAGTGGTGCGGGTACGGCGCGACCGAATGATACGCCCACGGGCTGGGTGCGGGTTGCGAGAGCCAGTAGCTCACGCCGGGATAGTGCACCAGGCCGTGGCCGCCTTCGCGCACGTAGTGTCCGCAGCCGTGGTTGTGGAACGGCCGTGGCTCATGACGGCAGCAATCTGTGGCGGACGCCGTGCCGGCGGGCGCGGCAAGAACGGCGATGCTGATGGCGGCACTTTGAACAAACGCAAGGAAGGCTGTTGGCATGGGTAGCTCCACCGATGGCTATTTCACGTCAAGTAACACCTAGGTCAGAACTGCCACGATGTCAAACGGCGCGGTGTGGAATTCCGCCGAACCGTTCGTTACATTAGGCCGCGCGTTTCGACCGAATGAGACGCGCACGGCACGAGCGGTTCAACAAGGCCCGTTCCCTGAGGTGTGTGGATGGCACAGGCGGTTTCTTCGACGGCACCGGGTTTCGGAGCCACGGCGCGACGCGATGCGTGGTGGCTCGGCCCGCTGGTCACGTTTCTGTTCCTAAGCGGCTTTCTGATCTACGCCCATTGGCGGCTGTTCGACGGCAGCATCAGCGGCAAGTACTACTTCGAGGTGCGCGAAGACCGCGAGAGTTTCAGCGGCAAGGTCGTCGCGCCATACCTCGCGCCGTTTTACGCGCCGCTGCTGTACGACGAGCACAGCCCGCACGCGCTGATCCACAAGGCTCGGCCCGACTGGTGGCCGTTCCCGTTCTTCAGTTCGGCGATGTTGATCCTCGTCGGACCCGCGACGTTCCGGTTCACCTGCTACTACTATCGCAAGGCGTACTACCGATCGTTCTGGCTCGACCCGCCTGCCTGTGCGGTCGGCGAACCGCGCAAGAGCTATTGGGGCGAACGGTCGATGCCGCTCATCCTCCAAAACGTGCATCGCTACACGATGTACGTCGCCGTGCTGTTCCTGGTGCTGCTCTGGTGGGACGCGATTCAGGCGTTTTGGTGGCCAACCGACCGAGCTGGGAATCTTGGCGGCGGCCAGTTCGGCGTCGGACTGGGTACGATCGTCATGGTCGTAAACTGCCTGTTCCTGTCGTTCTACACGTTTGGGTGTCATTCATTCCGGCACCTGATCGGCGGCCGGTTGAACTGCTTCAGTTGCGTGGCCGCGAGCGGGGGCCGCGATGCGTCGCTGCGGCTGGGCTACAAGACATGGCGACTTAGCACGATGTTCAACGAACACCACATGCTCTGGGCGTGGGCGTCGTTGATGAGCGTCGGATTCACAGACTTCTACATCCGTCAGTGCGCGGCCGGCATCTGGACCGACCTCCGGATCTTGTGAGCGCAACGGCACGAGGAATTGGATGGCTGACTTTGAAACACACGAACACGACGTCTTGGTGATCGGCGCGGGCGGCGCCGGGCTGCGCGCGGCGATCGAGGCGTCGGCCCTGGGCTGTTCGGTCGGGCTGGTCTGCAAGTCGCTGCTCGGCAAGGCGCACACGGTGATGGCTGAAGGCGGCGTCGCGGCTGCACTGGCGAACGTCGACGAGCGCGACGGCTGGCGCGTACACTTCGCCGACACCATGCGCGGCGGGCAATACCTGAACAACTGGCGCATGGCCGAACTGCACGCGAAACAGGCCCCCGACCGAGTCCGCGAGCTGGAAAAGTGGGGGGCCGTTTTCGACCGCACCAAGGACGGCCGCATCCTGCAACGCAACTTCGGCGGCCACCGCTACCCGCGACTCGCCCACGTCGGCGACCGCACGGGGCTCGAGATGATCCGCACGCTCCAGGACCACGGCGTCCACCAGGGCATCAACGTCTACATGGAGTGTACGTGTGTCCGCCTCGTCATGGACGGCGGCCGGGTCAGCGGCGCGTTCGGCTACTATCGCGAGCGCGGCCGATTCGTTCTCTTCACCGCCAAGGCGATCGTGCTCGCCACCGGAGGAATCGGCCGAGCGTTTTCGATCACCAGCAACAGTTGGGAGTACACGGGCGACGGCCAGACGCTGGCTTACGACGTCGGCGCCGAGTTGATGGACATGGAGTTCGTGCAGTTCCACCCCACTGGCATGGTCTGGCCGCCGAGCGTCCGCGGGATTCTCGTGACCGAGGGGGTGCGCGGCGAAGGCGGCGTCTTGCGAAACAACAAGGGCGAGCGGTTCATGTTCCAGGACATACCCGAGAACTATCGCTCGTCCACTGCGGACAATGAAGAGGAAGGCTGGCGGTACACTCAGGGCGACAAGGCGGCCCGCCGCCCGCCCGAGCTGCTCACGCGCGACCACGTCGCCCGCTGCATTGTTCGCGAGGTGAAGGAAGGCCGTGGCAGTCCGCACGGCGGCGTGTTCCTGGACATCGCGTGGATCCAGGAGCGAATACCGGGCGCCGCCGAGCACATCAAGAAGAAACTGCCCAGCATGTATCACCAGTTCAAGGAGCTGGGCGACATCGACATCACGAAGGAGCCGATGGAAGTCGGGCCGACCACGCACTACATGATGGGCGGCGTGCGCGTCGACGGAGAGACGCAGATGTCGAACGTGCCCGGCCTGTTCGCCGCGGGCGAGGTGGCGGCCGGCTTACATGGTGCCAATCGCCTCGGGGGAAACTCCTTGTCCGATTTGCTCGTTTTCGGCCAACTCGCCGGCGAGTACGCCGCCAAGTTTGCCAAGGAGCACGGCCCGGTGCGCATCGATCAAGCCCAGGTCGACGCCGCCGCCCGCTGGGCGCTCGAACCGCTTGACCGCACCAGCGGCAGCGAGGCGCCGTATCAGATCCAGCAGGAACTTCAGACGATGATGCAGGACCTGGTCGGCATCGTCCGCCGCGAGGAAGAGATGCTGCGGGCGCTCGAGGGCATCAAGAAGCTCGTCGAGCGAACCAAGAACGTGCGGGCCGTCGGCAACCGCGAGTACAATCCCGGCTGGCATACGGCGCTCGATCTGCACAACCTGCTGGTCGTGTCTGAGGCGATCACGCGATCGGGCATCGAACGCAAAGAGAGCCGCGGCGCCCAGTTCCGCGACGACTACCCGACCAAGAGCAACGAGTACAGCAAGTTCAATATCGTCTGCCGCAAGGGACCCGACGGCGCGATGCAGATTTCGCGTCTGCCGATCCCCGAGATGCCGGCCGAGCTCAAGCAAGTGATCGAGGAAAACCAGTGAGAGCGATCGGGCTGGTTCACGAAAAGCGAAAGGACGAAGCCGTGGGAATGGTCCACGTTACAGTGACGTTGCGATCCACCGAGAAGAGCCGCCGCAAGTATGAGTCGCTCTTTCTTGTGGACACTGGAGCCACCGACTGCATGGCCCCCGGCTCGGCGCTGAAGCGAGCGGGCATCAAGCCACGCGGGAGGATGACGTACGAGTTGGCCGACGGGTCCACTATCGAATACGACTTCGGGTTAGCGGAGATTGAGTTCATGGGAGAAGTCACGTCGGGGCGCGTGATCTTCGGTCCCGACGCCTGCGGGCCGTTGCTCGGCGTCACCGCACTCGAGTCCGTCGGCATCACCGTGGATCCGGCGACACAGAAGCTCAAGCGGCTGCCGGCCGTTCCGCTCAAGCGGTTCGAGGCGGCCGAGATGGCGAGGGACATTGATGGCTCAAGCGACGTTTAGCATCTGGCGCGGCGATGCCGGCGGCGGCGAGTATCGGGAATACAAGACCGAGGTGACCGAGGGCATGGTCGTGCTCGACGCCGTGCACCAGATACAGGCCACGCAGGCCAACGACCTGGCCTGCCGCTGGAACTGCAAGGCGGGCAAGTGCGGCTCGTGCTCGGCCGAAATCAACGGCAAGCCGCGGCTCATGTGCATGACGCGCATGAACACCCTGCCAACCGACCAGCCGATCACGATTCAGCCGGTGAAGACGTTCCCGATCATCAAGGACCTGGTGACCGACGTGTCGTGGAACTTCCGCGTGAACAAGATGATCAAGCCGTTCAAGCCGCGGCCGCCCGAGCCGGACGGCACGTGGCGCATGGCCCAGGAGGAGGTCGATCGCGTGCAGGAGTTTCGCAAGTGCATCGAGTGCTTCCTGTGCCAGGACGTCTGTCACGTACTGCGCGACCACGACATGAAGGAGGGGCCAAGCATGTTCGGCGGGCCGCGGTTCATGGTGCGCGTAGCCAGTCTCGACATGCACCCGCTCGACACCGAGAACCGCCTGAAGATGCTCAAGGACGAACTGAACATCGGCTTGTGCAACATCACCAAGTGCTGCACCGAAGTGTGCCCGGAGCACATCAAGATCACCGACAACGCGATCATCCCGCTCAAGGAACGCGTCGTGGACGAGTTCTACGACCCGGTGACGCGGATGTTCCGCGTGCTGTTGGGCGGGCGCAGGTAGCCGGGCATGGTTCGCGAGCAACTCCAGTCATGAGCGACGAACTGCTGTACACGCCGCTTCGTTCCTGGCACGCCGCCCATGGCGCCAGGCTGGTGCCGTTCGGCGGTTGGGAAATGCCGGTGCAGTACACGTCGATCGTGGAGGAGCACACGGCGACCCGCACGGCGGCCGGGCTGTTCGACATCTCGCACATGGGCCGGATCAACTTCGTCGGACCCGGCGCGGCGACGCTGCTTGATCGACTACTCACCAACAGCGTCGCCACGCTGAAGCCGGGCCAGATTCGCTACGCGCTGGTGTGCAATGAACAAGGCGGCGTGCTCGACGATGTGTTGGTGTATCGTACGCCCGCGTCCGACCACACCGACCACATGCTGGTCGTCAACGCATCGAATCGGCCGAAGATTGTGCAGTGGATCGAGCGTCACCGCACGGCCGGCGACGGCGTCGAGGTGCGCGACATGACGCTCGAACTCGGCATGATCGCCGTGCAGGGGCCTCGCGCACTGGAGCTTGTCGCCCCGCTTGTGGACTTGCGTCGGCCAGGCGGCGCGCCGGACCCCACCGCGACGCTCGATGCGGTGCCGTACTACTACTTCGCCGGCGTCGGAACCTGCGGCTCGTGGGGCATTGTCAGCCGAACCGGCTACACCGGCGAGGACGGCGTCGAGCTGATCGTGCCCAGTGAAAAGGTCGCCGAGTTGTGGGAGAAGCTGAATGTTGCAGGCGGGCCGTACGGAGTGAGACCCTGCGGTCTCGGCGCCCGCGACACGCTGCGACTCGAAGCCGCGATGCCGCTCTACGGTCACGAGCTTGGCGAGGACACGAACCCGCTGGAGGCGGGCCTCGGCTGGGCCGTGAAGCTGGACAAGGGTGCGTTCATCGGCCGCGACGCACTCGCCGCCGCGCAGCAGGCCGGATTGAAGCGCCGCCGAGTCGGACTCGAACTCGAGGGCCGCCGACCGGCTCGCGAGGGTTACGCCGTTATCCACGCCGACCATGCGATTGGTCGAGTGACTAGCGGAACCTTCACGCCGACCCTGGCAAAGAGCATCGCGATGGCGTATGTTCCTGCCGAATTCGCGCAGCCCGGCACGCAACTCGCCGTCGATATTCGCGGCCAGCAGGTGGCCGCACGCGTGGTCAAGCTGCCGTTCTACAAGAGAAGAAAGGAGTGAGTGGTGAGTGCCGCGTGACGAGCAGTGCCGTTCGTGAACACCGCTCAACGCTGAACACTCAACCCTTCCGACATGGACCCCGCATCCTTGCGTTACGCGCAGTCGCACGAGTGGGTTGCCGTCGCCGGCGATATCGCCACCGTCGGAATAACCAGTTTCGCCGTCGAGCAACTCACGGACCTGGTGTACGTCGAGTTGCCGAAGATCGGTCGCCAACTGAAGGCCGGCGAGCCGTTCGGCGAGATCGAATCGGTCAAGGCGGTCAGCGACTTGTACGCGCCCGTCGCCGGCGAGGTCGTCGAGATCAACGGCACGCTCAAGTCCGACGCGATGAAGATCGCGGCCGATCCGTACGGCGCCGGCTGGCTGATCAAGCTCCGCGTCGCGTCCAACACCACGCTCGACCACCTACTTACGCTCGACCAATACCAAAAGCAGATTGCCGAGGAACAGCACTAAATAGCCTTGCACGATTCTGGGACAGTAGCCCGACGCGCCAGCGAGGGAGCACATGGCGAAATCACAAGAAATCAGGCCCGGTCCCTCGCTGGCGCGTCGGGCTACTGTCCCTGCGGACTCCCAGAATCACGCAAAGCCATTTAGAAAGCGCCGGCCACGGCAACCGCAATCCGTTCCTGTTACATTAGTCACCTATCGGCTTGTGTGAGCGACCCATGATGCACGTGCTTCGTCCGACTCGGCCGCGTCCGTTGCACGACACCTTCAGCAGAAAACCCGCGATGCCCGCCCCACACGAACACTCGGACCAGTTCGTCCATCGGCACCTCGGCCCCAGCCATGAGGACGTGCAGGTAATGCTCGACGCCCTGGGCGTCGGGTCGATTGACGAGCTGATCGACGCTACCGTCCCGACGTCGATTCGGCTGGGCCGACCGCTCAATACGCCCGCGGCTGCGAGCGAGCATGAACTGCTGGTCGAGTTGCAGGCGATCGCCGCCAAGAATCGAGTCTGGCGATCGTACATTGGCATGGGCTACCACGACTGCATCACGCCGCCAGTGATCTTGCGCAACATCCTGGAGAATCCCGCCTGGTACACGGCCTATACGCCCTACCAGGCCGAAATCTCACAGGGCCGACTCGAGGCGCTGCTCACCTATCAGACGATGCTGATCGAATTGACGGGCCTGGAGGTCGCCAATGCGTCGCTGCTCGACGAGGCCACTGCCGCGGCCGAGGCGATGGCGATGCTGTTTGCGATCGCTGAGCACGACCGCTCGCGAGCGTTCTTTGTTTCCGAGACGTGCCACCCGCAAACGATTGAAGTGATACGCACGCGAGCCGAACCGCTTGGCGTCGAAGTGGTCGTCGGCGACCATCGCGGCATCGACTGGAATCGCCCGTGGTTTGGCGCGATCGTGCAGTACCCCGCGACGGACGGGGCGATCTACGACTACCGATCGTTCTGTGAGCAATCGCACTCGCATGGTGCGCTGGTGGTCGCAGCGACCGATCTCTTGAGCCTCGCGGTCCTGACGCCGCCGGGCGAATGGGGCGCCGACGTGGCGATCGGCAGTGCCCAGCGGTTCGGCGTGCCACTCGGCTATGGCGGGCCGCACGCGGCGTTCTTTGCCACATGCAACGAGTACGTGCGGCGCATGCCCGGACGTATCATCGGCGTATCGCGCGATGCGCACGGCAACCCCGCGCTGCGAATGACTTTGCAAACTCGCGAGCAACACATTCGTCGCGAGAAGGCCACGTCGAACATCTGCACCGCCCAAGTGCTGCTCGCGGTCATCGCCGGCATGTACGCGGTCTATCACGGCCCACGCGGCATCCGCGCCATCGCCGAACGCGTCCACGGACTCACGTCGCAACTCGCCCGCGGGCTGCGGCAATTGAGCGTCGCCGTGCGACACGACGAGTTCTTCGACACCCTCTGCGTCAATGCGACGCCTCCAGAAATCGACGCGTGGACGACTGGCGCTGCCGCACGCCAAATCAACTTCCGTCGCATTGACGCGGGCACGCTCTCGATCGCGCTCGATGAGACCACGCAACCCGAAGACGTGTCGGACATCCTGGCCGTGTTCACTGATGAACCGCCCGGTAGGCCGCAAGATCGCGCCGCAACGGGGCCACATCGCACTCAGCATTCGGCACCGAGTACTCAGTACTCGGTACTTGACACTTCCTCATTTCGTCGCACCAGCCCATACCTCACGCACCCAGTCTTCCACCGCTATCACTCCGAGACCGAGATGCTGCGTTACATCAAGTCGCTGGAGAACCGCGACTTCTCGCTCGTCCACGGCATGATCCCGCTCGGATCGTGCACGATGAAGCTGAACGCGACGACCGAGATGATCCCCGTGACGTGGCCGCAGTTTGGCCGCATCCACCCGTTCGCTCCGATCGAGCAGGCGGCGGGTTACCGCGAAATCATCGACGACCTCGAGCGCTGGCTGGCTGAAGTCACCGGGCTGCCGGGCGTGTCGCTGCAGCCGAACGCCGGGTCTCAGGGAGAATACGCGGGCCTGCTGGTCATTCGCCGCTACCACGCCGGTCGCGGCCAAGGCCATCGCGATGTATGCCTGATTCCCGCATCGGCCCACGGCACGAATCCGGCCTCGGCCGTTATGGCGGGCTGCAGGGTCGTGGTCGTGGCGTGCGACGACAACGGCAACATCGACGTAGCCGACCTCGAAGCCAAGGCTCGGCAGCACGCGAGCGACCTTGCCGCGCTGATGGTAACTTATCCGTCGACCTACGGCGTGTTCGAGGAGGATATCCGCCACATCTGCGAGATCGTACACGCGCACGGCGGCCAGGTGTACATGGACGGTGCGAACATGAACGCACAGGTCGGCCTGTGCCGGCCGGGCGATTTCGGCGCGGACGTGGTGCACCTGAACCTGCACAAGACGTTCTGCATTCCGCACGGCGGCGGCGGGCCAGGCATGGGTCCGATCGCCGTGGCCGCCCACCTGGCCGATTTGCTGCCGACCCACCCAGTCGTGGCGACCGGCGGTCGTGGCGGCATCGGCGCCGTCTCAGCCGCGCCCTGGGGCAGCGCGAGCATTCTGCTCATCTCGTGGGCCTACATCAAACTCATGGGCCCCGGCGGACTCGCGGCCGCAACGAAGATCGCGATCCTCAGTGCCAACTACATCGCCCGACGTCTGAACGATCATTATCCGGTGCTCTATCGCGGCCGACAGGGCTGGGTCGGTCACGAGTGCATTCTCGACACGCGGCCGCTCAAGAAGTCGGCGGGCATCGAGGTCGAAGACATAGCCAAGCGGCTGATGGACTACGGTTTCCACGCCCCGACCATTTCGTTTCCCGTGCCGGGCGCCATGATGGTCGAGCCGACTGAGAGCGAGTCGAAGGCGGAACTCGATCGCTTTTGTGACGCGATGATCGCGATCCGCGGCGAGATCAAGGAGATCGAGGATGGCCGCACGATGAAGGACAACAACCTGCTGAAGAACGCGCCGCACACTGCGTTCGCCGTATGTGCCTCGCAATGGCTGCACCCCTACTCGCGCGAACGGGCCGGGTTCCCCACCGAGGCGACGCGCCGCGCGAAGTTCTGGCCGTCCGTCGGCCGTATCGACAACGCCTACGGCGACCGGAACATCATGTGTTCCTGTCCAACACCGGAGGAATAAGCTCCAAACTCCCGCACCAAATCACAGGGCGGCTCGTGCTCGGCGACGACGAGCGGCCGGATGCGACCGGGGTCGAGTTGGTTGTGCGGTCCTCGTGGTTAGAGTCTTACCTTGTGTGATGCGCGCGCCGTGCGCGCATCTTTGTAGGCTGGGTCGCCGTCGCGGTGACGCACGCTGGAGACTCGACCACGGCACCGCGCGACGGCGACCCAGCCTACGGTTATCTACTCTGCCGTTCCTGTGATTGGTTGGCGAATTCCAAGGCGCGTTGCCGGACGGGTTCACTGACGGTTGAATTCACTCGGATGTGCTCGATCCGGTCGGCGGGAGACAGCCGTTTGGCGGAGAGGAAATCCAACAGGCTGAGGGCCTCGCGGTCCATTCGCACGTCGGCGGTGAGCGGGCGGCCGTCCCAGAGTTTTACGGTGTGGTCGTCGCTGGCCGTGGCGACCCAGTGGCCATCAGGGCTAAAGGCGACGCTGCGCAGGCCTGCCCCGTGGCCCTCCAGGGTACACAACTGCTGCCCGCTCTCCGTGTCCCATAGCTTAGCCGTGCCGTCGAGTCCGGCCGTGGCGAGTTCGCGACCATCGGGACTGAACGCGACACAGTAGGCGATTTCGTTGTGACCAACCAGGGTGTGGATCACGCGGCCGCTGGCCGCGTCCCAGAGTCGGACGGTGTGATCGTGACTCGCAGATGCCAATCGGCGGCCGTCCGGGCTGAACGCAACGCAGTAGACCCAATGCTCGTGGCCCACGAAGGTGCGGAGCACTTGGCTGGTCGAAGTGTCCCAAACTTTCAGCGTGCGGTCGTCACTGGCCGACGCGAGCCGGCGCCCGTCCGGGCTGAAGGCAACGCTCTGCACGACGTCGGCGTGGCCTTTGAGTGTCTGCCGCAAGGCACCGCTCGCTGCGTCCCAGATCTTGATCGTGTGGTCTCGGCTGGCCGACGCTACGAGCCGGCCGTTCGGGCTGAAGGAGACACCGGCGACGGGTTTGGTGTGGCCGGCGAGTGTGGTTAGTTCCCGGCCGCTCGCGGCATCCCACAACTTGACGGTCGTGTCGTTGCTGGCCGAGGCCAGCCGCGTGCCGTCCGGACTGAACGCCACCAGATTCACGTCGTGCGTGTGCCCCTGAAGCAAGGCCAACTCCTGGCCGCTGCGCACATCCCACAACTTGATGGTGTGATCATCGCTGGCCGACGCCAACCGGCGGCTGTCTGGACTAAATGCCACGCTGTCCACCTTGGCGGCATGGCCGGCGCATGTCCGCGGCTCATGGCTGCGTGCAACCTCCCACAGCTTTACGGTCCCGTCGTCACTGGCTGACGCGATCACTCGGCCGTCCGGACTAAACGCCACGGCATTGATGCCCGTTTTGTGTCCGCGAATGACGCACAGTTCCTTACCGGTGTCCGCACTCCAAATCCGCACGGTTCGATCCACTGCACCCGAAGCGAGGCGCGATCCGTCCGGACTGAATGCGATGTGGGTTACCTCGCCCGTATGGCCTTCGAGTACGCTCAGCTCTGTTCCGCTTGCCGAGTCCCAAAACCGGATCGAGGGTCCACTTGTCGTGGCCAGTCGTTGACCATCGTGACTGAACGCGACGGCTTGGACGTAGTTGTCGTGCGGCAGTCGTCGCAATTCTCGGAACGTGGTCGCGTCCCAAATCCGTGCCATGCGCCCTTCGCCGCCGGCCCACGCCAACAACCGGCCGTCGGGACTGAAGACCACACGGACAGCCTGGATTTGCCACGATTGCAATTCTTGCTTCGTGCTCAGGTTCCAAAGGGTCGCCCTGCCATCGTGGGAGCGCGCCACCAGCCGAGAACTGTCGGGGCTGATCGCTATGAACGTCGCGCTATCGGAACCAGTCTGGACCTGCAGCAGTGGTTGAAATCGAGTGGTCTCCCAAACTTGCGTGGTTCCAGGCCGGTTAGCCACCAGCAGCCGCCCGTCGCTACTCCAAGCAACTCGCTGGCCGCCGTCGCGAAGCGTCTGAAGCAGTACACCCGTCGCAACGTCCCAGATGTGGATAGCAGTATGCGCTGGCCGCCGACTTCTCGGCGCGGGACGCAGATTCACAATGTCAGAGGTCCGAGTCCAGGGATGTTCTGGGGGCGGCCAATAATGCCGAACTCTACGCGGCGGTCTTTAAGGCGACTTGTGACCCAGCGGCGTTACGCCGCGCCGAAGAGATTCGGCACGACGGCGCCCTGGTGACTCTTGGGTTACTGGGTTGGGCAGTCGTCCGTCTCTCCCGGTCGTTGACACCTGCCGGTCTGGCCCTCACGGCCGCCATCGCCACGGCCCCGCTGGCAATTTCCGCGTTGAAGAACGCTGCCGTCGCACACCCCGAAGCTGTTCAGCAGATCAAGAACGACCTCGTGAGCATCCGGCGCAATTCGGCGGCATTTCTCGAGTGGATCCGATCCGCAATGGAAGAACGGAGCAGAAAGGCCTTTGAAGCATCGACGACGACGCTGCAGAGCTTTCAGATGACCGAACGCACGCCCCCAACTCCCAGGATCATCGTGGACCCGGTGAACGGCCTATTCACCTCGGAGGACGGGGACAAACGTGCGCAATTCTCGGTGCAACTCGGCAGTCGCGTCGCCGATGGTGAACAGATTGACGTGACTCTGACGGTGGACGACCCCACGGAGGCTCACGTAGTGCCCGACCGGATCAGCTTCATCGGCGGCGAGGGCTGGTTCGGTGCGCGCGAGGTCACTGTATTCGGCAAGGATGACTTGCTACGGGACGGAGATGTCCCGTTTGTCATCACCCTTGCCGCGACGAATGGCTACGCACCGCCAGTCACAGTTTCCGGCACCAACAAGCATGTGCCGATTGATCTCATTCTGGATCGCACGTCCGGACTCGAAACCGATGAATCGGGAAAGTCCGACAAATTCAAAGTCAAACTCAGCAGGCGGGTAAACACACCCGAGGGAACTTTCTTGGAAGTAAACTTGCGAAGTACCACTCCGTCCGAAGGAGACGTAATCTCTCCAGCCACATTACGATTCGACAAGGACAACTGGGACACTGAACAAGTGGTGCTAGTCCAAGGCAGGCCAGACTGCGTGGTCGATCCGGACGTTCCCTATCGAGTACAGTTGAGAAGTGAAACTGAGCTGCTAACAGAAGTGGCTGCCACTAATCGCAATGTACCAAACTGCGCTGCAGCGCGCGTCGATACGGCCATCGCAACTCTCCTGAGAGAGCCGACCGATTACGAGTTTCGCGGCAACGGCGCAGCCACCGGGCCAGTGGGCAGTGTTCTGCACATCCGGCGAACTGGAAGCGGCGGCGATCCGATACTAGATTGGGATTGTGGGTCGTGGACGACGCTTGAAGAGTTTTCGAACTATCCACGAGCCTGTGTGCGCGAAGAAGGCCAGCCTGACACGACAACGTGGACTTGGTATTCCCGGTCAGTCTTGCGAGTCGACGACGTCAATCTGGGCGATCTAGTGGCCGAGGTCAAGCTGTTCCTTGACGTCCTGGCCGAAGATCGTGAGCCGTTTTGAAGTGAAATGACACGTGGCGAGTCGGGGTGTCATCGGGGCGTGCGACGCACTTTGCGATTTCAATTCGTTTAACCCGCAGCCGCAGGCGAGGTCGTCCAGGACAACGAAAACCGTGCGCCACGCCAACCTCGCCTGCGCCTGCGGGTTAACGACCCCTTGCAAAGTGCGACGTGCGCCTGTGTCATCGAGTTCAGTGTGAAGCGTCTCGGCATGAAACAGTCGGGACACGCGTTCTCGATCCGGCGGAGGCGATGATCGTTGGCGTGGACCGGCGGCTCTACGTGTTTCGCACGACGTTGCATGTGACCGGCAACATTGGACATTGCAGTAGCGCTGTGTGTGGACCGGAGCGAAGCGCACGACCAAACAGGTTCTATGATGTTAGCCGACGCGGTACGTGGGTATAATACCGCAAACTTCAATGCTCACCTTTCGGAGCGTCCGATGGACACGAACTCGACAATTACCGCGACAACGCCGGTGCCATCCACGGCGGCCGGTCCAATGTTGCGGCCCGAAGATATTCCCTCGCTGGACGACATCAAGATCGACGACGGAGCACCCGTGGACGGAATTTATGCCGAGAAGCAAATGCGGCTGCTTGTGGAACCGCTCCAAAGCTCGTGGCCCGGACCCGGCGACGGGCGAGAATTCATTGACGCGCCCACTGACAACTTGGTCGCCAGTTTGTTTTCTGGGCGACAATGCCCGGCAGAGCCAAGACTTGCTCCATCGACACTTGCGATCGCACCGCGATAAAATCGACGCCGGGCATCGAACAACCCGTCTACGAACAGAGAAGAGGAACCCGTAGGAGACGATCATTCTACCTTCCCCGAATAGGGATGTACGCTTGAGTCGGATGAACTAATCCCAAGGAATCTCCAAACCTGGGATTTGGTGCTTGAAGCTTGGAGCTTCCTGAGGGTTGCCTCATGCATTTTTTTGAGCATCAGGACCTCACTGGTCCGATGAACATGGCCCTCGACGAGGTGCTCTGGCATGCAGCCGCCGAGGACGGGCCATACCTGCGGATCTATGGTTGGTGCGATCGGCCGTCCATCAGTCTAGGCTACTTCCAATCGTGCCGCGAGGTTCTCGATCGACCTGCCTGGCGGCATCTGCCGTTCGTTCGCCGCGTCACCGGCGGCGGGGCGCTGGTGCATGATCGAGACATGACCTACGCGCTCACGCTGCCCGCCCGCTTGGCTCCGCCGACGAGGTCGCTGTACGAACGAGTTCACCGCGCCGTGGCGGCCGCCTTGCGGGCAATGGGCGTGCCGTGCGAGCTTGCGCGAGGTGGAACAGGCGAGCCGACAGCCCGGCGAGCGGCCGGCGTGAGCCGGCCGGTTGAGACGCTGTGCTTTCAGCGCAACGATCGGTTTGCCGTGTGCGTGAAGGGCTTCAAAGTTCTGGGCAGCGCCCAGCGCCGCGACTCGGCGTCCGTGTTAATTCACGGCTCGCTGTTACTGGCCGCGTCTGCGCTCGCTCCAGAGGTTGTTGGACTCGTTGAGTTGGTGGGTCAAGAGTCGGAGCCACGTCGACTGAGGGCGGCCGTTACCGACGCAATCGCTGCGGAATTCGACTTGCAAATTCAGCCAGCTCACCCGCCAGGCGAGTTGCTTGACGACGCCCGACGACTCGTTGAGGCTAAGTACGGCAAACGCGAATGGAACCAATCAAAGTAGCCGGAAGTTCACTTCGCGTCTTTGGCGCTACGGGGCTTCGGAGCCGGTCCACTTCATCCACTCTCGGCCACGCGGGACCGGGCCCAGGTGCAGGAAGCTGAGTCGGTTCGTCTCTGGCCACCAGCGCAGGCTCGACCATCGCCATTGCTCCGCTCGATCCACCAACTCCGCTCGCAGCGGATTGCGTTCGATGTATCGCAACACGGTCAGTAGATGTGCGTCCTGCTCGATCGGAAACGCCTTGAATCGTCCTTGCCAGACGTGCCCGCTCGACCGGTAGTGCTTGTGATAACGCCGCACATGCGCCGTGAGCAGCCATTGCATCCAGCGGCTCAAATTGCCCGCACCGTGCGGCCACAGGGCGAGATGAAAATGATTCGGCATCAAGCAATACGCCAACACGCGCATGCGGAGTCGCTGGCAGGCGTCGCCGATCAGATCGACGAACGCTTGAAAATCGTCATCCTTGTGAAACACCGTGCCGCGTGCGTTGCCACGGTTGATCACGTGATAGCAGATTCCACCCGCCGAGGCTCGTGCTGTTCGTGGCATGCGAGCATGCTACGCCGCGGCCACCTTCCTTGCAACCGAAAAAGTAGAATGTCCCCTTTTCTTCGTCCTTCAACACCCACTCGTGAAAGGCGTGCGTCAGGTAGACGGAAACGCCTTTGGGGATTCCCTGCTTGTGATCCGGGCAGATGATGAGATAGCCTGGGGCCTTCAGGTTGAAGTTGATTGCAACTGCACCTTCTTCGGGGATGTCGGTCATGGTTTGCCTCCTGCCGAAGAGCCATATCGTCGGCCTCTTGCTTTTCCGCCTCACTTTCTCCATTCGATGAAATGTTCGCCGTATTCGACTACACGAAAAGAGGGAATGCCTTTCGTCGTGCAGAACGGTTGGGAGCATTCTTCGATAACGACAACGGCCATGCCCCCAAAGAACGGACACAGTGCCCTCCGTGTCTCCTCATTCTCAAGAAACGACAAAGTAGCCCCCAAGTCCCTGGCAAAGCCAGCTTCATTCGCCTTCGACTCGTCACGTTGTTGGGCGATGATGCACAGCCAGGGTTCTTGCAAGGTGAAGCCTTTGATTTCCCTGGCTAGGCGATTCTTCTGCCTGTCGTTGGCAAGGATCGAGCCGTAGTACAGGAGTTGAACCGTTGCCGCCGATACAAACTTGTCGCCCGCCATTTTGACTTCCGTGAAGAGGGGGCTTCCGCCCAGCGACATCAGCAGATCGACGGACTCCGTTCGTGGGTCGAAGCAGCAATTCCATTTCAAGGTGTCGGAGATGTTCAGAGGCTTGAGTTCATAGGCAAGGTAGTCAAGAGGGCGGCTAGTGCCGAGTGGGTTGCTGGGATTGTGCTGCATATAGTACCGCAGCCGGGCATCTCCTTTGTTGGGCAAGTCTTTGCCTCTTCCTGTGTTTTCGGTGCCGAAACCCCGCAACAGGGGAAGCCCGGCGTAGACTCTCTGCGATTCGGAAAAAGCAGATAATAGCTCCCCAGCGTAGTCTGAGAGCCGATCTCCGATCATCAGCCGAACACCGTTGTGAGGCAGCGAACGACGAAGTGAGAGCAGTTTGGTGTCCAGTGAAAGCTCCAGAGCGTTGCAGATTGCCAGGATGTCGGCTGAACGATGTTCGAGTGCATCCAGCACACGCCCCATTTCGGCCCCGTCTCTTGGTAGTTTCCCGACAGCCACGCAACCGTCTGCTACCGCCGTCGATGGAATCGCCTCGAAGATGACGTGGAAATTGTTGGCAAGCATATTCACGTCGTCGTAGCTGAGGACGAGGGTGCGGTCTGTCAGGGAAAATCCCGGCGAGTCGAGCTTCAACGAGCGTTTCTTGTTCTCTTCCTTTTTCCTCCAGGCTGCCGACCCATTGCTCTGGACGTTGACGCAGACCGAGGTAGTCAAACCGTCAACGGTGACGTTCAGCAGAAGGAACCGTTTTCCGAGCGAACGGTGCAGGAGAGCCGCCGCCGTTTCACCCGTTTGTGGACGAATGTGATTCACCTTCAGATGCTCCACCACTCTCGATCCTCGTGCAGTTCCACCTTGTTGAACAACGTCGCAAATCGCCCCCGATCCTCCAGATGAACCGGCACGGTGATGGCGTCGGCGAAGGCATTTCGCAACCGCCGCAGGTCCGCTACCGAAGCATGACCTGACGTGTGACAATGATGGAGCGGAAGCCCCCGCCTCTGCACCCATTCGACAAACTGCCGATTCCCTTCCCCCGCAACGTATCCGGGCCAAACCGAGCAAATCACGCAACCGTCCTTCAAGCAACCAGCGTCTTCCACGTCACGCACCATGCTGGGGCGAAACAGCATGACGGACCTGGAGGCTGCTTCCCCCAGTTTTTCCGGGTAGATGCGATACGGGTAGTAAGGCTTGGCAACGTCGAACGCCCCCTCGTTCTTGATCCGCCACTTTTGGCTCGCAGGCAGGAAGACACGAATCCCATTCCAATCTGCCTGCGGTAGACGCTGGTTGCCCGTCGCTCGCAGAATCTCGGCGGCGTACATGTCCACGATGAACTGCCGGTTCGCTCGCAAGCAGGCTTTGAAGATGGTCACGATCCGGTCGATGTTCTGACCCGAACACCAGACCAAAGGCATTCCCTTGGTCTGCTCGAAAATGTCAGCGAGGCGAGGCACAAGATCGTCCTCGGTGGGGAAGCTCTGGTCGTCTCGCCCAATGCAGGTTCCCTCCATCAAAAGCACGTCCACGTTTTTCGGTGGGTTGCCGACGAGCTTCTCGAACAAGCTGCTTTTTCTTCCGTGTGCCCGCAAGTCGCCGCTGTAGAAGAGCCGCTTGCCATCGGCTTCAACGAGGACGGCATAGGCGTCGTAGGCCGAATGATCCACGAGGAAAGGCGTGATCGTAAATGGTCCCAGGACAAGCGGCGTTCGATCTGCAAGGTGCCTCACGTTCTTCAGCTTGAGTCCGGTGGGCGAAAACAAGGCAGCGGCTTCGAGGATGGCTTCGGCAGCCTTGCCGATCAGGAAGGTGGTCTCTGCTGGTAGGCGGTGGGCGAGTCCGTAATGGTCTTGGTGCGGGTGCGAGATCACAACTCCCAGCAGCGAGGGATCGGGAGCCTCAAAGCCCCGGATCGGGTGCAGCGGAAATGCGTCGGGGTCGGGGGCATCAAGCGGTAGGCCAACGTCGAGAACGAGCCGTTGCCCTTGCGACTCGATCTCGACGCAGGTGCCGCCGATTTCTTTCGTGCCTCGGTGGATGCAGACCTTCATGATGCCGCCCTTGGATACGTGTTACCTTCAAAAGTAGCGTGACTCTGTTATTCGCTTGCATTCTCTGACAAGGCTAGACTTCACGGTTGCATACTGCATCAATCAAGTGGCGTAGTGCCTCCGGGGTCCGTACCGCAATCCTGAGTTCGTTCTGAGTGCCGTGTGGTGTTGATCGTTTCACCTTCAAGATTAACCTGCCATTTTCAGCCGTTGCCCATTGCCCACCAGCAGCATAATCGGTCTCGTAGGCCGTTTCCTTCCAATCGGTTGTCGCAGCCGCCATGATCGGAGTTGGGCTGTTGGCAGGAATCTCGATTGACGTGACAGCGATTCGTAGACTCTCAAGGTCCATGCCCGAAAACAGTGTGATCGTGATAAGCTGGAATTTGGACACGTCGCTTTCACGATGAACCCAAAGCGACAGGACACCGCCATTACTGGATGCCCAGACCCCGTTCACAAGCTGGCAAGATTCAAATTCGGTCATCGCCGCACCTAGGCACCGTCTGGAGAACGCTGCTTGATCGTCCACGAAACACAGTTCAAGACGCCGCCCATCTCGGCCAGTGTCCGGCACGGCACTTGTCGCACGGTGCAGCCGGGCAAGGCACGCCGCACGGAATCCACGGCGAGATCGTCTTCGGGCCTGTCGTATGCCGGGAGTACCAAGGCATTGCCGACCCGCAGGTAATTTATGTAGACGCCGACCGCCGATTGGAATTCGCCCTCGCCGCCGCTTGCTTGAAACAGCGGGATCGTCTCGACGGCCAACCCGGTATCCTCAAGTGCCTTCCGCAGCCTCGCTCCGTAGGCGGGGTCTGTGGCGGCGTAGTCGTTGACGAGAACTCGATCCTCGGCGACGAACCGCCCGACACCATCGGCGTGGCCGGTCTTCTCGTATGGCTCCTTCGGGATGATGATGCACTCGGCTCGAAATAGCTCTTCCAGCCGTTGACGCAAGCGAGGCCGAGCAAGGGTCGGGTTCTCCTTGTAAATCTTGTCCGTGAGGATGACCTTGGACCGGGATGCCACGACGTTGCCGCCGTCGAGGACTATCGGCTCCTTTCGGTAGTCCTTCATGAAGGAGAGGCGGCACTTGTCCGGTGGAGTCACGAGATGGTCGAAGCTGCTAAGTCCCAGATTCTCTGAGACGGAATCGACCGGTCAGTCTCGAATTCTCTGAGACGGTTACCCCGCCGCATCGGCAGCCCCCGCCTTCTTGTGACCCCGCCCAAATTGTCGACGAATAGGACCCC
>Ga0185317_100070_pt1 | contig 41042 bp, 52 predicted proteins | sample DevilsHole_FD_128020 | JGI IMG/M metagenome (GOLD analysis project Ga0185317, IMG submission 128020) | Groundwater microbial communities from Devils Hole, Nevada to study Microbial Dark Matter (Phase II) - Devils Hole (SPADES assembly)... | ecosystem: Environmental > Aquatic > Deep subsurface >...
GTACTTGGTTTCGCCGATCACGATTTTCCCGCCCGGCGGCGGTGTGATGAACGGGAGCAAGGGACCGCTCTATTATCCGGAGGCGGTTTGCCTTGCGAACCCCGGCGCGTGGAACGACGCGCCCCTGACGGGCCGGCATCCGACAACGGCGAACGGCAAGCACGTTTCCGCCCGTAACGACGGCGTGCTCAGCAAACAAGGAATCGGATTTCTGGCCAACGACCGCGTCGAAGGCGGGCGTCGTCGCGTCGACGGTTGGTTCGACGTCGAGGCGACGAGAAACTACGACCGGACGCACGGCACTTCGATTCTCGCCGACGCCGAAGCGGGTCGGTTGCAGGAAGTTTCGACCGGCCTCGTCACCGACGACGTTCCGGCCGAGAACGGCGCCAGTCACAACGGCCGTTCTTATACCCACGTCGTCACCGGTTGGCGGCCGGACCATCTCGCGATATTGCCCGATCAGCGCGGTGCGTGCGCAATCGGTGATGGTTGCGGCGTAAACAACGCGGACGCGACAGCGAAGGAGCGCGGTTCCATCTGGCGGAAGCTCGGCGAATTCCTCGGTGTGACCGGTAACGACAGGCACGAAGACGGGAAACACGTTTGCGCTAAGTGCGCTCCCGGCGAGATGTGCGACGCTTGCCGGGAAAAGGCGGCGACGGAGAACGCCGGTCGTTACGGCAATCCGCAATCCACCGCCACTGGTCTCTACAAGCGGTACGGCAGCGGTACGGGCAAAGGCGAACCTCACGAAGCGGCTCAGCGCGGTGCGATGACGCTTACCGAGCGCGACCGCGAGTTGGGGGCCGACGCTCTTCGCGAGTTCGAGGAGACCGGCGCGAATCCCGCCTCCTGGGTCGCGGACGAAGCGACTTGGGAGCGGGCCAAGGCGGCGGCCGATAAGGGCGGTTACGACGGCGAAACCTATTGGGCCGTCGTAGCGCATATCTATAAGAACATGGGCGGCGAGGTCATAAAAACGAACAACGAAGGAGACTTTTCGATGATCCTGAACGCAACGCAGCGCAAAACTATTGTGACTGAGTTGACGGCCAACTGCGCCTGTTGGCGGGACGGGGCCGACGTACTTAACGAGATGACTGACGAACGGCTCCTGGCCGTTGCCAAGGCGCACAAAGAAGCGACGGAAAACGCGATAGTAGTTGACGCGGTGCGCGAAACGTTTAAGCCTCCGGCGTCGCTAGCGATTAATGAGATGCCCGCGTTCATCAAGGAAAAGATCGCGGCTAAAGATGAGGAAGACGAAGAAGAGGAAGACGAAAAGAAGTCCGCAGCGCCCGCGGCCAACACCAAAACCGTTGCGAAATCGGCCGAACAATGGCTGGCCGAGGCTCCCGCCGAAATTCGCACGGCAGTGGCCAACGCAATGGCCATTGAACGACGCGAGAAGCAGCTTCTGGTCGACCGATTAACGGCAAACGTCGCTGATGACAAGTCGCGCGGGCGGTTGGCCGCCGAGTTGAGCAAAAAGGCGATAGGCGAACTACGCGATCTATCGCTGCTGGTCCCTGTACGTAATGAATTGCCGCCCGATTATAGCGGTCTGGGGATCGGCGAGCCGACGGACAACGCGGCGGACGACGACAACGATATTCTGGAAATTCCGACGATCAACTGGGCCGCCGAGGCGGCTGCTTCACGGCGGCGCGAGACGGCGTAGGGGTTGCCGATGCGCACGGGGGGCTTGTCGCCAGCCGTGTGGGCCAGTGTACCCGTACCCCTAAAACTTAGGAGACTTTTGACATGGCACGCGGTAACGAAATCATCGTGACGGCGAACCCGAAGGGCAATTTTCTGGAAGGCAAAATCGCGGCGGGCGAAACGCCCAAGCCGGGCACCGTCCTTCAGATCGACCCTACGATATCGCTGGAGGGCGGGCGACATACCTGGAAAATCTACAACCGTGACGCCGACGGCGACCGCCCGGTCGGTCCGTTCGCGGTGCTCCTAGCCGATTCGTTCCAGGGCAAAACGGCGACCGACGCCTACGCGGCCGGGGACCGTTGCTTCCTCTACTGCCCGCTGCCCGGCGATGAGATCAACCTTCTGTTCGCCAACGTGGCGGGCACGGCGGACGATATCGCGCTCGGCGACATCATGATCGTCGACGACGGCACGGGCAAGGTAATCAAGACGACGGGTAGTCCGGAGACCGAGGTGGCCGTCTCGTTGGAGGCGTACATCGACCCGACGGCCGACAAACTGCTCTGGTGTATGTGGTCGGGCCACTAAAACACCGCTTGAATGCGGACGCACGAGAAGGCTCCGCCAAAGACAAACAAGAACAACGAAAAGGAGAAAACGCAATGCCTCTCTTGGACAACTTTATTCCGACGGCGGGGCACGGCTACGGCGGCGGCGTTGTCGATACGGTCGGCAACGGCTTCGACCCCGGCCTCTACCGCCCATACCTGGACTCGCGCGGCCGTCCGTCGGTTGTGGTGAACACCGGTCAGTGGACGGTCGAGAAAGGCGTCCGAACGCCGATTCGGCGCAAGCAGCTCATTCGCGACCTCGCGGCCGCGGGCCGGCCGTTGCCGCCGGTAGTCAACGCGACTAGCCTGCGCAAGGAGGAGTGGATTGAACTGGATTCGGTGGTGCTCCGCGCCGCTCGTCAGCGTTTGCGGGCCTGGGCCGATCTTGCGGCGGCCAACTCGTTCGGCGGTTTCAACGGCATGGCCAAGCTGACGTTGGAATACGAAGCCATGAGCGATCCCGGCGAAGCAGTGGTGGACCTCGACGGTCTAACGGACGGACGCACCGATTCGCCGCTTTTCCAACTGCGTTCGCTGCCCCTGCCGATCACGCATTCGGATTTCTGGTTTTCGGAGCGTCGGCTGGCGGTGTCGCGCAACACGGGCACGCCGCTCGATACGACGATGGCCGAAGCGGCCGGACGTCGAGTGGCCGAGAAGATCGAAAAGACGACGATCGGCGTATCCGGCGGCTTCTCCGGTCTATCCTACGGCGCACAGACGACGGGCGTAACGGCGCACGACACTTCCGCGCCTAGCGATGGCCACGGTTCGGCCCTGGGGGCCTCGACGGTCTACGGGTACACGACGTATCCGCATCGTTTTACGAAAACGAATATGACCGTGCCAACCGGATCGAATCCGGAAGCGACGGTGGCCGATGTACTGGCGATGCGCAACACGCTGTATAACAGCGGCAAATTCTACGGGCCGTTCATGATTTACCATTCGACTGATTGGGATCAGTGGCTGGACAACGACTACGCTCGACTCGGCGGCTCGAACGCGAACATGACGTTGCGTGATCGGCTGCGCGCGATCGAGGGCATCCAGGATGTGCGCCGCTTGGACTTCCTGACCTCGACATATACGATGATTCTGGTTCAGATGACCGCCGACGTGGCCCGCGCCGTCAACGGCATGGATATCACGACGGTGCAGTGGGAAAGCGTTGGCGGAATGCGGAAAAACTTCAAGGTAATGGCGATTCAGGTGCCGCAAATTCGTTCGGACTACAATGGCAACTGCGGCATCCTGCATGGTACTACTGCATAACGCGGCGAAACCCTCCTTGTTGGTTGTGGGTGTTCGCGGGCCGGGGGCGTGATCCTTAACGGTGCGGGAGCGCCCCCGGCCTGTTTTTCAAACGAGCGAGGTTTTTTGAAGGGAGCGAAACGAAGATGGCCAAATATAGGATCATGGCGGGTTGTCACGTGGACGATTGCCCGACAGGCTGTAACGATAGGGGGCATGATAGAAGAAACCACGTGTACCATAAGGGCGAGGTGATCGAGACCGACAAGGACTTGGAGCAATTCAACGTTTGCCTGCGCGAGAACGACGAGGGGCCAAAGTTCCAGAGGATTTATGAGGAGTCGCCGCGTCCGACAACGGCGAAAGCGAAAGCGTAGTCATAAACAGTCTCTAAAAAAATGAGGGAGCGGTTCATGGCCGTGCAACTCAAAGTCCCTACGTTGTTCAGCGAGACGATCGCTTCGGCCAACACCGAGCACGTCATCACGTTGCCAGCGGGTACTAAGCAATTCAGCTTAGCGGCTCGATCTTCGGCGGCCTTTCGCCTGGCTTTCGTTACGGGCAAGGTGGCGACGCCTGTTGAACCATATCGCAACGTGGCGGCCGACAGCGAGTACGTTTCAAACCCCAACGCGCCGATGCAGGAGACCGCCGACGCCTTGAAAGTTTACGTCGCCAGCAGTACCGCGCCGCTGACGCTCGACGGGGAGGCGTATACATGATTATCCGCAGGGGCGGTGGTGGGTCTCTTGGATCGACCATTGAAGTTAGCGAGATCGAATCGCTGGCCAAGGGGTCGCTCATTGTTGGCGACGGCAGCGGTGCGCCTTCTACGCTCGCTGTAGGAGCGGATAATTCCGTTCTTTCTGCATCGGCTGCTGAATCGGCGGGTCAAAAATGGACGCTCACGCCAACGCTGACTAGCATCGGGTCTCCCATAGTGATAGGCGGCGCTGCGTTCGACTCCACACTAACGCTGAAAACGACGACCGGCGTCGGTAGTAGCGATGCGATTGTCTTTTCGGGCGGCAACAACGGTGCGATCGAATTTGGGCGGTTTGATTCCGCGGGTCTGAAGTTGCTAGGCGGATCAACTATCAAACCGGCGACTGATTCTATAACGGCCATTAAGGTCGCAAAATCAGACGGTACGGTGTTCACCTCTTTCGACAGCGTAAATAAGCGGGTAGGAGTGAACACAACAGCGCCGTCCGACGATTTCGATGTGACCGGATTTGCTCGCATTGGAGACGGCACACGAATCTTCCGAGCGTCCCAGAGCGTAGGAAACAACAGCGTAGTGATCGGTTCATTTTCCAACCATATTCTTGAAATTCGCTCGAACAATGCGACTCGTATAGCACTAGACACAAACGGCAATTTCATGGTGGGAGGTCATATTACGGCAACAGCGTTTGTGAGCCTCGGCGGCACCGCCGCTCGCACGATCGCGATGGAGCGACACACCACAACTAATACGGCCGGGAATACGCTAACCGTACAAGCGGGCGGCGCGACCAGCGGCGCAACCGACAAAAACGGCGGCAATCTGATCCTAGCACCGGGTACGGCGACCGGCAGCGGTTCGTCGAGCGTGCTAATCCAGGCCGTTGCCGCCGGCGGGGCGGGTACGGCCGACCGTGCGCCTACAACCGTGGCGACGTTCGCGGCGGCCGGCCTCACGTTGGTCGATGCATTTAACGTGATCGTTGGCACGACGAGCGGTACAAAGGTCGGCACGGCAACGACGCAGAAGATCGGATTTTGGAATGCGACGCCGGTTGTTCAGCCGGCCGGCGCGAATCAGGCCGCGTTGACCAACAATACCGGAGGAATCTACGACGGCGTGCTTTCGAGCATGTCGGGTTTGGACACCATTGATCTTGACCAGGTACGCGATAATTTCACCGACCTCTTTACGCTGCTCAGTGAGATTCGTACGGCGCTTGTAAACGTAGGAATCATCAAGGGGGCCGCATGAAAATACTGCTGCTCATCACATTGCTGCTGTCGGTCTTGACATGTCCGCTTGTCACACAGGCCGAAACGTGGGACCATCCACGTATATATCAACCCGACTACCGACGTCCGACTACTCAGTATCCAACACAATGGCCGCCGGTTTCATGGCACTATCCGCCGTACAGTCAACCTTATCGGTCCGCGTATTACGTGGTCGTCGTTGTCTACGTTCAGCCGGCTCGTTGCTACTGCTGCGGGCGATAAAAGGGGTTTTCCGTGTGGCAGACATGGCTAAACAACAATCGCACGACGACGTGCTGGAGTGGCGCGTGACCCAACTAGAGCGCAATCAGTCGAGGCTCAACGATGCGATGGAGCGCCACTTCGACACCGACGACAAGATGGCCAAAAAGATCGACTCGCAACTACACGCCATCAACCTACGCCTGGAGCGTATGGGTGTTGGCAACTCAGCCCTGATAAAAATCGGCGAATGGTTCGTGCTCGCCGCGCTCGCCGTAGGCAGCGGCATGGTTACGTCGTGGGTAACGCAATGAGACGGCGGTTTTTGGCATTTAAGAACCGACCGCGCAAGTTCTCGACCAAGAAGTTCGAGGCGACGGTCGCCGGCCCTAACGGACAGACGCAAATAATCGTTGTGAAGATCAACTGGCAGACGCTCAAACTATCCTGCGACAAGTCGGGCGTCTTGGAACGACGAGGCAGTCCGAAGTTAACGATCTGACATGGCACGCACGACATCGGCCAACGTGACGGCGATCCTAGTGACGGATAAAAACTACGACGGCTCCACGTCGCTCGCAGCGTTCATTGACACGGCGACGGCGCTGGTCGACGAGGTGGTCACGTGCGCCGCGAAACGGGGAATCACACTTTCGGCGACGCTTCTGGAGCTGATCGAGCGTTGGCTGGCGGCGCACTTTTACGCCCACGCCGATCCGCTTTACACCAGTCGCTCGACGCAAGGAGCCAGCGGCAGTTTCCAAGGACAGACGGGAATGCACCTGGAAAGTACGCAATACGGGCAGACGGCGATGGTACTGGACACCTCGCGTTGTTTGGCGGCGATCAACAAGGGCGGCTCGAAAATCGGGGCCGTCTGGCTAGGCAAGCCCCGCAGCGAACAGATCGACTACGTAGACAGGGACTAGACGGACGATGCCGGTTTTGGAATCAGCTTGGCGGTACCAGAAGGCGGTGCTCTGGGAACGGAGCGCGACCGTGACCGACGACTACGGCGAACAAAAGATCAAGGCGGCCGTCGAGATCGCCGTGCGATGGGAAGAGGGGCGGCGCGACCCGCTCAGCCCACAGGAAAACGCACTGGCTTATGATGCGCGGGCCGTAGTCGGACAGAAGGTATTGCCCGGTAGCGTGCTCTGGCTGGGCACGCTGGCGACGTTGCCCTCGCCGCTCGTGGACTTGTTTACGGTGACGAACTACAGTGAGACGCCGGACGTAAAGAACCGTAACGTGCGGCGACAGGTGGACCTGGTGCGGCGGTCGGACTCGCTGCCTACGCTAGAGTGAACGAACGATGCCCAAGGTCGAGGGAATCACGGCGTTGAAGGCGAAGCTCAAACGGCTGGCCGCCAAGCATGGCCGACCGTCGGTAGCGGTCGGCTACACGGCGAACTATGCGATTCACGTACATGAGAACCTGGAAATGACCCTTCGCGGACAACCTCGCCCGCGCGGACGAGGCAACTACTGGGACCCGCCCGGCCGCGGTCAGTCGAAGTTCCTGGAACAGCCGGCACGCGATCTGGGGCCGGAGCTGCGGCGGATGATCACGCGAGGTTTGATTCGGGGCTTGCCTTTGGGCAAGGCGCTCTACATCGCCGGCCTGCGGTTGCAGCGAGCCTCGCAGGAGCTGGTGCCCGTAGACACGGGGAACCTCAAGGCGTCGGCGTACACGATCTTGGAGGATGAATAAAGATGCCCGGTAGTCTGGACCACTCGCCGGCTGACGTACTGCGTCGCGTGCTCATAGCACTCGGCGTAGGCACCGACCCGGCCCTGGGCGGAAGCTGGCCGATATTCGCGGCCGGGGAGCCGGACAAACCGGATTCGGCTATCACGGTCTACGACACGACGGGCACGCAGCAGGGTCGCACGCACACCGACGGCGAGGTACAGGAACACCACGGCGTGCAGGTCCGAATCCGAGCGGCCTCGCACTCGGCCGGCTACGCTAAGGCCCGCGACGTGGCCACGGCGTTAGACCGAGACCTATACCAAGAGATAGCGACGCTCGGCGCGGCCAGGTATATGATTCACGCGGCGACGCGGACCAGCGACGTGTTGACTCTGGGCCGCGAATCGCCGACATCGAAACGGACGCTATTTACCCTCAACGCGGTGCTTAGCGTCCGACAGACGAACTAACGTGAACAAGGAGTGATTGGTAGAAGTTTTTTAGGCCTTTTTCTCTCAAGGAGAAATCGACAATGGCAGCCCCATCATCGACTACTCGCGCGACCCCGGCCGGCATTAAGCTGGACGACGGCTACTCAACAAAAATCGCCTTCTCGCGCGACTCGAACGTCTCGTTCTGGGAAAAGACCCTCTCGCCGCCCGGCCTTGATGGCGGCGACCCCATCGACACGACTACCATGCACAACCTCGACTGGCGGACCATGAGCGCGCGCCAACTGGCGACGCTCTCGGAATTCACGTGCACGGCGGCCTACGATCCGAACGTGTACAACGATATCATCAACAACCTGCTTAATCAGGAAGGCTCGATCACGGTGCATTTCCCCGACGGCTCGAAGCTCGATTTTTTCGGCTACCTGCGTTCGTTCCAGCCGCAGGACGTCGCCGAAGGCGCGCAACCGGAGGCGCAGATTACCATCGTGCCGACCAACTACGACCCGACGAACAACGTCGAGGCGTCGCCGGTACTAACGCAGGTCGCGGGCACGTAGCGGGCGTCGTTTTGTGTTCTCGGAATCGGGTCTTTTTCCCCTAGGAGCGAAACGTGGACGAGTTCAATTTCGACACGCTGGCGCCCATCGAGGTGCCGGTCAGGATCGTCGGACGCAACTACGTGCTACGCGAGGCGACGGGTGAGGCGGCGGGCAAGTACCGCGCGGCCTCTCTGCGCGGGGCGGAGATCACGCACGACGACGAAACGGGCCAGCGCACGATCAAACGATTAGAGTCGGCGGCCGACGTGGAACCGCTGCTAGTTAGCCTCTGCCTGTTCGATGTGACGGACGGCGAACGGGCGGTTTCTATCGAGACTGTCAAGGCGTGGCCGGCGAGGATTCAGAAGGCGCTGTTCGAGAAGGCCAAGGAGATTAGTCAGCTCGATGAGGCCGACGATCTAGCGACCTTGGAACGACAGGCGGCGCGGCTGGCGGCCCGAATCGAGCGAGCTAAGAACACAAAAAACTCCTAGCGCGGCACTCCGGCTGGCTGCGGCTGGCCGCGACGCTGGGCGTGCCGCTGACCGACGTAATGCGCCACACCACGTGGCGACAATTTTTGATCTGGATGAACTGGCTGGAGGAGGAGTGGAACGCGCCGTCGCGGGGCGACTACTACCTGATGCAGGTGGCGGCCGAAGTGCGCCGGGTGCTACATCGCCAGCCGGGACAGGTCAAGCCGGAGGGGTTTCGCTTGACGTTCCAGCGGCGTAGGAAGGACAAGAACCGGCGAACGCTAACCAAGGAAGACCTAGTGGCGATGCACAAGGCCCGTTGGCTTTGGGCCGTCGGGTTCCGTCCCAATAAATCTGATAACGGCGACGGAGAAAACGAGTGACCGAGGACGAGATAGGCAGATTGGTGGTCCGACTGCTCGGCGACGACGTGCAGTATCAGAAGGTACTCACGGGCGCGGCCGAAGACGCGGAACGAGCGGCTTCAAAAATTGAAGGCGTTACCGACCGCATCGGCCGGGCGTTCGGCGGGCTGACTCTCGCCGCTCCAATTTTTGCCATCGGCAAACAAGCTGTCGATGCGTTCGCCGAAGCCGAAACCATAGAAACCAAGCTGCTTTCAGTGCTCAAAGGCAACCAACGCGAGGTGGATTCCACGATCGAGCGGTACAAGACGTTTGCCGCGCAGTTGCAAGAATTGACCACGGCCGAAGATGACGCCATTTTGAACACGCTACGCATGGCCGAAACTTTCAAACTAACCGGGGCGGCGGCCGAAAAGGCGGTTAAAGACGCCTACGCCTTGGCTGCTATTGGAGACGTATCAGCCGACGCGGCGCTTCGCGTTACTCAAGCGATGGCGAAGGGAGACGTTGAAGCGGCTATGAGGTTTTCTAGGCTAATTCCCGCACTGCGAGGCGTTCGGGACGAAGCTACATTTACGGCCGAATACGCTCGAATTGTAGCGGCGGGCATGGAAGCGGCTAGGACCGAAACGAATACGTTTACCGGGGCCGTAACACGACTCAAAGTTGCAGCAGGCAACATGCTAGAACCGTTTGGTAGGATCGTTGCCGACGTTCTAAAGCCGCTAATTAAGGGGCTTAGAGTCGCGGCAATTTGGGTCGAGAACCTTAGTGAAGAAAGCAAACGGTGGATCGCGATTGGGGCGTTTGCTATTTCGGCCCTAGGAATAACGGCGTTCCTCGGCGCGCTGAATTCGGTATTCCCCGTCTTGTCGAACGTCAAGGCGATCCTGTTCGGCCTGTTGAATCCAATCGTGCTCGTCACGGCGGCCGTTGGGGCTTTGGGCTACTGGGTCGTCACACACACCAGGGCAGGCGCGGTCGCGCTCGACTGGTTCGGCCGTCAGTGGGCGCGCTTGGTCGAACACGTCCGGCCCGCCATCGAAGGCATCAAGGCGGCTATAGCGGCGGGCAACCTCAAGCTGGCGTTCGACATCGCCTGGGTGCAGATTCAAATTTCGTTTCAGGAAGGCATCCGGCCTTTGCGCGAAGCGTGGATCGGATTTCTGACGTTCTTCAAGCGGGCTTGGGCCGAGTCCGTGGCGTTCGTGCGTACTCAGTGGCTCGGCGTGACGACTTCGATCGCCGAGATGCTTATTTCGTCCGGTCTATTCGGCGGCGACGTGGACGAAGTCTTGAAAACTCTCAACGAAGATTCCGAACGGGCGGCGAACCGCATTAAGGCTGATCGTCAGGCGGCAATGGACGCTATAGACGCCGAGGCGGCCAAGAGAATGCAAGGGCTGGACGCTCAACTCCGCGATCTCGAAACGAGAAGGAATGAATTGACGGAGCAGGCCCGCGCCGAAAATATCTTCGCACAGCGTGCTGGCGGCCGAATCGGTGAGGCAGGGCGGGACGCGGGACGGCAATTCAACCGAGCGTTGGTCGACGAAATCAAACGGTTCCAGGCGGTCGAGTACGGCGGGGCCGAGGCAATATCGAGAATCGCCGAGTTCTTGGAGATGGGCGGGCTGGACATCTCGCGGGGCGACGGGCGGGCCGAAGCGGGACGGCGGCCGGTCCCACGCGTGGGAGCGGCTGAGCCGGAGGTTGAGATGGGCGACGGCTTCGAGGCCGCGATGAACCGGAGCAACCGTTCGCTTGACGACATCGACAACGGCGTGAACGATCTGGTGGACCTGGCGCGACAACAACTGCGCAAGCCGGCGGGCCTCACGGTGTCCGTGGCGGGCCTAGTGTAACAAAGGAAAATCTCGTGGCGGCGGTGTTAGTTCCCGGACAACGCACCTGGTCGCTGGAACGCGACGATGAGGGGCACCGCACCTATAAGGTGGTGCACCTGGTCCGCGCCGACGTCGAAGACGGTCCGGCCACGGTGATGGAGACGCCCGGCCTGCCGTTGCCGGGGGCCGTCTGGGCGTTCGACAATGACGTAGATGCTTGGGCCATCTGCTGGCCCACGATGTCGGTCACGCCGCTGGTCGAGCACGAACCGAATCGTCACTGGCACGTCGAACAGATTTTTTCGACCAAGTCGCCGGGCGGAGGTGACGGGCGCTGTCAGGATATGACGGTGCAAGACCCGCTGATGGAACCGGCTCAGATCAGCGGCTCGTTCGTGCGCTATACCAAGGAAGCGGCCTTCGACCGCCACGGCAACCTGATCAAGAGCAGCTCACATGAACAGTTCCGCGGCCCGCAGGTCGAATTCGACGCGAACCGCCCGACGGTGCAGATATCGCATAACGTCGCGGCCTTGGGATTGGACGTGTTCTCGCAAATGGTCGACACGGTCAACGATGCGCCGATGTGGGGCTTGCCGCCGCGATGTATCAAGCTCTCGAACGTTTCCTGGGAACGCAAGATATTCGGGGCCTGTGGTTACTATTTCACGCGACGATACGAGTTTGACGTGGATTTTAAGACCTTCGACCGGGAAATTCTCGACGAAGGCACCAAGGCGATCGGCTACTGGAACCCTCAAGGGCAATGGGTCGGCCCGCCGCTCGCCGGCGATCCCGGCAATCCCGGCGACTTCTCGCGCTATCAGGATAAAAACGGCAATATCGCCCGCGTGATTCTGAACGGCGGGGGGCTGCCGGCGAACGCGCCGGTGCCGGCCGGCGGTTTGGGCGCTCCCACGACCGGTCCGCCCGGCAAGATCAAGGTGGAATATTACCCGGAAAGCAACTTCGCGCTGCTGGGCATCCCCGCAACGCTCTAACGACGGAAAGGAAAAGGAACGATGGCGACCAAGACGCTGAAAGAGACGCTGACCTTCCAACTGCTCACGGACCTACAGAAAACGGACGCGGGGGTGACGCTTCAGCCGCGTCCGGTCACGACTAAAAGCGACGTACTTATCGACGGGACCGACGCCGACGAGGCGAACAAGGTCTATGGTCCGGTGCGCCGTACTCTGGCCGGCGGAGCGAACGAAGAGCTGGATCTTAGCGGTTCTCTGACCGATATTTTCGGTGATACGGTGGTACTGACCAGGGTAAAGGGGCTTCTGATCCATAACACTAAAACCGACGTGGGGGCTAAGCTGGAAATCGGCGGTTCGGCGGCGAACGCCTTCCTGCTTTTCAAGGCGGCGAACGATATCTATACGTTGGGGCCGAACGGCATTTTTTTCGTCTGGGAGCCGTCGCTGGCGGGCTTGACGGTCACGGCGGGGACCGGCGACCTTCTGAAGATCAGCAACGTCAGTTCGCCTAGCGTCAGCATCGACTACGATATCGTAGTCGTAGGCGTCGGCTAAAAACGACGGCCGGGGAAAGGAGCGACCCCTTTGACGGCGATAAAAAATCGTCTAACGGTGGTCGAGACCGCGTATCACCAGATCGTCGGCGAGCGGCCGTCGCAGGTGGAGCGGCGGTTCACGCGTGAGTTGGCGGGGGGAGAACAGCTTTGGGAGCGTCGCCTGCGCGTCGTGCCGGAATGGCAACCGATCGACTTGGGGTGGATCGAGCGCCCCGGCCTCCTGATCCTCGCCAATGAGGAGGGGCGATGGGACCAGGTCAACCCCACGCCCGCCGAGCGAGCCGAAGCGGCCGCCAAGGTTCTCGAAGTCGCTTTCGTCCGCGGGCCGCTGCGACAGGACGATTCTTATTCTCTTCCTTCCGCCGACTTACTGATACTACCCGGCGAAAGCAATCGCATCCATCCGGCCGACGATGTGACGGTCTGCGTGCGCTGCACGGCCGGCTGCCGCATGACGGTCTGGGCCTTTCCCTCTTAAGGAGATTTCAGCCGTGTTTTTCGTACTCAAAAACAAAACGAACGGCAAGTATTTGCGCGTCGACGGCGACGACGTGGTCGACCTTGAAGATTCGACGGTCTTCTCGGCGACGTCTATCGGGGCCATTCAGCGCGGCGAGTTCACGCCGACGCTTCGGTTGGCCGACCCGGAGGCATACGAACAGGTAGCCGTATCCGTTTTGGAAGCGTAACGAATGGCCGGGCAATACTTCGTCCTGTCGTCGAAAGATCGTGAAGCGCTTAAGCGACTGCTCGCGCGCGAGCGCACGCGTCCGTCGAACTTCCCGTCGCGTCCGGAAACCGATCGTGGTTGGAGCGAGGCCCAGGACTGGCTCGCGCCGGAACTGTACGTGGCCAGGATACTGTCGGAAGAATCTCAATCGCCGGAAGGGCCTCAATTGCCTCCATCGGGCGGTGACGAGGACGAAGACGGACGGTATAACTGTTTCGGCGTACCCGGCGACTACTTCTGCATTCGGCCCGATGGTACGAGGTTTCCGGTAACCGATTGCACGCAGTGCGGTCCGATCGGAGCGTTGTTCCACGCGGGCGAAGGGGACGGCGACGGCGATCAATCTTCCTTCCCGCCGCCGGGGCGAGTGCCGGCCTTGGAACCGCCCGACAAGCCCGGCAAGGCCGAGGCGCACGTCTATCGCTTAGGACCGACGAACTATGAGCGGTTAGTCGAAGCGAGCGATCGTCCGGTAACGATCTATAACCTGTCTCGATCCGAAATCAGGGACGATTGGGTGCTCGTCGCGCGGGATAAATACGGGCAATGGTATGTGATTCAGAACGGCGGCGACTCGTGGTGGGTAATGCTTACCGGTCGTTGCGGGCGGGCGTACAGCGGCATCGAAATGAAGCCGGACGGCAACTGGCCGATTGTTCCGTGGGCGCAGTGCAGCAACCCGCGTATTTTCGTCGAAACATCGCCGCCGCGGAGATTCGTCAACAACATTTTCGATGTGAACGGGTCGGCGTTTAACGTCGCCGGCGGCGCCGATCCGCTTGTGGTGCGTTGCTGGCCGGGCGGATTCGCGTCCGCGGCGGAAATACTAGCCGGGCAGGATGGGGCCGGCGAGTGCCCACCAACAATCGGTACAGACGTCGGCGATGAGAAGATGGTTCCATACTATCTGGTGGACCTCGGCGGTACTAGCGAATGCGACGACGAGCGGTACAAGTTTGAGTGATTGAAAAAAATGGCCGACTTGTTGTTCTGGAAACGAAACAAACGATCGCCGTTTCCGCCGCTCGGCGAACCGGAGACGGGCGGTAAAGGGGTTCTGTTTAGCGTTGTGGCGTTGTTAGAAAACGCATTCGGTCTGGTGCTGCCGCAAGCGCTGTTGCTCTACCTAGACTCGAAGGGCCGAATTGACCGTATCACAGTCGGCTGTCCGCCTATTCAGATTGGCGTCGTGTGCCGGGTCGAATGCGAAAAATGCAAAATTATTATCACCACGGGCGGGCTGTACCTGCATCCCGGATTACGTTATCGCGGACGGTTTACGTCCACCACGAAATGCTGTCCCGGAAAGTGTTTGAAATAATACGCTGTTAGAAACGATGGCCAGTGTCGAACCAGCTTGGAAGCGCAACAAACACTCCCCATTTCCACCGATCGGTCCCAACGAAACGGACACGCCCGGCAAGGGCGTTGAATTCGAGATCATTCGCTACGGCCAATCGCCGGGACAGCTTGAGGGCAACTACGTTGCCGATGTGGGTCAGAGCGTTCTGGTCCGCGTTGATTCCAAGGGGTTGATTGACAAAATCCAATCGGTCAAAGACGCGGTCGAGTTCGAGGTATTGTCGGACGTTTTCTGTATCCGCGATCAGTTGTCGCTGGTGTTCGATAGATGGATTGTTCCTCCCGGCGTCGTCCCGGCGAGCGAATCCGACGACTGCCCCAAGCCGCATGTAATCAATACCCCGATTCCACAGATTTACTGGCGACGCAACGAACCGATTAGCCAGAACAACGACGCGCTGGAAACAAAGGGGTTCAGAATCTGGTCGTCGATGATTCCCGTGGTGCAGGCGATCAAGGGCGCGATACAGCAGTGCACTAAAAAAATCGGTTCGGGCGTGCTATGGTTCGTAGACAGCTTGGGCGCTACAGATAAATTGAGAGAGGCTCAATCGGGCGCGTCTCCGTTGGTTGTTCTGCAATCGGCATACGCAACAACGGGCAAGTGTCCGCCGGGGAAACACGGCAAATGTTGGCATCTAACGAAATACTGGGAGGAATGGGACGTACCGCCCGGTTACAAACCGATGAGCCAGCGCGTGCAGCGTATCGACTGCTGCGAATGCTGTGAGAGCGTGTCATCCAGTAGTTCATCGTCATCGAGTTCTAGTAGCTCCAGCAGCAGTAGTAGTTCGTCATCGTCGTCGAGCAGTTCTACCGCCTGCGTCAATCCACCGTGCCCCAATGACTATACCGACTCGCCTTGTTGCAATAACCCAACCGACGGACAGTTCTGCATTCCGAAAACGCTCTACGCGTCCTGGCGGATAAGGCTGTTGGGACCGGTCTGCGCGTCGGGAACTATCGAATTGATCGGCGATGGGACTGGAACATGGACTGGGACGGGCGAGATTCCATGCGGTTGTCCGATGAATTCCGACAAATCCGTCACGTTCACATTTTTCTGCGACGGTGAAAGTATCCTATCGTGGAAATTCCGTTGGCAATCGGCGTGCGAAGACAAGACACACAGCACGACGCTAGGTCGTGCGTGTTGCCCACTCGACGTAGGGTTCGGATCGTTCGTGCATACGAACAATTGCTGTAGCGGCATACCCGGCAATTTTGAGGTGGACGTCACGGAATGAACTGCGATTGCGGACGAGTAACCGGGCCGGTGTACACGTTGGATCAGTGCCGTGCGTGCTGGCTCTGCCGCTACGACCCTCGTTACACCCGGCGATGTGGTGTTTCCACCGATGTTCCGACTGAACTATCCGCGATTCCGGCCGTCGGCGGGCCAGGCACTGAACTCAAGCGGCTGTTGTTCTGGGCCGAACAGGACGAAGATTGTTCGTGTCGCGCACACAGCGACGAGATGGACCGGCTCGGCCCGGATTGGTGCGCGGCGAACCTGGACAAAATAGTTGCTTGGTTGCGCGACGAGCACAAGCGGCGGCGGTCGACGGTGCCGTTCGTCGCGCCGGTCGCACGGGCGCTGGTGAGACTGGCCATCTGGCGGTCGCGCAAAACGGCCGTTCCGAAGGTTTCTACGTGGGCCGTCGGCGTCACAACCAGCGGCCAGCGGCGGGCCGTGGACGGATGCCTAGCGTCGTTGCGACGGGCCGGTTGGGATAACGCGATCGTATTCGCCGAGCCGGACTCGTATTTACCTTCCGACGGCTGCGAGACCATACAGCGGCCCCATCGTCTGGGCGCGTGGGACAACAAACTACAGGGGTTTCGCGATCTACAAACGAGACAACCCAACGCCGACGTATACCTGATGCTCGAAGACGACGCCCTCGTAGCGACTACGGCCAAATGGACCCTGGAACAGCACGGTCTGCCGTCGGAGCGGTGTTCGATGCTCAGCCTCTATCGTCCGTCGGGACGGATGCGGGGCGAACCGCCGAACCAACGCTGGCAGGACACGGACGAACTGTGCGATCTGATCCGATCGCCCTACGCTCGTATCAGGCCCGACGGCGACCCGTTTGGTAGCGTAGCGGTTGTCGTCCCGGCTGCGTACATAGAGTCGCTATTAGAATGGGACCATAGCGGGGTCAAGGGCGACCGTTTCAGCGATATCCGCCTGCGCCGCTGGGCGCGATCGGTAGGAGAGTACTGGCTATGCAAGCCGTCGCTCGCTCAGCACCGCCAAGACGTGCCCAGCGAACTGGGCCACGGCGTCGCGGGGGCCGAGATGCGGGCGAACGATTTCGTGGAGGAGTCGTCGGATGCCTGACGTAACCCTGATAACCCCGACCGGCGATCGGCCCGGCAGCTTCGCGCTGTTGGAACGATGGGTTGCGCGGCAAACCTACCAGGGGTCGGTACAGTGGATCGTCGTAGACGACGGCAATAGACCGACCGTTTGCACTCGCGGACAGGAATACGTGCGCCGTAATCGCGGGGTTGGCGAACCGCGACATACGCTGTCGCTAAACCTAGTCGAAGGACTTCGTCGGGTCAAGGCTCCGCTGGTGGTTGTCGCTGAAGACGATGAATGGTGGGGGCCGGAATACCTTGCTCGAATGGTCTGGCGGTTGTCCGTGGCTGATCTGGTGGGCGAACAGCACTCGCGTAACTGGTGTATGGGCCGACGTGCGTGGACGGAGCGAAACGATTCGACGCATGCCAGCCTCTGTCGGACGGCCTGGACGGCGCGCGTAACGCCGTTCGCCCTGGAGGCATGTACTACAGGAACGGCGGCGGTAGACCTGATACTATGGCGTCACGGCGAACATAGCCGAAAAATGTTCTGGGCCGACGATCCTCAGGAGGTGTCGATTAAGAACGTGCCCGGACGCCGCCGCACGCTCCGATTCCGTCCACAGACGGCCGATCCAGACGCGGTCAAGCTCGTCGAGTGGATTGGGGCCGAAGACGCCGCCGCGTATCTGATGCTGGCCGGCGGCAACACGACGACGCAAATAGGGGCCGACGAGATGCAAACGCGACTGCCCGACACGCCGCCCGGTCGGCTGTTGTTCACGTTCCCCGGAAAGTTCGGAGACATCTTCTGGCAATTACCGGTGCTGCGAGCCGTGCAGCGGTTGGGATACGATGTTAGCTTGGCGACGATGCCGCGCTACAACGCCGCGCATCCGTTGCTGGAGTCGCAGGGCATTGCGGCGCTGGCCGTTGCTGGCTGGAACCAGACAGACGACCGATGCGGCGCTCGCCCGGCTCTGCCACCCGACGTACCGCCCGGCTACGACGCGGCGATCAGCTTGGCCTATGGCGGCCAGCCCGACTGCCCGCTCGCCGAGCACGGGTTCCGTAAGCTGGGGCTGCCCGTGCCGGATCGTCTGACGCCGTTCATCGACCTAGGACCAGTGAGCCAGAGACGAGACCGAGTTGCGTTCGCATTCAACCCAACCGACATGGAGACCAAGGCCGTAGTGCTCCGACGCCTGCAGGATAGATTGTCCGGCGTGGTGTGGGTGAACGTAGTCGATATGCCGTTCCTAGAAGCGGCCATCGTCATCGCCGAGAGCCGTTTCTTTTTGGGTTGTCGCAGCGCCTGCTGGGTGCTGGCGGCCGGACTCGGCAAGCGATGTCTAATCGTCGAACCGGTCGTAGCCCGACGTCACCCGCGGTTCGGCTGCCCGAACGTTGAAGAAATGATGCCGGAACCGGGCGACCTGGAGACGTTTCTCGCGACGGCGGAAAGGTGGATGGGATGATGACGCCTGGACAGATGCTTGACCGGTTGACGGTCCTGGAGCTAAAGATACGCAAGGGACGAGAAGCCGGTCTTTGTGTAGAGCATCACGACAACGAGTGGGCCATGCTGTGCGTGGCTACGCACGATCTAGACGCCGCGGCGCTAAATGCCCTCCGTCGCATCCACGCCCGCATCTGGGAGATTACCGACCGCGTGTTCAAAACGCCGGACGACGTGGGGCGCGAGGAGTTGTTAGAGGCGTTTCGACTTAACCGGGAACGTTCCGAGGTCGTCGAGTCTGTAGACCGCGCCGCCGGGGCGTGGAAGGGATGGGAGAAACTGCTGTGAGATTCGCGCTGATTATACCGAGTTGGATCACTAACGAATATCGCGCCGGGCTGGCGAAGCGCGCCTTCGAGACGTTGGTGCGGACCAACGTGCCTCTAGGCTGGCCACTGCCGCTGTTGCTTCTGCTTGTCAAGCCGTCCACGTTCGCATACCCCTATGACACGCTGCGCAAGCGGTTCTGGCTCTACCCGCGCGAACAGCGGCACGAAGGGCAATGGTTCGCCGGCTGCGATCAGCCGGTTGTGTACGCTAGCGAGGTAGCGATCGAGATGGGTGCGACGCACCTAGTCTGGCTCGCCGAAGACACGCTCTATCACCCCGACTGGCTGCTACGGCTTGCCGAGCTGGTGCAGGCCAAGCCGGGGGCCGTCGCCTGGAGTGTATATCGCTCGACGCATACGGCCGTCCATACGACGCTAGAAGAGGCCGGCGAGTTCGTCCGCGTCCGGTCGATCAACGGCACAGGCCTTACTCTTTCGGCCGAAGAGTTTTTCAAGTGGGGAATCCGCTGGCAACAAGGGCCAATATGGCGCAGCGAACACGGTACTACGGTAGACATGCACCATCTGGCGGCGCGGCCCGGCGATCGCTGGGTCACGCGACGATCGTGGATCGAACATACCGGGCGCGTCGGCGCACACGCCCGGCCGGGCGTGCCGGAGTGGGCAACGGACTTCGTGGGTACGGGGGAGGAAAACAGGTGAACTATACGATCTGCAAGCGTTGTCGCGGTTGCGAGAGCCGCGACCTGGTCAAGGTAATGTCGCTAGGCGAGCAGTCGTTGAGTTGCTTTCCGTTGAACGGCGAATCGGTGCCAAGCGGGCCGCTCGACCTGCTGTTCTGCCGCCGCTGTAACCTTGTGCAGTTGGGGGCGACCTACCCCCCGGAATGGTTATACTCATGGTACGGGTACAAGAGCGGTCTGAACCCCGCGATGGTTGCGGCCCTGAAAGACCTCGCCGATGCAACGTTCAAGACCGCGCACCTGTTGCCCGGTGACGTCGTATGTGATGTGGGCAGCAACGACGGTACGCTGCTACGCCAGTTTCCGAAGGGACTGTTCAAGGTCGGATTCGATCCGGTCAAGAACTTCGACCCGCACGAAATGACTGACGGCTTGGACGTGTTCGTGCCCCAACGATTTTCGGCTGCCGCTTGGAAGGCCGCGACGGGAAAACGAAAGGCAAGGGCGGTCACGGCGGCGGCCGTGTTCTACGCCTTGGACGATCCTTTAGAGTTCCTATTTGACGTTGCTACCATTCTCGATTCCAGCGGTGTACTCGTTATCCAGATGAACCATTTGGGAGAGATGCTGTGCAACAACTGTTTTGACAATGTGGTTCACGAACACGTCACTTACTGGTCGCTGAGCACACTGTTGCCACTGCTCCGCCGCGCCGGGTTTCGCTGCCTGGACGCCTTGATTAATTCCGTCAACGGCGGCAGCTTGCGAGTGTTTGCCGTGCCGGAGGGATCAGCGCTGACGGTGGACGGCGGGGAGCGACGGATCGCGGAGTTGCTAAAGGACGAGACGTGGTTGGGCTACTCGGCCACCTATACCGCCGTTGCCGGCCGCGTGCGCTGGCTCGGCGAAAAGCTGCGAGCGGCGGTGGAAAAGCATGTGAACGCGAGTCGCAGGGTGTATGTTTACGGTGCGTCCACACGCGGCCTGACGGTCATGCACTATGCGGGATTAGACAATCGGCTGATCGCCGGAGCGGCCGAGCGCAACCCGGACAAATGGGGACGACAGTACAGCGATACGGGAATCGTTTGTGTATCGGAAGAGGAAGCCCGTAAAAAGGCGGACGTGTTCTTGTGCCTGCCTTACCAGTTCCTCGGCCACCTCGTCGAACGAGAGCGAATCTGGTTAGAAAGGGGTGGTCGGTTCCTAGTCCCACTGCCGGAGGTGCGGGAGGTTGCTGCTTGCACGAACGCTCTATGAGACTGGTGCTCGATGCCGTTGCGGCGATGTACTTCGTCGTCTCGCGCCCGCGTGTGCTTGACGTTGGCGCGCTCGACGTGAACGGATGCTATCGGCCGCTGTTTCATCCGACGGTTTTCGACTATGTAGGGCTGGACTGCGAGTTAGGTCCGAACGTGGACGTAACGCGAGATATATATTCGTTAGATTATGACGCCGAGTTTGACCTAGTGATCAGCGGACAAACCTTGGAACATCTGGAATTCCCGCTGCTGGCGGCGCAACGGATGAAGCAGGCCGTCAAACCGGGCGGCTATATCGTGCTCGTCGCCCCGAATACCTGGTCCGAGCATCGCTATCCGTTGGATTGCTGGCGCGTCTGGCCCGACGGAATGCGGTTCCTCTTGGAGGGGTTCGAGGTTATCGTCTGCCGCGCCGAAAACGAAGATACAATCGGGGTTGGTAGAAGACCAACGAACTACCGGCCGCGGTGGGAGATCAAAGAGAACGTGAAATGATCTGGTCCTATGGCGTTACTACGGTGCCGCGTCGCCGTGAACTACTCGACGCAACGCTGGCGTCGCTCGACGTCGCCGGGTTCAGCGATCCGTGGTTGTTCTGCGACGGCTATTACGACGTCACATCTTCGCGACAATCCATTACGACGCAGCGCGCCGTACCGGTGCGGGCCTGGGGCAACTGGGTACTCGCTCTCTGGGAACTATACCTACGTCAACCCGACGCCGATCGCTTCGCCGTGTTTCAGGATGACATCATAGCGTGTCGCGGACTGCGGACATACCTGGACCACTGTTCGTACCCGGCACGGGGATACTGGAACCTGTATACGTTCATGGAGAATGAACAACTGGTTGAAGGCGAACCGGAGGGCTGGCTACTTTCATCTCAGACTGGACGCGGGGCCGTGGCTCTGGTTTTCAATCGCGAGGCCGTGACGACGTTGTTACGCCAACCGGCGGTAGTGGACCACGCTCAGGACACGCAATTCGGCAAGCGGAAAATCGACGGCGCGGTGTCGGACGCGATGCGTGGCGCCGGCTGGCGGGAGTGGGTGCACAATCCCAGCCTGGTGCAGCACGTCGGTGAGGTGTCGACGTTAGGGCCGAAGCATCACACGCTGCGTGCTAAGACGTTCCGTCCCGACTGGGACGCGAGAGACCTCCTGCGAGGCGACCGGCTGTCCGGTGGCCTGTTCGCGGCGGCTGATCTGGCGCAACCGGTCGTGAAACGCACGACTCACTGACACCGGACGACGTGGCCGCCTGCGCCTACCAAGATCAAAGGGGTTTTCATGAACCGTATAACGATTGACCGTAACGATTTTTTAATTTGGCGCGATGGAGGAGGCGGCACGGTGGAAATTTTTGATATTCAAGTGAACAGCGACCGTCGTAAGGGGATTGGACGTCGGTTGTTGAGAAAGCTATTCGAGCAACTTCCGCCGGAAGCGCGAGTGTTTGCAATTACCCGCACGAGCAACGAAATTGCTCAGCACTTTTATGAGGCGTGTCATTTCCACGTAGCCGGAGTGCTTCGCAGGTTCTACGACGCGGATCACGGGGCCGACGCCATTGTATATGTACGGTCGGCGGGAGGTCCGCTGTGAGGATTGGAACAATTTGCTATGCGACGGATAGCGGATTGGGCCGACTAGCCAAGGCGTTCCGAGACCACAACGTCGTCACCGACGTCTTGATGGTACGTCACGCGCATTTTTTCACACACGACGACTGGTATCCCGACGCGCCGTGGACGCCGATTCGTCCGTTTGATTCCGGGCTAGCCGCTGGGTTCTGTGCGACGATGGACGCGATGCTCTTCTTCGAGACGCCGTTCGATTGGACACTGATTTCACACTGCCGCGCGGCGGGCGTCAAAACCGTCGTCATGCCGATGCACGAATGCATGCCACGTAGTCTAGCCGATCACCTCCATCCCGATCTTTGGTTCTGTCCATCGTTACTCGATATGGAATGGGCGATGCGATTAGACAATCGACCGTCCGATCCTCGGAGAAGTCGCGTCGTCATGCTTTCGGTGCCGGTAGACGCGCCCTGGCGGCAGCGGCGGACGGTCGAAACCTGGGTACACAACGCCGGGCACGGCGGCCTGCGAGGGCGCAACGGATCGCAGGAGATATGGGAGGCGCTGCCGCTGGTTAAGCGGCGGACGCGGCTAATCTTTCGTTCACAGGAACTGATTGGCGGCGCTCCGTCCGGTACGATCATGCTCCAGATCGGCAATGTGACGGTCGATTATCGGCTAGGCACGTTCCCCATCGAAACGCTCTGGGACGAAGGCGACGCCTTCATCTTTCCGGAGAAATTCAACGGGCTATCGTTGCCGCTCCAAGAAGCCCGCGCCGCCGGGATGCTTGTGGCGGCGACCGACCGGTTCCCGATCAACACGTGGCTGCCTCGCGAACCGCTCATTAAGCCCCTGGAGACGCGGCGCGCGGCCGTTAGCGAAGCGTTCGCGGAATTCGACGAAGCCGTAGTCGATCCCCGTTCGATCGCCGCCGTCATCGACGGCTGGACGGGCGAGAACGTAATCGACTACTCGTTGGCCGGCCGATTCTGGGCCGAAGAGATGTCATGGGAGACGCTGCGGCCGAAGTACCTCGACGTTCTGGAGCGATTGATCGAAGGATGAAAATTCTCTACGTAGCGAACCACGGCGCCGGCGGCAACGACGAGGAGGGGGCGATAGCCCACGCCCTACGGTCCTTGGGACACGACGTGACGGCGTTGTCGGAGCGCAAAGGACATCGTGTAGCCCGATTGCGCGCCGACCTATTGTTGTTCCACCACTGGCAGGACTATTCCGCGTTATGTTCTACGCAAATGCCCAAGGTATTCTGGACGTTCGACCGAATCGAGTGGCCTAACGATCCGGAGCTGGAACGACGGAATCAACGACGATGTGAGTGGATCGATCGAATCACGGAGTTGGCGGACGTCGGTTTTATGACCGATGGCGATTGGGTCGCCAAGGACCGGACGAACAAGCTTTGCTGGCTGCCGCAGGCGGCCGATTCCCGCGTCGTCGGGCGGGGCGTCGATTGCATCCGTTCGCAATCACCGATGATTCTGTTCACCGGATCGTCCACCGGCTGCGGTAAGGGGCGGGCGTCGTGGGCGGTCGAGATGCGCCGGCGATGGGGTGAGCTGTTCGTTGAATGCCGAGGCGTACATGGCCGCGATCTGGCGGACATCATCGCAGCGGCGGCCGTCGTGGTCGCGCCCGACGTGCCCGCGACGGCGCACTACTGGTCGAATCGCGTTTATCTGACGGCGGGGTTCGGCGGGTTCCTACTACATCCATACTGCGAACGGTTGACGGATGGCTACGAAGGGGGCAGAGAGGTCGTTTACTATCATTCGCGCCGCGAGCTTCACGCTCTGCTAGATCATTGGATCGTGCGTGGCAAGGAACGAGCGGAGGTCGCTGCTGCGGCTCTGACGCGCACTCTACGAGATCACACCTACGAGCGGCGATGCGAACGGCTGGTCGCCATCGCCAAGGAACGATTAAACTTTGCCTGACCCGATTCTTAACCCGGAGTTCTGGAGTAAGCGGCTCGACGAAGCTCGACACACCGAACTACACTACGCGCTATTCAAATGCCCCCGCGACCGCTGGGAACGTATCGAAGCCAAGCATCGCGAGATACTCAGAGAGAAGATCGGTCTGGATGAGAGCGTCTTGGACGCCGGATGTGCCTGGGGGCGGTTGCTTTCGCTCTTGCCGTCGGGCTGGCGTGGTCGCTACCTGGGCATCGACCTCTCGCCGGAGTTCGTCACGATGGCGCGACTGAACAATCCCGGACGCGCGTTCGTCTGTGGCGAGATGGGCGACGTGCTCGCGTCGCTGGCCGAAGCGGGCGAGCGGTTCGACTGGGCCGTACTCGTCTCGATACGTCCGATGATCCGACGTAATCTGGGCGGCGCGGCCTGGGATGAGATAGAGCGGCGGCTGGATCGGGTCTGCCGTCGGTTGCTCTTTTTGGAATACGACGAAGCGGACCACGGATCGGAAATCTGACACAGGAGCGAATGAAAAAATGTGGAACCCGGAGCCGGAACCGAATCCCCCGGAAGGCGGTTGGAAACTACCTATCGGGAGGCCGAACCTAAGCTATCGTGAACGCGAGGCGGTACTTGACGCCTTGAACGAAGGCCAGATCAGCGGGGCCACGGCGCCGGTCGCGGTCGCCGAGCGGGCGTTCGCAGACTACGTCGGTACTCGATTCGCCGTGGCTTGTAACAGTGGCGGCTCAGCCTTGCACCTGATGATCCGGGCGTTGGGATACCCGCCCGGTTCGGAGATCATCGTGCCGTCGTTTACTATGGTCGCCACGGCGGCCGTCGTTTCGTTGGCCGGCCACGTGCCGGTGTTCGTGGACTGCGAGCCGAAACGGCTGACGATCGATCCAGAAAAAATCGCCGACGCCGTGACCCTCAAAACAAGAGCGATCGTGGTGGTTCATCTCTACGGACATTCGGCGGACATGAATCGCGTTCACCACGCCGCAACTTTGGCGGCCGCCACGATCTGTCAAAAAGTGGACGTGTTGGAAGACGCCGCCGAAGCACACGGGGCGGAATACGGCGATAAGCGATGCGGATCGCTTGGTCACGCTGCCGCTTTCGGATTTTACGGTAACAAGGTGTTGACCTGCGGTGAGGGCGGCATGGTGACGACTGACGACGAAGTGCTGGCAGCGAATGTGCGTCAACTGCGCGGCTATTGCTTTGACCCACGCTACCACTACTGGCACGCCGAGTTGGGGCACTCGATGCGGATGCCCGGTCTACAGGCGGCCATGCTCAGCGATCAGATCGCCCGCGCCGACGCCCTGCTGAACGATCGGATGGAGAAGGTCGCTTGGTGGTTCGAGGAATTACCGGCCGACAAATTTGAGACTTGCGGTGAATCGCCCGATTGTCGTTCTTGTTGGTGGCATTGGTGGTGTCGGGTCAACGATCGTCCGACGGTTCGGGCCGCTCTGGCGGTCGCTGGTTACGAGACGCGGCCGGGATTCGCGCCCATGCACGTTCAACCTTGCTATCGCGATACGAACATCGACGCGGCCGTATATAGTCCGGCCGCCGTCTGGCCGTCGCGGGCGCTGTCCTGTCCGGAGGCCGAACTCGCCGGCCGCGAGGTGCTCCTACTGCCCACGCATTGCGGTGTCGAACGCCGGCACGTTCGCGAAGTCGCCGCCATCCTGCGGCCCCACGTCCGTCCCCGCCGTTAGGGCGTCGCTCCCCCTCGGCGGGAAGGCGGCTGGGGCCGCGTTGCCGAGTAATACGCCTTCGACCGTAGCGTTAGAACGATCTTCCGCACGTCGGGCACGTCCCGGCGTTGTCTCTCTGTATCTTGATCTGGTCGGGCGTTGGAGTCGGGAACACCTGGCCAGACGGCGGAAGCAATTCATGTTTGCGGACGTTTGCCCACAATCCGCCCGACAATGCACCGCCAGGAACAACGGCGAACCCAGAGGCTTGTGCCTGAGCGTTCGCAATCGGGTCGTTTGGAGTCGCCGCTACCGCATGATCCCCGAACTGCGATCGAATAACAGACTGCACAGCGTTCTTCGTGGCTCGTGCGTCGCTCGCCGCCTCCTGTGCCCACGGCTGTACTGCGTCGTCGCTGGTCAACCTGTCGTACACGTGATTCAGCACCGCCACGGACAGCGCCTTAACGAATCCGGGCGTCACGTTATCGCGATCCATGTTCAATGGTATTTTCTGTAAAACGTTCACTCGATATGGCATATCCAGTTCGACCACTGGAATTCCCATCTCTAACAGTTCGCCGCCAGTGGCCGACTCGTAGACCTCGACAGTACCGGTTCGCACCGTGCGACGGATCAGGCCGTCGCTATCGGCAACCTCGCTAGGCAGTTTGGCGTCGAACCGCACGATCGAATCGTGGCGTGGAATCTCTGTACCATTGAACGTGGTCGTGACCGGCGGGATGACACGGCGAACTAGATCGCACATCTCGTCCAGTTCGTCGCGGGTCATGCGGATATCGGCATGAAATCGCGTGCCGTCATAGGTCGATGAGGTTCTTCGTATGCCATTCTGAAGGAATCGTAGTCCGCCGCAGCGTGTGTCGATGGAAGCAGTGCGGCAGATCGCCAGCACGAGTTTCTCGCCCAGGTTGAACCGGCCTCGTTTGGTCGGTACCGTCGCTCGCGATGACTTGGCGAACATGGTATGCGCATGCGACAGGTCGGCGAACCCCTCGCCGTTGTCGGTTATATCCAATTCGCAGTACGGCTCTCCCAGAATTGGTTCCAGAATGATCTCAACGCGATCCGCGCCGCTGTCCCATGCGTTGGACAGAAGTTCGGCAATGGCGAAAAACTTGCCGCGTCGCTCCAGGACAGCCGCCAGTCCGGCCTTGTCTACTGTGAACCAGTTGCTCATAGAGTTATCCTCCTTCAATATTATCGCTCCTTATTCCGACGACCGGTCGGATCGGGTTGAAACTCAGCGTTTCAACACCTAATTATAATTAGTGGCCCGACAAAACTAAACCTTCAAACGATAAAAATTTCAAACGAGTAGTATGTATAAGGAGTGTAAGGGTTTACGTTTAATCCCGGTTCCGCTTTGATTATTTTTTATGTTTGGGGTTTTAGTTTTGGCGGCCGCTAATTATAATTAGGGTGTCAAACGTAATGAATCTTAGAAAAAGGAGTGATCAATGAAAAAGTGTAGGTCTTTCGGCTGTTTCTCTGACGCACTCTGTGCGGACGGCTGTTGTGTACAGCATACAAGGCGACGGGCAAAAAAGCGCGGCTACAGTTTCCGAAAATATCCCAAAACCGATGAACCTCACCTGGGAATCGAAATCGAATGCTACGCCAAGACAGGGGGCGTCTACTCGGCGCTGTTGGCGTTGTCTAAAGCACCATCGGACGACAACTCGTTGCCCGTATACGGCTGCGAATTTAAGTTGTTGAAACCGGCTAGAACGGCCGCTTCCTACGCCGCTAAATTCGTGAGGCGCTTGAGTGAGGTGGGGGCCGAGGTCAATTCTTCCTGCGGGCTACACGTTCACCTAGACGCGCGAGCCGTCGATTACAGGCGGCAAGCGGCGTTCATTGATTGGCTGGCAAAATGGCAAAAATGGTGGTTTGGCATCATGCCGCCGAGTCGTCGAAACAATACGTACCTTAGATGGCTACCCGATAATACTCATTACGCTTGGGCGCATATTAGTCCGTTCGAGACAATTGAAATCCGCATTCACGGCGGCACGCTCAATCCCCATAAGGTGGAGGGCTGGATCAGCGTCTGCCGCTGCCTACTTAACCTGTTACGTTCCGACGCCGAGCTGCCGGCACTACCTGCCGAGGGCGTGACTACCGAATTTCTCGACCGCGTGTTCCCCGACCGTGTGGCCCGCGCCTATATCGCGGCCCGTGAGGCCGGCGACGGTGTTCTAGGAGCCGGTAACGTGGCTCAGGCGGTCTCCGCGACCGCGGAATTGGAGGTGTAACATGTGCCGACTGCTCTATCTACCATCGAAGGTTCGACCGAAACGGGTTGTGCTGATTGAATGGCTTGAGTCGCTGATCGCCTCGCAGGGAGGCGACGGCAATGGGTTGGCGACCCTTAGAGGGGGCGTCGTCAAGGGGCTGTCGCTGGACGCGGAGCAATGCGCCGATTTGATACTCGCTTCGCGTGGGGCGGCTCTTTGGCATACGCGGGCCGTGTCGAGTGGGATCAAATCTGACGACCTCTGCCATCCGTTCGACACGGGGCACGGTTGGCTCGCGCATAACGGCCACTGGCATCAGGGGGCGTTCGCCGCCAAACTGTTTCAGGGTTCTTGGAGCGATACGGCCATAGCCGCCTACTGGATAGAATTGTACGGCTGGGACTCGTTTTGTCGCGAATGTCGGGTCGGCGTCTGGTTGCACCTGACCCCGCGCGGTCTTCAGGTGCTCTACTGTTCCGGTTCGCTTTATGTCGAGTCTCGTACCGGGGCGCTGTGCAGCGAACCCACTCGACTCTGGGGTGATTGGCAGCCGGTGCGACCTGGGGCCTACCAAGCCGGCGAACGACCGAAGACGGAGCCGATCAAATTGTGGCCGACGTCATCGCTATTTCCACCGTTACGAATGACTTGTGAACAAAGGAGAACGACCGATGAAATTCTGCGAAATCTGTAACACCGAGATTGCGACCCCGGACGGCGAAAACCGTTGCGCTGCATGCGAAAACGCCGAGACCAATTCAAAGGAGAAGCGATCGCGACGGAACCGACAGCGACGAGAACGACATGAAATTCTGATTTCTCTGGGACTGCGTCGCGTGCGCGGGGCCTTGGGCGGCGTCTATTACGAATGAAGTTCGCCAAAATCCAATTAATGCCCACAACGAACAGACAGAAGAGGCACGGAAGCCACGCCCGGAAAAGCGTGGTGAAAGGAAATAAGCGATGCCCAAGGCACAGAGCGAAAAACGTGGTGAGGAGCGAATGGTGATATACCCGGAACTATTGTCGAGGATTTTTGTAAAAAATCCGCCGTCGTGTCCGGACGGTCTCGATCCAAAACATTGGCCGTACCGTCCGGCGCTGACGATTGAGGGAGTCAAAAGAATTCTCAACTGGGAGACGGAAGAAGAATATGCGGCGCGACTGCTCGCCGAGAACCCGAAAATCAAACCCGCCGCATGTGCGTTCGAGTCTCGACCGCGCTCGGAAACCCCTGGCGCCGAACCGCTGCTTACCGACCTGTTCGGCAGACGAGTTGTCTGCTGGAACAACGGACGCAATCGCGACCTCAGAATTGATTGGGCGCTGTCGATCGCCCAGGACATTCTTAACGGCCACTGGCGGCTCAACGGCGAGACGATTGTTATCGGACGCACCGGGCTGGTGCTCTCGGCGCAACACCGTCTGATCGGGTTCGTGCTCGCGGACCAACTCCGCGAGACAAACGAGCGGTGGCGGATGATTCATCCGGAACCGCTGCTGTTGGAGACCTTCGCCTCGATCGGCCTCGCCGAGGACCAACAGACCATCAACACGATGGACAATACGCTTGCCCGCAGCGATGCCGACGCGATCAAAACCGTTCATGCGTTTGATTCTTGGACGGTCAACGACAAGCGAAAGGTCAAAGGATCGGAAAAGCTGCAATCGTTTGTACGCACGCTCGACAACGGCGAAAAACGCAAGTGTTCGCGGATGCTAGCCAAGGCAACCGAGCTGCTCTGGGACCGCGTCGGTGCGGGACGCGACGAGTTCCACGGGCGCCGTACGCATTCGGAATCGGCGGCATTCCGCGACCGGCACCCTCGGTTGCTTCAATGCGTGAAACACATCTTCGAGGAGGATCAGGGGCATGCGTTCGGCTTGCTCGGCCTTTCGGCCGGACAATCGGCCGCGTGCCTATACCTGATGGGATGCGCCGACTCGGACGCGGAGAAGTACCGCAACGCGCCGTTCGACGAGCGAAATCTCACGTGGACGAAATGGGACCTGGCCCGCCAGTTCTGGGTCGATCTCGCCAAGAGCGGCAATAGGGACGGCAAAACGTTTGGTCCGCTGTCCGAGGTGGTCGTCGCCCTGGCCAACCCGTTCGCGCTTGACGTGGGCATGGAAGCCAACAGTCTTCAAAAACTGTGCGTACTCGCGAAGGCTTGGGGCGTCTATAGCATTGGAAAATCGCCGACCGTTGCGCAACTCACGCTCAAGCCGCTCAACAACGACGACGGAGTGATCGTCGGCGTAGACGAACGGCCCGCGTTCGGCAACGTGGACCTCGGCCTCGGCCGCGAAGAAAGTGACGCCGCGGGAGACGAGATGATGGAGGAAGCCAACCGCCGAGACGTGTCGATTAGCCAGGTGTTGGAAGAGCGATGTGCGGCCGAGATTGCGGCGGCGCAGGCGAAGATCGACGCCGCCAATGCGACGAAAAAAACAACGGGCCAGAAGCGTATCGTCTAAAACGTTCGTCTAAAAGGAGTGATCACACATGGGCACTAGAATCGTCGCGAAGCGTCGCTGTCGTTGTGGTGCTGCGGTGCATCCAGTCTACGGCGGCGTATGCGAAGACTGCTGGGCTACCGCGCAGCCGAAGGAGAAGCATGCGCTCGTCCACGAAGTGCGTGGGCGTGCGCGGCAACTTATCACCCCGGCTCTCGATGGGCTGTACTATTGGATCGTTGATGACGGCGCGACGGACCCGCTACCGGAACCGCCGCGCCCCGATCCGGCTTTGGTCGTTGTGTTACGCAGGCCACCGACTACTGAGTCGTCACCGTTGTATTGAGGAGACAACAAAATGACGAAGCGAAAAAGGGGCTGGGGTGGTCGTCGCGCGGGCGCGGGCCGTAAATCGGATGTGGAGTACTACGGCGAGCCAACTGTGCCCGTGATGCTTCGTGTCCCACGTTCGGTGTTAAAGTCGCTCCGACGACGAATCGAACGGGAAAACGCCGAAACGCGGTCACTATCTCGTTGGATAGTGGCGATCTTACAGAACCTAAACCCTTAGCCTATAAGAAGTTATAGTAATCCGGTTGAAATACTTTATTTATTTCAAGACGGGATTACAATAGGGCGTAAGAAGTGAACCCATGAACCATTATGAAGGAGAGAACAATGAAAGCGATTCGACGTACAATGAACCGGAGTGACAGTATCTTTGGCGAGGTGATTTACAGTTACAGCCGGGCGCAGGCGATCGACGACGGCGTGCTGGTGGACGTGTCCGAGGTCGCACGAGAAGCTGGTATTACGTTCCCGACGGCGATGACACGATCGGTCTATGAGAAGTATGTCGTGATCCCGCCTGGCGTCCAGTGTCAGGACGAGTCGGGACGGCTGTGGGATGTCGTTTTTATGTTGTCGATGGCGCTACGTGCGAATCGCAAGGCCACGGACACCATCCGTTATCAACTGCACGTCCGCAACGACAACCGCGACCGCACGCCGCCGCTGGTAACGCTGAAGGGAGTATGTGGTCCGGGCGATAATGCCGAGCCTTGCGTAACGATTATGCTCCCGGAGGAAGATTGATCGCGATCGTCGCTAGCGATGCGCCCCACCGGAATATCGAGCAGAGGGCATCGAGTGCGACGAATGGGGGCCAATCGGCGAGACGTGCCGGCATTGCCACGAAGGGGACCTATGTTTCGACGTAACGTGCTCAAAATACGATCGAAGACTCGACAACAACAGCGTGGTCGTCGTCCGGCTAGCTATCCTTGGCAATTTTGGTTCGCCCGCTCTCGACTCGTTCTGCGACGCGGGCACGACTACCGCTGCCAAACGACGACGATGGCTGGCAACGTGCGCAACGCGGCCTCGCATTATGGCGTCTCGGTTTCCATCGCAGAGTGCTCGGTGGGGTTAGTAGTTACGGTTCACGGCCCCAGTAATGGGAGAAGGGGACGACGGAGTGCCTGAATATCGTTTTACTAAGGATACGTGTTCGGCCGACCGCGAGCATATCCGCAACGGCCTAGGTCGCGAAATTCCCGACGCCGTGCGTCAGATGGTCGCACGGCTCGCGGGGCGGTTCGTGCGGTTCCAAGTGCGTCGCGACTTCGATGAGTTCGAGTGGACGGAACAGTGGCTGCCGGACAACGAGTTCGCCGACCGAGAGGCGCATGAATGGTGTGACTATCTCCACCAACTCCACAAGGACGACGCGCGAAAACTACGACGGCTATCGTTCGCACATACGACGTGGACATTATTTGTAAACGACTGCCGACGATCGTTAGCGAAAGCGGACGACAATATATCTTCGGTTCCTGCATGTCCGCCGCCTCCGCCCACCAAAGGAGAATTGCTCTGATGCCCCGCGCATATTCGACCAACGAAGACGACCGCCGAGAGAAGCTGGCGGCGAACATCGCGGACCTGACCCGCCTACCGGAGATGATTCGTGGCATGCTGCTCACCGGCAAGCTGGCCACAAAGCACATCGTAACCGACCGTTTCCGTCTTGACGAAGCGGCGGTCGAATTGACCTGCCCGTTGCTCACGGCCGCCTGCGTACTCGATACGATTCGCACGCGGGACCGCAACGCGGGCGTCTATCCGACCCGCGTTTATCTGCGTCGAACTGTCGCGTGGACCAAGCTATCCGGCAGCGTTCTGCTCTCGGTGGTCGAAAACAACGAAGTGAAACTCAACCCTGAATTATTTCCCCTCGATGTACGACCCGTACCAATCTGTCCACCTCCGACGGCCCCATACGACGCCTTGTTATAATCAAGCCATGTATAGAACAATTGACGACGTTTTTTGTCACGTTGGCATCGACCCCGGCGCTTCGGGCGCGGTCGCGATACTGGACGCCACTACGACGATTCATTCGCTCAACGGGGTTACCGATCGGATAACGTGGGAAGTGTTTCGGTATTTTGACCCCGCGCGGACCTTTGCCGCGATCGAGGCCAACACGGGCTACGTCGGCGGCGCGGGCAACCCCGGTTCGGCGATGTTCAAATTCGGCGTTTCGACCGGCAAGCTTATTGGGTTTCTCGTCGCGGCGGGCGTGCCATTCGAGACGGTGACGCCCAGAACGTGGCAGAAAAGTCTGGGGATTACGTCTCGTAAAAGGACGGAGAGTAAGTCTCAATTCAAGCGACGACTGCGTGAGAGGGCTGAGCGGCTCTTTCCCAGCGTTAAGGTTACGCTCGCGACGGCGGACGCGCTTTTGATCGCCGAGTGGTGCCGCAGGAAGCGAAAGGGGCAGTTGTGAGTCCCTACCAACATCACGTCTCCGCCTGGAAGAACTGTCGGCGCTGTCCGCTCTGCGAACAACGGACGCGGGTAGTGTTCGCTCGAGGCCAACTTCCGTGCGACTTGCTCTTCGTCGGCGAGGCGCCGGGCGTTTCGGAAGACGTTCTAGGGTTGCCGTTCGTGGGGCCAGCGGGAAAATTGTTGGATGAAATCGTAAAACGTTCCATTGTGGGTCCGATCAGGATTGCGTTCTACAACCTCATTGGCTGTTTCCCGCGCGACGGCAAAAAGATCGGGGATCACACGCCTTCGATGGAATCGATCGAGGCGTGCTCGTCCCGTCTCCGTGAGTTCGTTGCGTTGGCGAAGCCCCGCTTGGTCGTCTGTGTCGGAGCGTTGGCTGCGAAGTGGTTGCCGAAGATTCTCGCGGGGAAGAACGTCGTCGGGACGATCGCGATCACACATCCGGCGGCGATCCTACGCACGAATCACGCCTTCCAGTCGCTCGAAGCACAGAAGTGCGTGGCGACGATCGCCGACGCGATGAAGGAGTTACGATGAAATAGTCGTCTCGTTTCGCGTGTTATGATGAACGTAGGAAAGGAGTGACCGCCATGCCTCTCGCTTCATCGTCGAACGGTCTATCTGTGGCGCTTAGACGCTCCGCTTCTCCCACCGAGTCTCTGTGGCAAGGCCCGACGGGCGAAGGGCCGCAGGGCGGCGTGACTCAAGGCCTCTTGGGTCGTTATCTAGTCTGTCCCGAACGATTCCGCATCCACACGGTCGAAGGTCTGCGTCCGACGAAACAGTTTTCGCATCGGTTGGAATATGGGCAGATGTGGCACGTGTGCGAAGAGGCGCTATCGAGAACGGCGGTCTTCGGGAAACCCGATTGGGAACGATCGCTATGGGAATATTCGCAACAACTCTGTCGCAGGTTTCCGCTCCAACAACAAGAAATTGAGAAATGGTACGGCGTTTGTTGCACGCAGTTTCCGCTCTACGTCGAATGGTGGGGCGAACATTCGGACGTAAAGGAGCGCACGCCGTTTTTACAAGAACAAGTGTTCGACGTGTCCTATCCGCTATCGTCGGGCCGCGTCGCGCGACTACGCGGCAAATGGGATTCGGTGGACCTCATAGGAAAGGGCCGGAGCGAGGGCATGTGGCTGCAAGAGAACAAGACCAAGGGCGATATCGACGAACCGCAATTGCGGAGGCAGTTATCCAGCGGGTTCGACATCCAGACGATGTTTTATCTCGTCGCGTTGGCGGCGAACATGGACGCGGGTAAGATGGGGAAATCAAAGCAGTCGCTCCGAGGTGTACGCTATAACGTCGTTCGCCGTCCCCTCTCCGGCGGACGCGGTTCGATCTCTCGGCGTGAGGCGACACAGGGGGCGAAGTGCAGCTTGAAGTCGTGCCGCGAGCGGCCCGATCCCGCGTGCGATAAATGCGGCGGCTCCGGTCGTGTCGGCGCGAAGCCGGCCGAGACCGCGGCGGAATTCTCCGCCCGCCTGGCCGACGTGATCCGTTCGGCGCACGGCCCGGAATGGGGAATGCCGCCGGATGAACATTATTTTTTCATGCGGTGGAACATTGACATCTTGTCCGCCGACGTCGAGAGGTTCCGCCGCGAATGCCTCGATCCCGTACTAGAGAACCTGTGCGATGATTGGGAATGGTGGAACGTCTGCTTCACGAAGCGATTCGACTTGTGGGACGCCAAGACGCGGCAACGAAAATTTCCTGATCATCGCCGCCGCCACTTCGTCACGCCGTTCGGCGTGTACAATTCCCTGGCGGAGGGGGACGGCACGGACCTCGATGAATATCTCAGGATCGGATCGACGGTCGGGCTGCACCGCGCGGATGACCTGTTCCCGGAATTAAAGCAATAAGTCGGTTGTCTCGCTGAAAGGGGAGAGAATGATATGCCTATAGCATCGAAACAGAACCGCTTGACCACCGTGCGTTCGTCCGCCGACAACGGTGATGACGCTTGGGCGATGATCGACCGCATCACGCTCCTGCTCTACGGTCGTTCGGGTACGGGCAAAACGCGGTTCTGGGGCACGTTTCCTGGCCGCACGCTGGCCCTAATTTGCAGCGGAGGGCGGAAACCGGGTGAACTGCGTTCGATCGACACGCCCGCGAACCGAGAGCGCATCACCGCCCGCGTGGTGCGTTCGGTCGATGGGATCAAGGGATTAATCGCCGAAGCGGTCGAATATGACAACGTGGTACTCGACCACGTGAGCGGTCTGCAAGACCTTACACTCAAGGAACTGCTCGGCCTGGACGAAGTGCCGGCCCAAAAAGGCTGGGGGCTAGCCACGATGCAGCAATATGGGCAATCGACCCTCCAATGTAAGGAGATCGCGCGGGCGCTCTTGAACCTGCCCGGCAACGTGGTGATCGTCGGGCAGGAGCGGACGTTTGGCGGTCGCGAAGACGGATTAGATTCAACGCTCATTCAACCGACTGTCGGCTGCGCCGTCACTCCGTCGCTTGCGAGTTGGCTCAATCCGGCCTGCGACTACGTATGCAATACGTACATCCGAGGCAGGACTCGGTTGATCGCGACCGAACCGAATGGGCCGCGGGTCGCGGTCAGAGAAAAGGGCGTTGAGTATTGTTTACGCGTCGAACCGCATGACGTTTACGCCGTTAAGTTCCGGCGCGTCGGCAACGGGCCGCTCGCGGACATCGTGGACCCGGATTACGATAAATTCACGGCATTGGTGCGCGGAGAAACCGCGTTGAAGAAGCCGCCCAAGCTGGCCGACAGGAGGATATGATGCTCACGCTTACGAGAAAGAAAAACGAATCTATCATCATAAACGACGACATCAAGATCATGGTCGTGGAAGTCCGCGGCGACAAGGTGCGGTTGGGGATCGAGGCCCCGCGGGGGATCATGGCGCATCGGCAGGAGATATGGGAACAGATTATGGATAGATCGTTCCAGACGCCGACCCCGAACCGCAGGGTAAAATGAAGAAGCAACACACATTTTGTTTTTTTAGGAGGGTCGTGACATGGCGATGCAGAGTGGACAATCCCCGATCAAGGGCCTCGGCGCTGCGGCGGCTGCCTCGCGCGGCAAGCCCATAGAGATCGGGCGCTCCCGGCTGCCGGCCGGGATCAACAACGGGGTAGCTCGTCTTCAGCAGTGTGGAATCGGCGTCTACGAACCGGATCATAAGAAGGTCGAGTTGCGCGGCAAACATTACTTCTCGGCAATGGGTGTTGTGGTGTCGCCGGAGGAGCACAACGGCACGCCGGTACGCGGCCTTCAGACGTGGTTGCAGCGTATCCCATTATGTGACACACCGAATGCACAGAGGCGAAAAACGCTGGCCGACAATTTCAACGCGATGCGGTCGCATCTGATCGCGTTGGGGTTCGACGTGGACGCCGCCACGGCCGATATTCCGCCGGAGGCTTCGGACGACGCGGTGTTAGCCGTGATCGCGGCGGGCTGCAAGGCGCTGGGACAACAGAGACCCTATTTCCGCTTTCGTACCTGGCAGGGAAAAAAAGATGAAATCGTCGAGCGCGGCGGCAAGTGGTTTATCATACGTCGCGGCGGTCAGTTGGGGCCGTATCCCTCGAAGGAGTTGTTGCTCAAAGCGAATCCCTACGCCGAGAACGACCCACTGATTAACGAACAGTGGGAGGGCGCCGTGACGTTTTCCGAGAACGGCGAGGACGCCCTAGCGGTCGAAGACGCGACGGGCGACGAAACGGACGACGACGCGGCCGTCGGGGGCGGTGTGGCGGGCGTGGCGACCGAAGCGGGCGAACCGCCGGACCTTGACGCCTTGGCCGCCGCCGCCGACGCGGCGGACGTAGCGGCCCAGAGACGACTTGACGCTCTGGCCGACGAATTAGGTGTGAGCGAGGAAGCGGGCGCGGCTGCGACCTACGCCGAGGCCGTCGAGATTATTCGAGCGGCGCAGAACGTCGTGACAGACGGAGATGAATCGGCGACCGAGGAGGCCGTCGAAGAGGGAGACTTCGCCGAGGAGAAACCGACGACCGATGGGCCGTGGCAACCCGCGCCGGGCGAGGAGTATTCGTGGCGGCCGGCCGATCCGAAGGACAAAAGCGGCAAGCGACGACTCAAGGCGATCTCGGTGCTCATCGACAAGGTCTACGAGAAAGGTGAGACGGTTACGTTGATCTCCAACGTGACAAAAAAGTCAATTATTGTTAGTAGCGGTCCGAATAAAGGGAAGCCGCTGGCGGTCAAGTGGTCGGAATTGGAGCAGATATAACCGTAGGCTCACCGTCGGTCCCGAACGGGAAAATTCGGGCGGTTACGGTGTCAAGGTTGAGCAGATCGATGAAGTTTCCGGGTCACTCCTTTTTCTTTGTCGATCGGGCGGTGCGGGTTCGATTCCCGCCGCCGTAATTTTTTAGCCGATCGTCGCTGCCAGCGGTCACGAACAGAGACAAAGCCGCTAGTAATCAAGTGGTCGGAAGAACTAGAAATAGATCACGTCCGCCTCTGAGCGGACTGGATGGGAGGGCGGACTTCACAGCAATGCTGTGATTGATAGCCCAAGAGAAGACTTCCCGCGAAAGGCTATCTGAGAAGCACCGCCAAGCGTTCCAGGAAGTCTGTGATCTGGTTGCGGTGTCAAGGTTGAGCAGGTCGTCGAGGTCGAGTCTCGGCGGCCGGGCGGTGCGCCCCGCGAGGGGAGCGATACTCGTGTCGCTGGTTCGATTCCCGCCGCCGCAATTTATTCTGGCGATTTGAAATCATCGAGGATAGACGGATGCCTCGTGCTAGTAAGAACGTCATTTCGCTCGATACAGAGACGACGGGCATCGATCACTGGCACGGTGCGGAGCCGTTTTTTATTACGTTCGGACTGCCTGACGGGAATAACGAGTTCTGCGAATGGGAAGTCGATCCAAAGACGCGCCGCGTATTATTCGATCTCGACGACCTGCGGGCGATCCAAGCGCGTATCGACGAAGCGGACGAACTGGTGTTCCAGAACGCGAAGTTCGATTTTCATGCTCTAACGACGATATTCCGCCGCGCCGGGTTAGAGTTGCGATGGCCGTGGGAACGAGTACGTGATACGCTTTTGGCGGGGCATCTGCTCGCGTCGAACCATTCGCACGACCTAACCTCGATGTGTGTCGAATACCTCGGCGTTAACATTCAAAAACATGAGAACCGCCTGGAGCGGGTCGTCAAGGAAGCGGCCAAGGTTGCACGGCGAGAATTTCCGTCATGGCGGTTGGCGGCCAAGGGGCTGCCGGAGATGCCCTCGGCGAAGGAAAAGGTGTGGAAGTACGACTCCTGGCTGCCCCGCGCCGCCGGTCGAGCGGTGGTCGCGTCACTGCGCTTCGACCTCCTGCCCGACGAACCGGTCGGCTTGCCGGCAGTGGTTCGGGCGGCGGATGATCACGACGTGTCGATCGGTCGTCCGTCGAAGTGGGGCAACCCGTGGAAAGTCGGTCGAGACGGTTCTCGTCGCGAGGTAGTAACGAAGTACGCCGAAACGATCTTGAACACGCCGCGACTATTGGCCGAATTGCACGAACTGCGTGACAAGCGGCTGGGATGCGCCGGCAACTGCGCCCCCGATCTCTGTCACGGCCACGTGCTACGAGCGCTCTGCCATCCTTGGTTCACGGCGCTGCGCGATTACGCCAACGCCGACTCAGTCGCGACGCTCGCCCTTTGGGGCGTGCAAGAGCGGCTCTTGAAGGAGCGTGGGCTGTGGGCGATCTACCTACGTTGTCTCAAGAAGCCGTGGGTCGCGGCCGTCATGGAGCGCAACGGTGTGACGGCGAACGGCAGTCAACTGACGAGGATGCGCGAGCAGTTCGCCCGCGAGGCCGAGGAGGCGAAGGTGACGTGCGTTTCGCTAGCCGCGTGTGACGGACTGACCGACCTGCCGAAGTCCGGCGTCTCGAACGCGCTCAAGCGGGCGATGTTCGGCCGTCGGTTCTGGCGGTGCACTTGTGGACAGGAATTCGACGATCCCGCCGACGGATCGTGTCCGCTTTGCGATAGCAGAGTAATTTCATCGCACTACGAGCGCAGCCGTCTCGACCTGGAACCCGTCTCTCATACCGAGAAGTCCGGTGCTCCGGCGGTGGACAAGGCTGCCATCGAGCGGTGGCTGGCAACGTTGCCAGAAGGTTCCGACCAGCGGCGGTTCGTGGCCGCATTGAGGGACTGGCGCAAATGTTGTACGGCGACGAATTACCTCGACGGATACGAAAGGTTCTGGCTGCCGTTGAATCGCCCTTGCGACGACGGAGCGGTGATGACGAGAACCGTTCCGGTGCCGAGTTGGTTCATTCTTCATCCGTCGCTTAACCCGACGGGCACGGACACATTGCGCTGGTCGTCGTCGAATCCGAACGCACAGAACGTCTCGAAGCAGGAGGGGTTCGGCCTGCGTTTCGTATTCGGCCCCGCCCCCGGCCGCGAGTGGTGGTCGGCCGACGCGCAGAACATCGAGTTGCGCATCCCGGCGTTCGAGGCGAACGAGCCGGACCTAGTCCGCGTGTTTGAGCATCCCGACGAACCGCCTTACTTCGGTAGCTACCATCTTGTCGTATTCGCGGTGCTCCATCCGGAGAAGTTCGCCAAACACGGGGCGGAGTCGAAGCGAGTCTACGAGAGTACGTGGTATCAGTGGACCAAAAACGGAAACTTTGCCTTAATCTACGGCGCGCAGGATGTGACGGCGGATGCAGCCTATCACGTGCCCGGCGCTCGCGAAATGATCTGGCGGCGGTTTCCGCGTATCGCGGCGTTGAGCGACCGAATGCTGGCGGCGGCGGAACGAACAGGCGTAGTCGAGACGATTCCCGATAGGAGCGTGGACTCGAAGCGAGGCTATCCGATTCTCTGCACACGTTCCGAACGCGGTCGTGTGCTGCCGACGGTGCCGCTCAACTACCACGTGCAATCGACCGCTATGCAGTGGATGTCGGAAGCGATGATCCGTTGTCAGGAACAGCTCGACCGGTGGGGGTCGGAGTTCAAAATGGTGCTTCAGGTCCACGACGAGCTGGTGTTCGATTTCCCGCGCGGACGCGGGCCGGAGCCGTGGCGGACGAACCTGCCGAAAATCCGCCGCCTCAAGAGCCTGATGGAATCGTGCGGCGACGACATCGGCGTGCCTACGCCCGTGGCGGTAGAATATCATTCGGAGTCCTGGGCCGAAGGGAAGGCCTGGACGAGTACCGTCGGGCGGGCGAATGCGAGGAGAAACGATGCCGAGATCGTATGAGGCGGGTTCGTCGCCGCGGGGGCCGTTGCCGGACAAACTCCGCCCCTACGCCGCGCTCGGCCTCTCGCTACGCTGGCAGTCGGGGCGGCGCGAGGCGTTCGCCGACTGTCCGTGGTGCGGGCGCGGCGGCGACAAGTTCTCCGTCAACGCGGAAACGGGCGAATGGCACTGCTTCGTCTGCCAGGAAGGTAACGAGCGGGGCGGCGGCAACGCGCTAACGTTC